>ERZ780177.1314-NODE-1314-length-23867-cov-7.026415_pt1 | contig 23867 bp, 14 predicted proteins | sample MGYA00510973_ERZ780177 | MGnify/ENA primary metagenome ERZ780177 (study PRJEB29588, sample SAMEA2144396) | human gut metagenome | biome: human gut; feature: human-associated habitat; material: faeces | place: Denmark | collected 2008/2010 ...
GCAGCAACCGCAATGGCAATCACCCACTCCATGCCGGATTTGGTCTGCGCCACCTTAATGATACCACCGATACCAACGATTGGCGCGTAAAGCACCATACGAAGCATCATGGTAGTAACCATCTGAATCTGCTGTATATCGTTCGTGCTTCTCGTAATAAGTGATGCCGTAGAGAATTTGTTAATCTCGGCATTTGAAAAACCTACAACCTTTGAAAAGGTCTTCTCCCTCAAATCCCTGCCGACAGCGGCACCGACCTTTGAAGCCGCAAAACCTACAACACATGCTGCTATAAGCATAATTGCTGCAAAGGCTGCCATCTTGGCGCCTGCCTTCCACAGATAAGCAACCTGATTGGCATCCACGTCGATTCCTGCATTCTCATCACACTTTGTCGCAAAAGTTACACCCATGGACTTTAAAGTAGCTGAACCCACCGCATCGATTTTGTCCTGCACCTTGCTTCTTATCTGCTTTATCATGTTATCATCGAGCGCTGCTGACTGCGGGATAGCTGATGCATCCACATCCATCTGCTCCCCCGACTGAAAAGCCTGATATGCCATGACAAGAGGAACCAAAAGCTCCTCATCCAGCTCATCAAGTGTGTCAGAATCAGCTGTCAGCTTGTATTTTGTCACACTGTCATCAGATTTTGAAGCATCCTGCGCCTCATAACAGTCTGTAAATTTTTCTTTCTCGTCAGACAGCATAAATGTCTGTGCCATCTGATAATCCTCCGATGTAATCTCCTTTGGCAGGATATGCTCAATGCCGTGATCCTGAATACCCACATCAATGATGTCTGATGTGTACGCAGGCAAAGCCAGGTCACAGTATGCCTGAGCAATGAGAAAAACAAATATTAATATGATCCATCGCCAGTATGGAATCAGGTTTTTGAAAATTTTACTCATAAACGTTTCCTTTCTTTCCGGTTAATTATCCCCCATACACGAATGCAAAAATATCCGCAATCGTGCGCATACTATCTATTTTATCAATTAGCGCGGATAATTCAATAAAGAAAGTATAAAGAAACGGTAAAAAAACAAGGACCATACGAGCTGATTCTCAGCTCATATGGTCCTTGCTATATAGAAAAATATATTATATACACTAATCCAGGTCTGCAAGACCTACACGCTGTATCTGGAAGGTCTTGTATGCCTTGGCTGTTGTGGTCTCTTTATCCCCACCACTCGCCAGTGACTGATAAATCTTACTATATCCTACGGCATAAATCTTTATAGAATTATTTCCCTCCGGTAAAGTGTCCAATGGTACCTTTACCTTATATGTTTTATTATTTTCAAAGAAGTCCCTTGGATCTTTATTTAATTTACCGTTTTCTTTACTGTCATTTATCAGTTCATTTTCTGTTCCGTCATTATTCAGTGAATAGATATCCCAGTCCACCTTCTTTAAGTAAATCTTATCATCTCCGGTGCCAATCGTTTCATCATTTGGATTTTTTTGTGGATCCTCGATATAAAAATCCAAATAAACAACAGTTTTTTCATCAATCTGATTTCGCACAAGATTTGAATCCTTTACCGTAAAATAAACATCCTGCGTACTGTCTGCACCATCTAGTCTGGCATCCGCTTTATTAGCTGCATCTTCTTCAATGGCATCGTCAATAGTTGCATATAATGTAGATATGTCATTTGAATCGGTATCAGCATTCTCCTTAAGATAAATTGACGGCTCATGAACTGATGCACTATATGCAGCAATCATAGTGTTTATATAAAGCTTCAATTCATCCTCATTATTTGAGAAATCAGAATGTCCTACACCTGAGTATGTTACATTTCCCATTGTGTAAATATAATAATTATTTCTTACATCCTTTGGAGACTGCTCATAAATTCCATGGTTTGACAAGGTATACCATACAACAATATCACTCTCACCATCACCATCAGCATCCTGATTCATATCCAGCTGGTAGTACTGCTTATGAGTGGTAGCTATATTTATTTCGTCAGCAATCTTAAAAGGATATGTGGTAATCTGTCCTGAATTAACCTTGACTGCCTTATTCGTCTTAGCTTCAAAATCATTACCATCTAGCCCTGAATACAGTCTGTACTCACCATGATCATTATCTGCCCACTGATACTGATTTAAATCCGCATAAGTAAATCCCTGATTCTGTCTGACAATAACTGAATTATCGGATTTTGGCTCATATGCAATATCAGTGTTATTCTTTTCAGCAGTCTGTACAGCTTTATCAAAATCCTCATCAGTACTCTGTAATGTATTGCCCTTCTTTAAATACGCATTTGACAAGATTCCATACCTATCCAGTCCGACAGTATCACGAATTATAGAGTTAAACTTATATCCCCAGACATTATTATATTTATTATCATTTTTATTATTACAAAATGACGTTGTATCATGAGCAAACAATACCGGTTTTCCTGACTGGATATATGCTTTTATTTTATCGAGATGATTATTTGTATTATCAATATCATAACAATCACCAAATCCAATCACAAGCATATCGTATGTCTGCAGCTTATCACATACCTCATCCATTTTAGGTACGTTGTCATAACGAACTGTTTCTATATCCAGGTCAAAATCCTTCACTTGACTAAGTAATTTATGAAACTTTGTATTGCTATCATTCTTCTGTGCCTGCATATCAAAATTTCCCCTAAAGCCCTCATTATGCTCCAACTTTGAATTAATCTGAAGAATCTTGACTTTTGTAGGACTGCCTTTTGAATTTTTGACATACACATATCCGGATTTCTGATCATATCTGTAGCTATTTGTAGCCTGACTTACACGAAGCTGCCAAGGCATAACTCCTACATAGCCATTCGGCAAATCATAGACCAGTTTATAATTATAATTGCCTGCATTCAGACTATACATATATTTACCATCATCACCCATTACCGGATTCACAATAGTACCATCACAATATAATTTTATTTTATTTGCAGCTATTCCTTCATTGGTTGTCGAAAACTTACCATCAGAATTTGAATCCAAAAACAGCTGTGCATTAAAACTTGCTTTGGAATCAGCACCACCTGCATTGTTTATTGAAAATTCCAATGTAATCTGATTATTACTAATCTCAACATAATCTGTATCTTTTACTTTTTCCTGCTCCTTGAGTAATATTTCAGGTTTTTCAGTAGTCAGGTAGGTAACAAGCTCCGCTGGCTCATTTGACTGTTTTTTTAAATTTCCCTTGCTGTCCACTTTAAGAACATTGTCTTTATCTTTTGCATAACATAAAAGAGTAAAAACATTTGAACAGTTGTCTATATACTTCTCATTAATTCCTCTGCCATAATCAATAGAGAAAAAGCCATCTGAAAAGACGACAGGAAAGCCTGCCTTTATATAATCCTCCAATTCTGAAACCTTCTGCTTAGTAATATCATTGCCTGAACCTCTGTATGTGTTTGGAGCAGTTAAATAATCAGCATTATTTCCATTTCCTCTTAATGTAAGCTGAGTATTAAGCGCCTCTCCATTATTTATATAATCAGTATCCAGCAATCCCGCATGGCCATTCTTGAGCATATCATATCCCCAATAATTTACCACATCTTTCGGATTTATAACAACAATGTCACCAACATTTGAGTATTTAAGCCCATCCATGTTCCAATCATTATATACTGTATGACCATCTCTATAATTCAGATTATCGGCTACGAGTCCCATATATATCATGTCATAGTTATTAAGGTCCTCTATTCTTCCAATAAATTCTGCACTCGTAACCCTTGTTATTGTAACCTTTTTTTTCTCCGGGCATCTTGATCCAAGCCAATTTTTTAGCTTATCATAATTTAAAGCGTCAGACTCATTTTTTACAGTTCCGGGCTCTATATCCAGTATGTTCAGACTATCTGTCGGATTTATAATGTCTCTTTTATCAGCATACGATATGATATAGCTTAAAACTATCGCCTTTGAAATCTTCTTGTCATAATACGCATACTCGTCCTTTCCAAGAGTACTATTTTCTTTTTTCCTGCTTGTATTCTCTGAGTTGATGTATTCTGCTATCTCGTCAAAATTCTCTGTTTTAGCATCATTGACAAATGCTGTTTCATCATCATTTTTAATAAACGCAGAAGCAAAATCGTCTCTTAAAACAAATGGCACATCATCTTTAGGACTATAGTTTCGTGGAATAACATATTCGTTGCCAATTACAAAACCATATTTATGGGTTCCACTGTCAACCTTATAGTATTTTATGTCATTCCCCCAGTTAATAAAATTATCAGCTGAGTCCTTGGTAAAATTCAAGGAGCTGAAATTGTTACAGCTCAAAAGACCTGCAAGCTTTTTAATGTTGCTGGAATAATCTGCATTCGAATCAGGCCACACAATACCATTATCCACTATAACAGGCATCATGATACCACTCTGGTGCACACGTTGGACTATCTGCTTTACCTTGTCCCATGAAATGTCATTACCGGTATTGTATCCGGTATTGTATTTTGCAGAATCGTCTCCTAAATCCTTGGAAAGAACAGACTTTGAGCCGGAAAGATAGAGTAAATCAATTGTTGACACATCTATCTGCTCAAGCTCCTTGGGTGTGACAGTTTTTACATTGAAGGTCATATTGGCAGTCTTATCATCATCGCCTGTCTTACCCTCCTGATTGAATACACCTGTTCTGAACCAGTTATTGTTCTTGAAACCACCCTTATAATATATGTGTGTAGTATTTACAGGATAATCAAGCGAGCCTTTTTTATCAGCCTCCATTATATAGTCACCTTTTCCATTACCCACATAGGTATATGTCTGGCTGTCCTTAACTATATCAAAATATCCGTCTGTATCAGTGAGGATTACCCTGCCTGTGTTACCATCATTATTCTCTGTAGCAGAATCAGCTCTTGAAGCATCATCTGAAATATCATCTGCGCCGGTCTTACCTGCCGGCTGATTGTCCGGTGTGACGCCATCTATCTTCTCGTATGGATTCTGTGAATCAAGCACTGCTCCATACTCGCCGGTCTCATCGTAATTAAACTCAATAGGTACCTCAGTGTTCACCTCGTAGTAGGTCTCGTCATCAGTGATTTTATCTGCAGACACATACTCCATCTCAACCGTACAGTATGTATACTTCTCATAATCCGGCTTACTGCCATCCGGCAGACTTGCCATCCGGTCAGCTCTTGCAACAAATTCATATGGTGATGTGATATCTGAATTGTCTTTCCTGTAAATATATGCCTTTGGGTCATATTTTGCTATATTTTGCATGCTCTCATCGGAAACGATTGCATATGAACTCTTTATAGCATAGACTACATGCTTATCAACGGCATCGTCACCTGTGCCTGTATCTGTCGTATTGTCTGTGCTGCTATCGATGTTACCATTTGTACCGCTGTCTGTATTTCCATCAGCCTTCTGTGAATTATCAGTCTCTACCAGATACTGGGTGTTTGTCATACCATCCGGCAGCTTGACAGCCGAAAACGCAACACTGTAGTAGCCTCTTTTTCCGGGTGCCTTAATTTGATTGCCATTTTCAGTCTCTGTATTAGAGCCATCCGCGGTACTTCCAGTACTTCCTGTACTGCCTGTATTACCAGTACTACCTGTATCCACAGATTCAGAGCCATCTTCTGTCTCATCCTCGCCCTGCATGAAAACATAATGGTCAACATTTTGTCTGTAATGACCTGTAGGCAGTCCCTCTTCATTTACAGCAAGCTGGTAATCGGTATTGAACTTATAATCTCCCTCCGCCTGCTCTGTCATCTTATAACCGGTGGTACCCTTGTTTATTCTGTCCATATCTACAAGGGCAAGCTCTGTCCAGTCATCGCCCTGACTAACATAGCTCTCCTCATACGGCTCATAATAAAGAGGCTTTGTGTTATCCTTTTCCTCGGTAGTAATAGGCGCAAGCTTTGTTTTCAGTCCCTCCATATAGTCAGACCTTTTTTGTACACCTGCACCATCTTTGTCAGACATCCTTGACAGTGTTCCAAACCAGTCGTCAGGCTCCTGACCATCAATCAGATAACCGATGGATGCCATTTTCTTGTCAGGCACCACCTCAACTATATTGAAGGGCTTGTCCTTGCCATGTGAGCTGACTATATCAGATATTCCATTGAACGCTACATTTGCATCGACCTTTGTAAGGCTGTCATTCAGCACAAAAGCTGCCACAACGAGACATCCTGTAAGTGTGAGCGATATTGGAACCACTATTTTTTTTCTTAATTTGCTCATTGCGATTGCTCCTTTTATAAAAAACTACTCTATTTCTTAATATGTATAAAACGTTATTGTATTTGACTTAAACTCTGGCATATCCTCAAGTCCAAGCCAGACACTGATATTTAATTTTTCTCCGACAAAAAAATTTTTTCCGAGAGTGATATGCATTTTTTCATTTTGATTACCATCTACAATATAATAATTAAGATAGTTCCTATATTTAGGATCATCTTCATGACCTTCTGCTCCGGTTTCTCCTGCAATCTCATTTGAACTAAACTTAAATATTCCATCAGGCTCACCATTGCCCTCCGGGCCATAAATCAGCTTGCCATCATCGCCCATTCTAAAGGATATATCTCCCTTGTGCTCGGTTGCACCTGTTGAGCTGATACTTTCTACCTCCATATGCCATACAAAATCCTTAACCTGAAATTTGCCACTTAATGAAGAATTTTTCAACTCCCCTTCATCAATAAACAATTGATGCGTCTGTCCTAAATTGAAATGCTTATCTGCATCACAATGCAGAATATTGATTGGATGTGCTACGTTTACAGTTACCTTTGCCTTAAGGTCTTTGTTTTCATCAGATTGTACATATACCTCAAACTGTGTTATGGTAGTACTCTTAATTTCAATATTATAAACATCACCGGATTTTTTGCTCTGATCATCAACATCTCTATTTTCAGCTGATACTGACCATGTAGCTTTTGTTGAATCATACTTTCCACCAAGTATCTTATCAGTAAACTTTAATTTATTCTGGTAGTTTTTCTTCATCTCATAGTATACTGTTCCGTTGGTTACATCCTTGCCTTTGTAATATATCCTTATTCCTTCTGGCTCTGCCGGTGCCACATACTCCACGTCTGCTCCGGTCGGTACCTTATTGCGCATAGTGAAGTTCTGCTTTGAAGTATACTTCTTGTCTCCTGCCTTAAAGTCCACAACAAGTCCGACAGAGTTCTTGCTTTCTGCCTCGCTTAAATCAGGTGTAAAGCCTGTGACATTTTCTGCCATAAGAGATTCCTTGCCCTGACCATCAGCCTTCACCGCACCAGTTGCAGGATCCAGCGTATCCTTTCGCAGATAGATTTTGTGCTCTGACGGTCTGTATATGATATTGTATGTACAATCATTGTTGCAGATTATCAGCTTGCTGTCGGATGATGATTGCTCAGATGATGCTTCTTCGGATGACGCTTCTTCCGCTGATGCAGTTGCAATATAACCTGCCTCAGGGTTTACTGATGCCACTTCAACCGGGGCTGCCACCGTAGCAGGCTCATACTTGACACCCTTTTGCGCATCAATTATCAGATTTCCTATCTGATTCATGGTCAGCTGTGCCTCATACTGCAGGTCTACGTCCTTTGTAGCATACTTATACTGCTTCGTACTCGTACCGATAAAGCCTGTAACAGCCAGTCCGAGTATTCCCATTATCGCCATGACAATGACAAGCTCAACAAGTGTAAAGCCACTGTTTTTTCTATTATTTGATTTATTCATGCGCTTTAAAATCTTCATGGTTCATCTTCCTCTCCGATTTCATCATAAAACCTTATAACAGCCTTGCGTCAAAATAAAATATTTTGCATTTAACTATGTAAATTACTCACATACCACCTTGCCGGTTTCCTTGTATATCGTGATAACCTTCTCGGTGCTGTTTTTTTGAACCCAGATACGGCTGCAGTACTTGCCGTTAGTATCCGGCTTTTGTGCACCTGAGCTTCTGTCGAACTGAAGCTCTATACTGTCAGAGACGTTCAATTGTGTCTTGCCACTATAATCATCATTCATGGAATAGTATACATCAATCCTGCTCTTTCCGATTTTACTCGGATCAGATTCCGTACCATTTATAGTCGTCTTATAATAGTAGGCACCATCTGATGCCTTGTATATCTTAAGAACTGCGCTGTCCTTTCCCATAGAGGTAACTCTTGTTTTGTTAATTATCGATTCAATATTTCTGGCACATTGCTTCACCTCAACACCCATAACCGAGCGAATGGATATGGTTGCCGCACCTATCAGTACGACAGATATCGCTATCACTACTATAAGCTCCACCAGAGAGAAACCACCATTATTCTTTTTTACTTTTACAAACATATTGGATTCCTCCCTTGTATATATCGTCAAAATATGTCAAATATAAATATTTCGCAGCTGTTTTGTGTCTTGGAAACCGCTTATTTTCTACTCCTTTGTCCAGTTCTGGTATGTAATGAGTGTAGCATAATCTATTTTTGTATCCGCCTCTTTCTTGTTTGAAAAAGCAGAAACATTACCCAGATAGTTGGCACCATCCATGAACACATCATACAGGTGCAGTGCATCGTCTGCATCACTTACCTTTTCAAGAAGCAATGCCTTAAATACCTCCTGTGTACCATTATCAATCTCGCACTGCTCTTTGTTTACGATTATCCTGCCCTTTGCAATTATAGTACCTGTAAAGTCAGCATCAAGTGTCACATTTCCTGTAGCAACAATTATATCCACATTGTGTGATTTGTCATTTGCATCATAGGTGTAGTTACCGTTTTTGACAATTGCCTGGTATTTTTTTCCCTGATACTCAGTCTCAAATATATGTTTGTTACCGGAATTTGGCACTATCTTCTGCAAATTGGTATTGTTAACTATATTTGTAAAAAGCGAAACACTTGCTGCATTTACCGGTAAATCCGCATAATTCGTCAAAAGCTTTGAGTTTAGTGCAGTATATGTGCGCTGTAAAGCATCCGACTGTGCATCCATGTCCACACCATCAGCTATGCCCTTCAAAAGACTTAAATTGCTGCCATCGTAGATGCTGTAATTGCCGGCAGTATAGATGCTTGCTGCCTCATTTACCTTTATGCTGTCAGTATAGAACTTAGTGTATCTATTGAGCTTGTCACTGTCTGCGCCAAAATAGTCTCTGTAATACTCAGCAGCCTTATTCGTTGGCAGATTGACATAATAGTATACAAGTCCATCATCATTATTATCAGTAGAAGGAACAAAGACCTTCTTTATACAGTTGTCGATTGTCTTTGACTCCGGCAGATATGCCGAGAGAGCCTTACCTGTCTTTGTGCTGACCACATTGGCATTTATTTCAGTATACTTTGTCTGATCCTGTCCTGTTGCCGTGATATCCTTGTACTCCTTATAGGAAAGTGGATTCTTGTTGTAAAGTGATTTGGCATCCGCACCATCTCCACTTGTGCCTATGCACTCAGGCGGCACAAGGTATGCTATCTGGTCACCCTTTACAGAGATTGACTCACCCATAGCCACATTGCTGTTTTGTGTACCCACACCACTTGAATTTACAATAGCCTGTGTATTGATATATGCAGTTCCTGCTAACATAAGCTCCCTGATATTTGACATATCAAGAGATGCCTCCCTGCCGTTTATGATAATAGCAGAGCTATCGCCTGCGACAGGATTTTCCTTGTCATCGCCTCCATTGCCAAAGCCGACGTACTTTGCATTGTTACTCTTATTATTCTTGCCAAGTGTGACCTTTGAGCCTGTACCCTTTAAGGTCATGTCATCTGCCACATATGTCATGCCATCCAGATTGACTGTTGCACCATTTACATTTATGTTGCTTGTCCACAGCTGACACTGTGCATCAACAGAAAGTTTACTGTTATTGTGTACACCAGCCATGTTATTTTTTATTGTAGCCGTATCTTTTCCGGCAAAGTCTCCCACCTCTATATCGCCCTCTGCAATCATATAGCTGGTATCCTTTACATCAAGTGTGGCATTGTTTGGAATAACAACACTCGTAGTAGAAGTTCCTGTGTCTGCCGCATTTTCACAGCCGGCATAGAGATTGCCGGATAGATTTACTTTATTAAGTCCTGATGTAATTTTCAGGCCTTCATTTCCTACAAGAGAATATGTAAAAAGCTCCGGAACTCCTCCCGATGCTGTAAAGCTCATGGAAGGAACCCCCAGAGAAATATCCGTCTCTATTATTGATTTAAATCCCTTTTCATCGGTATACTCTACCCTTAGTCCATTCAGCACGACACGGTTTTGGTACACCTTGAGCTGTCCATTGCCGTTTACATCGGCATTGGTCGATTTGATAATAGCACGTGGCTGATTTTCTTTTTTCTCGAGAAGCTTCGGGTCTACATATTGTATAAGCTTTCCAATATTAAACGTCATACCTGTGCTGTCATACTCCAGACTGGTCTTTAAGCTCTTCAGATACTCCTGCGCAAAGTTACTCTGTCTGCCGGCCTCATTTATGCTGCTGTCAGAGTAATTCTCCATAACCTTGGTATATCCTGCTGAGTAAGCCTTGGAAATATCTCCCTGCAGACCTGTACATATCTGATCCAGCACACCCTCTGCCGAGTAAAAGTTATCTGTATTTTTTTCATCCGTCACCTTCATCTGGAGGTTCATAAGCGCTATCCACAGCACAGTCACAGCTAAAACAGCCACTATAGCCATTGCAACTACAACCATCACAAAGGAAGCACCACGGTTATCGTTACGCTTCATAATTAATACCCCATGCTTCCGGTCATCGTAACAACCGGGTCTTTATCATTAAATATATCATCCAGTGAAGCCTTACTCTCGTATATGTCTACCTTCACATCATACAGCCTTTCAGATGCATTGCTTTTTGTCAGATTCTTTATATCGACAATTGCCTTTACATCATTCTGAATTACATTGTTATTAAAGCCATATATAGCCTGCCCCGGCTGTAGTGGATTATCCGGTGCTCCCATATTTACATTCAGATTGGTGGCTATATGAGTATAAGCATGACCTGTACGATTTCCCGGCTCACTTACCTTCACATATGCCTTATATGTACTCTCCTTCGTGCTCAACTCTGACTGATCCGATATAGTCTTTTGCTTTACAATATTTACCGTGCAGTCCAGCTTGTCCTTATTATTGATTATAATGACATCGTTGCATGTATTGTAAAGTGCTCCTGTAGATGTGTACCATGGATTGTAAAACAGATAGACATTTCTCAGATTATGGTTTACAGTATCTGAAGAATTGTCGTAAATCACCATGGTATAATCATCCTTCAGTGCACTATTCGGATCCGGAAAAGTCTTTCTTACTCCATTCTTATTGATAGAATACGAATACGACACCGTCACCTTGGTAGCCTTATTGCTCGCAGCTCCACTCTTTTCTATATCAATTGTGATAGTTCTCTTTATATCACTCTGCTGTACACTGAAGCCTAGATTCATATTGTTAAATGCAGATATAATATTTGTAGTAGAATACTTGTCTGCACTCATGCAGTCAAAATTTGCATCCATGGCCGACATATCCGCTACCTCGTCCATGTTGTACTTTCTAACCTTATTGTCCGACTCTGCGTCCGATTTTGCATCCACTGTCACAAGAGCATTGTATTTCTTTGTGCCTGACTGCACACCAGACATATAGAAATAATACTTGTGCGCATCCGACTCCCTGAAATTCCAAAGCGATGCATCGCCTATTTTAGCTTTTGCGTCAGTCTTATGGATGCAGCTAGTGATGACATCGTCCTTGTTTACAATCTCAGCACTGATATCCTCAAGCCTCTTTACATTATCAAACTTATCTGATTTCTTAAGAAGCTCACATGCACTGCTTCCATCTGATATATTAAAGCCGTCCGCCACATCAAAGCCCTCTGACGGATAGTTGAACTGATACGCAAGTGTCTTCATGGAGTTCTTCTCAATGCCCTCCATAATGTTTGTCGCCAGATGTGTAGCATTCATCTCGTTTTTTGCCTTTACATTGGTCTTTGTAGCTGTGACAAATGCATTCAAAAAAGGAAGCACGATTATTGCGAGAATAGCAATCGACACAATAATCTCCACAAGTGTTACTCCTCGATCATCGTTTTTTAGCTTTCTCAAATCTGCTTCCTCCCCTCTTGTATTTTGTTATCTCATAACTCAATAATCTAACATTTAATATTTATCACTTACTGTCTCAATAACCCGCTAATCTAATAATCTAATATTATAATAATCCGTTAGTTTGTTGTACCAAACAGATTATTTGTACCATGTGGTACTGCAGGTATGTATGGTGCCTCATATGGCTTATCAAGTCCATACAGGAAATATGAATCCACAAGCATCTCACCTGTCAGCTTGCCTGTCGAATCATCAAAGCTCACATTGAGTGTGCTGATGGTCTTCTTCTGCGATGAACCAATCACCTCTCCAAGCATAGCCTTAAGCCCATGATACTCTGTCTTGAATGCCATAACTGTGCTGACATCATAAAGCTGATAGCCTGTAACCGTAGACTTTGCAGAGCTTGATGATGCACTGCCATCAGCTGCACCGCCGTCGCCTGTCTGTGACTGTGAGCTGTTGCCATCAGCGGTCTGAGAGCTCTGCGAATTGTCTGCATTACTGCTGTCCGTAGTACTACTGTCAGTAGAGCCACTGTCCGTTGTGCTGCCTGACGAAGAATCTGTACCTGCATCGCCGGTCGGATTATTCACATCAATAGCTGTCGGTGAACCGACTGTAAGCTCTGTAATATTTGTATTGGTAGATTTCTCGATAGCAACCGCATCCATAATGCCGTTTTCAATCTGTAAATATGAAGGAAAATTGTCATATACCTGTTGCATGGCATCAGACATATCCTTTGTCTTCTTTGTGTAGTCATCCGCCTTTGCCGCAAGGGCTGAAAGCTGATTGTACTGTGATTTCAGATTCATATTTTCGCTCTTGAGTGAATCCCTCTTATTGGACTGTGGTACAAAAATAAAAAAATATGTCAGTGCTAAAATGGCAACACCCGCTAATATAATAAGTAACTTTTTATCTCTTGTCGACATCCTAACACCCCCTACTGATTTGTACTGTCTGTATCTGATGATGAATTGCTATCCGTCTGTGTCTGTGATGACGCATCCTGTGATGTATCATCTGACTCACTGCCTGTGCCATCAGCCGATTCAGAAGCCGCACTGTCATCTGCCTTTACATATGTACAATCCACTGTGAACTGAACCTTTGAGGCACCGGTCTCATCAACCTCCTCTGTGATGGTTGACACATTGGATACCATGATACTCTCAAATGTACGAAGCTGCGCAATCACATCAGCCGCTATATCCTTGCTGCCTGTCTTGATAGTCATTGAAACACCATCAGTCGTAACAGACATATTCACAAGCTTGGCCTCTGACGGAAGCTTCTGCTCCAGCTCATCCACAAAACCTGTTATCTCATCATTCTTGTTGGATGAGGCGCTCTCAAGAAGCTTGGTCCAGTCATAGTCCTTCTTGGTCTGGTTGTACACATCATATATATTCTGTGCATATGACAAATCAGAAACACGCGCTTTAAGCGTCATATTGTCTGAAGTTAAAACAAGATTTGAAAAAATGCTGTATGCCGTGATACCAACTGCAACTACCACACACAAGCCAAAAATGAGAAGCTGTACTGCAAACGAAACCGGCTTTTCCGCTGTCTCCCCAGCCTTTACCGGAAGAGGCTTCCCATCAGGACCAACAGGCGGATTACCCTGCGTACCTGCCTGTGCACCGCCAAGTGGCATAGCACCTGTAGTTGCTCCTGCCATAAGTGGAGCACCGATTCCCTTGTTTTTCTTACTGTCTAATATGTCAAGCGGATTCAGTGAGCATCCAACACAGTTGAAATACTCTGCCAGCTTTGCCTCTGCGAGGTTTATGCTCTTTGCCACATGCATACCGTCAAACTGCTGGAGCGGAACTACCTTAATATTCAGTTCATTGGTCAAAAGCTTTGAGAGTCCGCTGAAATCAGCACCTAAGCCAATGAGGAAAATTCTCTCGATAGGAGTATCTGAGTTTCTCGACTGATAGTAGTCTATCACTCGTCCGAGACTGCTTATCAGATTGGAAAGTGCGTATGACACATTCAGGCGAAGCTTCTTAAAGCGCTCTGAATCAATCTCATGACCCATAGGATCCATGCCGCCGCCCGCCGGCTCATCAGGCACCGTGCCATCCGGTCTTATTGCAAGGCAGGTCTTTCTGCGTGCCACATCGACTGCATCGGTAAATGACAGATACTCTCCGAAAAGCTCACTGTCCTGAATCTCCTCTATAGCATCAGCCAGTCCATAGTTGACATTACGCTGCAGCTTTACCATGCTTCCATCCATGATAGTCAGTGTGGTAGATACCTCATCCACCTTGACAGTCACCTTCACATCTCCGGGAATCTCTCTTCTCATGAGCTGCTTGATGGCATTTCCACTATAGTCAAGAGCTACAAGCTGCAGTCTGCAATAAGCTGCAAGAGCACCATATGACAAAATAAGGTCATTAGGCACAGCAATAACCGAAAGACGTAATTTCTTTTCTTCCGGTCTGTCAATCTTCTCTATAATCTGATGTACCAGCTTGTACTGGCTCAAATCCACCGGAAAATAATCCGATGCATTCATTGCGATCATTTCCCTAAGCTGCTTTTCCTTAACAAGAGGAAGCTCAATATCCCTGCTTGCTATACGTGCTGAATTTAACACAAAAACAGCTTTTTTGGTGGCAATCTTCTTTTCCTTCAGCTTGCTGTATAAGATAGAGCGAAACATCCCATCCGGCTGTACCACTCCATCATCAATCATCCCCGGTGGTGTCGGAAAGCCGAACATATTGTAAATCTTGGGATTTTTCGCTTTGTAATCAATCTCAACTACTCTGGTAAGGTTCTCCCCTATTTCAATGCCGAGTACCCTGTTTGCCATAACCTAATCCTCCATGTTTATCTTTGTTTTACACTGTATACGTCTGTAAAACTTTCGTAACTGTACTGAATAGTTACAAACTTTCTATATAAATTTCGGTATATCTGTGTTTTACTCTGCTTTTATCTAACCGTAAGTCATATTGCCTGCGCTTGTGTCAAGCACGCTTTATTATAACACACTTTTCAAAAGCCTGCGAGTGCCAAATATGCCGTTATCATTTTCTCACCCCATAGCATCGAAATAAAAATTCCGGCTGCCAAGTATGGTCCCATTGCAAGCCTGTTGCCTGCGTTTGTTACTTTCATACGAATCAGATGTATCACGGAACCAATGATGCATCCCAGGAAAAATGCTAATGTAATATTCTGCCAGCCTATCGCAAGGCCTGCACATGCCATGAGCTTGACGTCTCCGCCACCTATGGCTCTTCCTCCACTTACAAGAAGAAGGATTTCAAGGAATAAACTGACACAAAAGAATCCTATCACATATTCAGACCAGTTATCATGGTCTATAAACACATGCAGGATTCCAAGTACCAGTATAAATATATTGATTCCGAATGGAATTTCATATGTTCTCCAGTCTATCACACTCAGAACTATGAGTGCAGATGTAAGAAAGCAGTAGATGATACTCGTAAGCTCAAGTCCATTTACTGCAAATACTACTATGTATAATATACCGTTTAACGCCTCAATAATAGGGTATTGAGGTGATATCGGTTCTTTGCACTTGCGGCATCTGCCACGAAGAAACAGCCAGCTGAAAACCGGCACCATATCGTACCACGCGAGCTGATACCCGCATCTCATGCAGTGGGACCTTTCGGTCACCACTGTCTCATGCTGCGGTATGCGGTAGATACAGACATTTAGGAAGCTGCCTATAACTATACCGAATGCAAATATTAAGATGTAGATGGGTATCAGTTCTGTGGTCATGGTTGGTGGTCCTTAAAAAATTAAATTACTATATATCTTTTTATTTTATTTCCCTGATTTAGATTTAGGGCCCTTTTTGAATTGATCCTTATCTGAATGATAATATGGAGAATCTCCAGTATATTCAATAGTTCCATCTTTCTTATCATATGTAATTGTTATTGTATCACTAGTCCACTTTGTGCCTTTAATTTTCGCTTTTGTTAATCCGGCATCTTTAACAGCCGTATCAGCACCTGTTCCTAGCTCTGTCGTAGTCAATGTAACAGTAACCGTAGTAGCAGTAGCCGAAGCCGAAACCTCTTCGTCTGCATAATATGTCTTTAAAGCTGTAGCAATATTATCACATGTTTGGATATCTGTAGCCTCTCTAGACTTCTCAACATACTTGATAAGCTGTGGAGCAAGTACACCTACAAGCACTGCCATGATGGCGATTACAACAATAAGCTCTACGAGAGAGAAACCTTTGTTGTTCTTCTGTTTCTTTCCTAACTTTTTAAATACATTCTTTACCATAGTTCTTTTCTCCTTTTCATTATAACATGGTTTTTGTGCAAAGAGCTGTGCCCTATCAGCATCTCTTTGGTTTGCATGCGCTCATTGTACCATAATTCGAAGTATAATGCAAGTTATTTTCTAGTACAATAATACTATTGGCACACAACTTTTTTCGCTTTCTTTAGCAATTTTAACCAAATTTCAACCGATTTGTTGCATTTAAATCATATTTTTTCAAAAAAATTATATTTCAGGCTATATTTTGGCACAGTGTGAGGGGCTTCATCCCATGTGACCAGCTATCGCATACACTCTCGTGAGAGCTACGCTACACTGCCAAGATACTGTAGGAATTATGCTTTTAGATTTTCTATGCTTGACGAAACCGTCGAAACGCGCCGTCCGTAGAGAATGAAGCCCCATCCTACTGTCAGTAAAAGAGGAAGCAACCCCCGAGTTCTCGTCCAAAGATTGCTTCCTCTAATTTACATTTCACTACAATATTAGCTCACAAGCCATTTTTTTACAGTTTCCTCATCAAAATCCACACATTCAGCTATATCTTCTATTGAGTGACCTTTTTTCTGAAGTTTCAAAGCTGTTATTTTTGCCTGACGAATTCTGCCTTCTTCTCGACCTTCTTCTCTGCCTTCTTCTCTGCCTAATTCTCTGCCTTCTTCTCTGCCTTCTTCTCTGCCTAATTCTCGGCCTTCATTTTTCTGATCTTCCCATGCCTTACACATATCAATCACCTCTTCTTTCTCATCTATGTCTATATCCGTTCCTGCAAACAGGTTGATTGCCTCGACTGTCTCTCTGTCCATCTTGCTAAACTTTTTATCGTTCTGCAGCACTTCCTGCATCTTTTCCTTATCATACGCATTCTGCATTACCTCGAAAAGCTGCCTGATGGATGTCCTGAATCCTGTAAAGTCGGTTATCTCCCTCGGAGCCAAGATATACTGTAATTGTAATTACTGGAATCAGCTTATCCTCTTTCGTAAATTCACTCTTTAAACTGATTGTAGCAGAGCTATGATGCTTTGTCATTATATTTTTTGCCACAGCGCAAGGGGCTTCATTCCATGTGCCCGGCTTGTGCACGCTCTCTCTCGTGAGCGAATAGCGAAGCTGCTTAGATACTGTCGAATTATGCACACGATACACAGAAATGCCCTGCCACGGATGGCAGGGCAAGGAGAACCGCGCCATGGACGGCGCGTTTCGACGTTTTCGTCAAGCATAGTAAACCTATAAGGCATAATTCCTACAGTATCTTCGCAGCGTAGCGTAGCTCAAGCGAGAGAGTGTGCACAAGCCATGGCTCATAGGACGAAGCCCCGCCCTACTGTCAGTCCCCTCAGACAAAGAGGAAGCAGCCTCCGCGCTTTCGCTCAAAGACTGCCTCCTATCGATTTTTTTTCAACTACAGCTACTATGCCAGTTTCTTATTTTTCTCAAGAAGCTCATAGATTTTCTCAACATCATAATCCGGCTTCATTGACAATGCCGCTTCGTAAATTGGAGCGATAACCTCCTCTTTTTCTTCCAGGTCATCTGCTATTTCCGCCACGCTCTTGTCCTTTTGCAGCTTTTTTACAACCAGTGAGATTATCTTTTGTCGTTCTCCGATTTCCTTACCGATTTCCTTACCCTCTTCTGTTGCAACCTCTTCCCAGTAATCACTCACATTACACATCTCGCTCATCCTCCCTTCGAGTTCCATGCTCATTTTAAGTCCATAGTCTTCTTCAAGTATCTTCTTTTTTTCGATAAACTCTGACTTTGAGAACAGCTCTTCCAGCATTCCTATGAGTTTATTCTTAGACTGCTTTTTATTTTTTGTTGCTCTCGTCCGGACATTTATCAGTGCACCGTTTAATTTGTCAATCTGTGGTATTTTCTTTATTTTACCATAAATCAGGCTGGATTTCATCCCAAATTCGATTATTGAGTCCTCTGATTTTTTTGTATCCATACATATCCATATGGTATATACGGATTTTAAGTCATCATAATTCGAATTTACAAACTCAGTACCCTTCTGCTCGGAAATCATTCTGCCCATGTAATAGGCAATCCTGTTTTCCAGCCGGTAGCCCAGCTTTGATTTTTTACTGCTCTTCTGAGCTTCAATATTGATGATAAATTCTCTTCTTTTTCCATTATAATACAATGGAAATTTGATGTCGTAAATAATTTTTCCATCATCCTCATCAACTGACTCATTATTTACGTTCTGGATTTTAACTCCAAGCCTTTCCGGAAATCTGAGCATTACTGTCGGCTCACCAATGCACGGAATTATTTTCTCGGCTTCCATTTCCTTAAATTCCGGCACGAGCGCCTGAACTATATAGGCTGCTATCTGCGGATCTGCCAGAATACACTTCACGTAGTCGTCACTGGTTGCCTTGTCCTGCTCTATAGAGCTAAGAGTTCTGGACAAATTTGTCTTCACTTTTCTGTATATCATACACTTCTCCTGTTTTCCACATGAAATCTGCATACATATCATTTTTTATAGCCCCATTTTTTGTGCATACATAATTTCAAATGATAATAACCCTTTATATTCCTCAAATAAATGCCCGCCACGCATAGAAACGAATAGACTGGTACTTTAGCTGATATTTATTTTTAACACACAATCGGATTTGTTGCTGACACAGCATGATAAATCAACGGGTAAAGAACATCCCCGAACCATGTATTCGAATTGTAGCCTATTGTATAACAGTTGTCAATGTATTTTTTCGCCACCGCGTAAGGGACTTTATCCCATGAGAACGGCTGGTGCACGCTCTCTTGCGTGAGCGCATAGCGAAGCTGCCTAGATACTGTTGAATTATGCACACGATACACAGAAATGCCCTGCCACGGATGGCAGTTCAAGGAGAACCGCGCCACGGACGGCGCGTTTCGACGGTTTCGTCAAGCATAGATACCCTATAAAGCATAATTCCTACAGTATCTTGGCAGTGCAGCGTAGCTCACGCGAGAGAGTGTGCACAAGCCAGGGCTCATGGGATGAAGCCCCGTCCTACTGCCAATGTCTCTGCACTAAAAAAGCAGCCTTTGAACTTTACACTCAAAGTCTGCTTCTTTTCATTTTATAAGCTGTCCATAGCCTGATACATGGTAAGCATAGGAGCCATAACAGCTGCCACAAGCACACCAACAATAAGTGCCAGAACAAGGATAATCATAGGCTCAATAGCTGCCATAACTGTCTGGGTAGCCAACTCAACTTCCTCATCATAGTAGTCTGCCAGTCGCGTAAGCATGCCCTCCAAGTCACCGGTCTCCTCACCGATTCGTGTCATGTGTGAAACCATAGGTGGAAACAATCCACATGCTGTGATTGGCTCAGACAGCGGAACACCCTTACTTACTTCTTCCCTCGCACTTTTCAGTGCTTTTTTGTAAAGCGCATTCTTCATGGTGTCAGCAGTGATACCAAGGGCTTCAATCATCGGAAGTCCTGAGTACACAAGTGTGGAAAGTGTACGTGCGTAGTTGCTGGCTGCAGTCTTGATGTTTAGCTTTCCGAAAACCGGAATCTTTCTTGCGAGATTACCAAAGAACATCTGGCCGCTGTCAGTCTGCTTATAAAGCTTTATGGCTATAACAATTGCTGCTATGACAGCAATCACAATATACCAGTATCCGGTAACAAAATCACTCATCGCAACAACTGCCTTTGTGATGCCCGGCAGCTCTGTTCCCAGGTCATTGAACATCTCTGAGTAGCTTGGGATGACCTTTACAAGCATTACAATAACAACCGCAATAGCTACAATCACAACGATAATCGGATAAACTGCCGCTTTTTTTATCATGCCGTTAAGCTTTGCTGATTTCTCGAAGTGTGCAGACATTCTTTCAAAAGCTATATCAATCTTGCCGGATGCTTCTCCTGCCGCAACCATGCTCACCATGATATCAGGGAAAACATTCGGATATTTTTTCAGACCATCCGAGAGAGTCTCACCTTTTTGAATCTCGGCATGAACACCTCTGATAGCTTTCGCCATGACCTTGTTCTCAGTCTGATCGGATAGCATATCCAGCGTATCAAGAATCGTAACACCGGCATTGACCATACTGGTGAACTGGCGGCAGAATACCGATAGGTCTCTCGGCTTTACCTTTCCTCCTACACTGAATGAGATTTCCTTGGTCAGTGCTGTTGCCTTGGTGAGGCTTATGACCATGTTTCCATCCATCTTAAGCTTATTTTTTGCCTCTGCTTCTGACTCGGCTACTATATTTCCTTTTCTTTCTTTTCCGCTCTGGTCTATAATCTGATATGTCCAGTCAGCCACTTTCTTCTCCTCCTTATACCTATTCTGTGCAACCTCCAGATAAATTAAATCATAATTTATTAAGACTCCACAACATTATACCATAACAGTAAAATACATACGATTATGCCATCAATAGTAAAGGTGTACACGGCTAGCCATGCTTACCGGATCATGTGCATATGCAACTGCAGTCTCCGGCGCTATAAGGCCCTGGCTGTAATACTGTAAAATACAGTCATCCATCATCATCATACCCTCTCTCTTTGAGGTCTGTATGATAGATGGAATCTGAAATGCTTTTGCCTCACGAATTAAGTTTCTGATGGCATTGTTTGCAAGAAGCACCTCAAATGCTGCAATTCGTCCGCCATTTACCATTGGAAGCAGATGCTGTGCAACAATTCCCTCTAAAACTCCTGAGAGCTGCACTCGTATCTGTTGCTGCTGGTGTGGTGGAAAAACGTCAATCATACGGTCAATTGCATCGGATGAACTGTTGGTATGCAGTGTAGAAAATACAAGATGTCCTGTCTCCGCCGCTGTAATAGCTGTTGATATAGTTTCAAGATCTCGCATCTCTCCTACAAGTATTACATCCGGATCCTGTCGCAGTGCAGCTCTTAGGGCTGCAGCATATGAGAGTGTATCCTTTCCAACCTCTCGCTGTGCCACTATCGAGCGCCTCCTTGAGTGCAGGTACTCGATAGGATCTTCAAGCGTGATTATATTTTTGGAATCTCTTGCTGCAATGACATCTATAAGACTTGCCAGCGTAGTCGACTTACCACTTCCTGTAGCTCCTGTCACGAGGACAAGTCCTCTCATCTTTGTGGTCAGATTGACAACCGACTGTGGTATTCCAAGCTGCTGTGGTGTAGGCACGTCATATGAGAGAATACGAAGTGCTGCTGCATATGAACCTCTCTGTCTGAACACATTGGCTCTGACTCGTGAAAAGCCCTCCACCGAAAAAGCAAAATCAAGCTCTCCATTTTTCTTTAGCACATCTTTAAGCTCCTGCGGGACAATTGGAGAAAGCAGGTTGTCCGTCTCAACATTGGTAAGAACCTGATTTCCCTGCGGTACAAGCATTCCGTCAATTCTAAGCATAACCGGATTTCCCGGTGCGATATGTATATCCGATGAGTTCTGTTGCTGCGCTGCTTTTAAAATGTCTACTATTTGCATTTTCTTTTCCCCCTTAGTTTTCAAACGTGGTCTTTAACATTTCCTGGAATGAAGTAACTCCTTCGAGTACAAGCTTCTCTGCACTCTGTCTAAGTGTATGCATGCCCTCATCACACGCAGCCTTGTTTATATCCTCTATATCAACACCTTTTGAAATGAGTGACTTTAGCTTTGGTGTTATGGTCATTATCTCATATATACCTATTCGTCCCTTGTAGCCTGTATTGGCACATTTTTCACAGCCACATGGCTCATAAATCTTTACCGGACGAAATGCCGGTATATTCATAAAGGCCTTTTCCTCCTCTGTCAGCAGATGTTCTCTCTTACATGCCGGACAAAGTCTTCTTACAAGTCGCTGTGCAATGATTCCCTTTACCGAATCCGCAAGCAGATAACTCTCCACTCCCATATCCTCCAGTCGTGAAATAGTACTTGCCGAGCTGTTGGTATGCAGTGTGCTGACCACAAGATGTCCTGTGATTGACGCCTGTACCGCAATCTGTGCTGTCTCCTGATCTCGAATCTCACCAATCATAATGATGTCCGGATCCTGTCGCAGAATGGAACGCAGTGCTGATGCAAATGTCAGGTCAGCCTTATTATTTACCTGTACCTGGTTGATTCCGTCTATATTGGCCTCGACCGGATCCTCAACTGTGATGATATTTACATCATCCTTGTTGAGCTCTGAAAGTGCCGTGTAAAGTGTGGTTGACTTACCACTTCCTGTAGGTCCCGTAACAAGTATGATACCGTTTGTATTCATCAGTATATGATTAAAGGCCTTAAGCTCTTCGTCTGAAAATCCCAGCTCCTTTTTATCTCTTGTAAGTGCCTTTTTCTGCGCAAGTCGCATAACACACTTCTCACCAAATACTGTCGGAAGGATTGATACTCGGATATCATACTCTGTCTTATCTATCTCCATAGTGATACGACCGTCCTGCGGCTTACGCTTCTCAGAAATATCCATACCGCCTATGATTTTAAGTCGTGTAATAATTGCAGAGAGCAGATGTATACTATATGCCGCCTTCTCATAAAGCGCACCGTCAATTCTGTATCGCACCCTGACTTTATTTTCCAGTGCCTCTATATGTATATCTGAGGCCCTGAGTCTGGCTGCCTGCTCAATAATAGAATTGACAAGCAGAACAACCGGTGAATTGTTGACATCCTTGCTGGTAGCTTCCTCAGCCTCGGCATTTTTCTGCTCACGCTCTTTTCTCTCCCTTGCATACTCCTGAGCCGCCTTCATCGCTTCTGTATCACCATAATATTTGTCGAGCGTCAAAAGTATATCTCTTTCTGTCGCTACCGCAGGCTCAGCCTGCAGATTTGTAACGATTGAAAAATCATCAAGCGCCACCATATCCATAGGATCGGCCATGGCCACATGCACTATATTGGCATTATTTGGGTCAAAGGCATATGGTATCATGACATGCTTTCTGAGCACTGATTCACTGACGAGGCTTTGCACCTCCTCAGGTATGTTAAGTGCGCTCACATTCACAAGCTCAAGTCCCAGCTGCTGCGACAATGCCTTTGCTATCTCAAGCTCATTGGTGAACCCAAGCTCAATGAGTGTTTCTCCTATCTTCTTATGCTTTTCTTTGGCTATAGGCAGAGCCTTTTCCAGCTGCTCCTGAGTAATTACATTTTCATTTATAAGCATATCACCGATACGCTTTTTCTCTCGTCTAAAAGCCATAGTGGCTCCCCCTCTTTCATCATTTAGTAAAATACTACCATTATGATGGCTGTATTTCAAGGGTATTTATATAAAATATACAATAAATTTATTTCAATACTAAAAAGTAACGATTCCGAGTGCCTGCAGCAACAGTATAAGCAGGAATGCCGGTGCAATAAATTTAACCATGATTATATAAAG
>ERZ780177.1315-NODE-1315-length-23860-cov-3.519765_pt1 | contig 23860 bp, 13 predicted proteins | sample MGYA00510973_ERZ780177 | MGnify/ENA primary metagenome ERZ780177 (study PRJEB29588, sample SAMEA2144396) | human gut metagenome | biome: human gut; feature: human-associated habitat; material: faeces | place: Denmark | collected 2008/2010 ...
AAATCAATAGAGGCAACAGCCGTAGCATCTGCCACGCCTACTTTTCTTATATTCTCTGTATCATGCATAAAATATGCATCCGATGAATTAGTCACAAAGCTATGCTCAGCTATAATTGTCGGGATTCCCGACTTGATGCCCTCATCTATAACCGTGTAAAAATCCTCCGAGGGATTAGAGCCTGTCCTTGTAAGATATCCGCCGCTGAACAGTCCAAGACCTGCTGCCTGTGCGTATCGTGCCATATTAAGACAAAGATTCTTCGTCGGCTCAACATACCCCTCAGCAACAGAACCATATGCCACGAATCCATTGGTATCCGTATTGGAAGATGAATTGTTATGAAGGCTTATAACCGCATCCGCACCAACCGACTTTCCCATGTGGGATCTTCCGGTATTGGTATTCCACTCATTATTTGCCCTTGTGACATATACACGTACTCCGGCATACGTCTCAAGTTCGGCCTTCATATACTTGGCAATATTCCAGTTAAGATTGCTCTCATCATCCCCGGTTATAGATGAATGTGCTCCGCCGTCATAGCCTCCATGCCCGGGGTCGAGCACAACAACAATGTCACCATTTCCATCCTTTGCGGATACCAGCATGTCATTGCCCGGATCAGCCACAAAAGCACCGACTGTTATCCCTGCTGTCAGTACAAATGCCATAAGCTTAGAACACACCTTAAGAAATCCTGTTCTTTTCATCAATATCTTCGCCTCCTTCTGTTTCTTCTTCCTCTTCTTTTTCCGCTCACTCTGTTCTCCAAAAGGAAAATCACCGTTGCAAGGGCTATCACTATAACAATCCCTGCTGCCATCTTAATAATCATAACTATATCAAAGCTTCCATCATTTTCCTCAGGCTGTTCAGTACTTTCAATCTGCGAAGGCTCCTCACTGCTTATCTGCGTTGTCGTCTCCGGCTCTGCAGTCTGTGTCTCTGTCTCCGGCTCTTTTGAAGTCACCTCAGGTATATAGTCCTCTGTCTGGTTCACAACTCTTACGAAGCCCTTAAGTGCACCGTAGCTTATAGGAATATCCTGTATTCCCGGCTTATTATAGTCCACCTCACCAACCTTCTCCGGTATGACCTGGATAACCGAGCCGTCACTATACGCGATAACTGCCTTCACAGTACTTAAATCTATCGCCGAGAACTTTTCCTTCGTTTTATAAAATGTCGGGTCGATAAATCCGGTTATCGCTACCTGCTCAGGAATATCAACCTTGACATTCACAACACCTGCCGTTCCATCTGAGACCGTATAGCTAAGAACAGCCGAACCGCTTCCGACTGCCTTGATATTGCCATACTCATCTACCGTGACACAGCTCTCATTGTTGCTTGTCCACACAGCGTCCCCTGATGTCTCAAGCTTAGCTGAATACCCCTTCTCTAACTCAAGCTCTCCTGTCTGACCGGCCTGTAAAACCCTGCGCTCAAGATTAAAATATGTGGCAACCGCCTCAGCATCCGACCTTCCGATTGCTGCCGTCTTCTCATAGTCAACCATACCATTCTCATCGGATACAAAAAGCACATCTGTAGTGCTGCTTAAGAAGCAATGCTCAACAATGATTGTAGGTACTCCCGCTCTCATTCCCTCAGCCATGATTGTATGGTAGTCTTCACCTACATATTCCGTAGAGCTTCTTGTCTGTATGCCATTGTTCTTTATTCCAAGCTGTGCCAGATTATTAAGGATATAATTTCCCATATCTGCCGTTATCGTGCTGTACAGTGGCAGAACCGAAGTGAGAACCATAGCACCATTAGCACTTATGCTCTCATCCGATGTACTGTTGTTGTGGATGCTTATGAGGAAATCCGCATCAAGCTCTGCCGCTGCCATAGCCCTTCCGGTGAGTGTCACCAGACTGTCCTCCGGTCTTGTGAAATACACCTTCACACCGGAATAATTCTTAAGTTCATCCATCATAGCCTCAGCTATGGCATAGTTGGCATCGCTTTCCAGAACGCCATTGATTCCCTGCTTTCCCGGGTCTGTACCTCCATGACCCGGATCTATGACAATGACTATATTTCCGTCCGCATCCTTTGCAGACACATCACTGGTGCATGAACCAACACCGATTAATAATGCCATCGCAGCAGCAGCCGCGTAAGAAAATACTTTTGCAATCTGTCGTATCATTACAATTTTCATTCCTTCCGTTTGTTAAACCTGTCATTAAACCTGATAGTAAAGCGGACATTCTCAATCCGCTTTCGCTACTTGCTCATGAACGCAGTCGCTTTGCTTATTCTGCGTTCAAAACATTCCTGCTCTTTTATATCATTTAAAATGCTACAATGCAAGAATATATTTAAAATATAGCTTTTCAAATATATTTTTCGAGGCATATATTTCCTTTCGCAGCTCTGAAACATAAGCCATCACATACATGGTGTCATCCTCAGCCGGAAAAGTTCCCGAAAACATTGCTTTTTCAACTATCATTGCTGCCTTTTGTGAATCCATATTCTTTACAGGTGCATTATTTATCAAATCAGAAAAATCCATATCCGGATTCATCCTGATATTTGCAGCATTTAACAGTTTTTCATAGTATGACATTATTTTTGCTATGCGCTCACCTGTATACATACCACATGCATTATTATATAACCTGACTCTCTTTTGTTCCATATATTTTTGCCTGATTACCAAAAATAATACAATTATAAATGGAATTGCAATCACCTTCAGCGCAGTGAGCAATATATGTAATACAGGCTTTATCACACCGTAAATTTTTCCTGCTGCGGCAGCAAAATCAAAATGCGCTGTAGTTTCTTCATCCCCCGCTGTTCCCATGCCATTGCTCCCACCTGTGGCCTCAGCATCGCCCGGTAATCTGTTGTCCACAGATATATAGCCTTCGGATTCCGTGTTTCGACTATCCTCCGATGTTCCACCGATTGTGTCATCCGTTGTGTCATCCGTTGTGTCCTCGGCTGTCTCCTCCAAAGAATCCTGTGTGCTCTCGTCAACCGGCATTCCGTCCGTCTCCGTCTCACTATCATCCATAGGCTGATTTACAGAAGAATCTGTTGAGGAGTTATCATACCGGCCCTGACTATCCATGTACCCTGCACCATACCCCGGTGTAGGGTCAACAGTCATCCATCCTATACCGTCAATATATACCTCAACCCATGCATGCGCATATCTGTCCGTGACCTCTATATCATAGTACTGCCACATCTCAGTTTCCAAGTCCCCGCCTTCATAAAGCTTAGCCTGCCTCCTGTAATCTGCCTGCTGTGTATACAGGCTCTCTGGCACAACAAAGCCCTCCACATACCGCGCCGGTATGCCTGTACATCTGAATATCATAACGGCGGCTGAGGCAAAATGTACACAAAGCCCTCTCTTCTTTTCAAACAGAAAATATCCCACATAATCCTTTGTAGACGGTGTAACTCCCGGTGATAATGTGTAGTCATATTCCCTGTTAAAGAAAGCGATTGTATCAAGAATAAACTGTGCTTTCCCATCCGGCTGTGAAATATCGTACTCACCCTGCATTATATCTGAAATCAGCTCATTCTTTATACGGTCTGCACAGGAGGTGTTGGTATCAAGATAATTTTCGTACACGAATCTGCGGTATCTGCCTGCACTGCTCCTCTCATCCGGAATATGCTCTGCCCCGCTTTTAACAAGACTATACAGCGATGAAAAATTTCTCCATTCAAACAGGCTGTACCTGTGATACACATTCTGCGCACCGACAGTATCAGTTTCAAGCGTTATATTCATATCCGTCTTTGCGATTTTGTCGATGGATGTACCATCCACAGCCACAGCCGACATAGGAATATAGCTGCTGCCCCGGCTCTCATACTGCATAACTGTGATGTCAAATGCAGCACTCTTAATCTCCTCCGCCTTATCCTTGACAAGAGCTGTTACAGCATTATATTCCATGAGTAACGGCGTATTCTCCTGCGCATACAGCTCATCAAACATATCCGAATATTCCCTGTAAACCGACGAATCCAGCTCCTTCCAGCGTCTTTTCGTATACTGTGCAGCCTGAAAGGTCTTAAGATACAGCGTGCCCCCGCTTTTCGGAGCACGTACATACAGAACCGGAACATCACTGTAGGTTACGCTGCCTGTCCTGCCTATCTCGCCCCTCGCAAAATCAGGACTATCATTATTACTATTATTATTTCCTATCCCTTTTTGTTCTATTATGTTCTGTATATCCTTGACTGAAAATACAATTTTTCCTGCAAGCTTATCATAAAAATCCGTAGCTTCAAATTTGTCCTCCGGGACAATCTTTACCGCACCGAACATAATACATATTGATGGCAGAATCACCCACAGCATTGCAAGTATACCCGACTTTCGCGCACGCAGTTCATTCTTTTCCCGCGGGAGATTTCCATGCACTGTGACACATACAATGAAGCATAGCACTGATACAAGTGTGGGCACAGAGGGTGCCTCCTCAACGGAAGCCGGTATAAAATAGCTGAGCATCGACACAATGCCGGTCAAAAGCACTCCCCTTCTTCTTAGCAGCACAGACATATACCAGCCGCCTGTAAGGGCACATAGAAGCATCACGGTCAACTCCTGATCCGCCTTTTTCATCATGCCATCAGTAAGCAATATATAATAAATTTCACTTTTATAGTAGTAGTTTATGGAATCAATAGCATAATTAAATATATAGGCGAATCCTCCGGCTATAACATCAAATTTGAATACCACCAATGCTATAAGGGCTGCAAATATAAGAAGCCTTCCTATAAAGCCCGCCCTTCCCATAAGCTTTATGCCCACGCACACGAACGCTCCGCAGACTGCAGAAAGAACCGCAATCCACCACACCAGAGGCTTAGTCGCATAAATCTGTGTAAAATTCCATACCGTCGCCATTGTGCCCAGTACGGCAACAGCCATGAGAAACAGAACTGAACCCACTCTCTCGAACAGACGCTTTACCAATCCCCTTCACCTCCTGTCGAAATATAGACCACCTCAACATCGGGCTTGTCCATTCTGCTTTGCTCTATATCCGGAAGATACAATACTATATTGTTAGCTTTTCCGCGTAATTGCAGGCAGCTTCTATATAGCTTTTCCGTAAAGGAAACGGCAAACACAAATGCCCCTGACGGAATATCATTCAATCCCTGTTCGTCTGCCTCATTTTCCTCATACACACGTTCAAAGAAATTATCAATATCCTCCTTTGAGGTTATTTCAACAGGAGCTGCTGCAGTTCCTTTTAAAATATATCCGGTTGCCTTTTTATCAGTCTTAAGGCGCAGATAAATAACATTATACATAAACTCAAGCATGGAGTCCCTGACATCAGGCTGTGCGCTGTCATCGTCAATGAACACGAATCCATCGTCACTGCCCTCCTCGGCTGCATACTCCTTCACCATAAGCTTAGACATTCTGCTGCTTAGCTTGTGATGAATATTCTTCATGCTGTCCCCCGGAGCATATTCTCTTATTCCGCTGACTTCGCTTCCCTTTAATGCTGTTCTGCTGCTCTCATTCTCCACACACAGCATTCCATCTATATATTCCTCAGTATTAACGTCAAATAAGCGCGGCAAAGCTACTATCTTTACCACGCCCGGATTTTTTATTTTCATGCCGAATACGCGAAAAAAATCATACAGAGTTATTCTCTGTATATTTTCAAAATAACATCCACAATGCTGCCTTCTGTCCTTTCTGGTCACAATGGCTGTATTAGCGGCTCCCACAGTAAAAGACTGTGGTTTTTTCTGACTTTCATATTTCATGTCAACACGGGTAAGCGGAAATGGCATGACATTTTTTATGTCATATCTGATTTCATGCTCCCCCGCCCTTGTAACATATATTGTTTTCTGTCTGAATCCGTATCTGAGCTTGAAACGGCTTAACATAAGCATAATAAATGAAAGAAGAGAAGCGGACACCACAAATACCAGCATAATAAATCCATCATAGGTTCTATACAGAACATTGTAGGTAATTACTGCGTATAGCAGAACAAAATACATTATTCTCCTGAAAATCATTTATACTTCCCCCCTGTTCTCAGGCTTTCCCCTTTTTAAGCCTCGGTACTGCTGTTGTTTCTAATATATTGGCGGCAAGCTGTCTGTCCGTAAGTCTCTCCATTCTCGCCTTGGAGCTTAAAACCAGTCTGTGAGATACTACATCCGGAAAAACGAACTTAACATCAGCCGGTACGCAGTAATCCCTGTCCTCATACAGTGCATGTGCCTTAGACATCGCCGCAACAGCAAGGGTACCTCGCGGGCTTACCCCTAACTCAATGTACTCATTCTCCCTCGTAGCCCCTATAAGTCTTACTATATAATCATATATTGCATCATGGATATATACATTCTCAGACTGTGATTGCAGTGATAATATCTGTTCCTCATCCGTCACCTTCTCAATCAGTCTTAGCGGGTCAGACACTGCCCTTGCTTTAAGAATATTGATTTCCTGCTCTCTGTCCGGATATCCCATCGACAGTCTTATCATGAATCTGTCCAGCTGTGATTCCGGAAGCTGCATGGTACCAATCGAACCTACAGGGTTCTGCGTGGCAATCACCGTGAACGGTCTTGGCAGATTCCGTGTACTGCCGTCGACGGAAACTCTTTTCTCTTCCATTACTTCTAAGAGTGCGGACTGTGTCTTGCTGGACGTTCTGTTTATCTCATCCGCAAGCAGAAGATTACACATTGCGGCACCTTCCCTGTACTCAAATTCCTGGGTCTTAGGATTGTATGCCGAAAAACCTACTATATCCGAAGGCATGACATCAGGTGTGAACTGTATTCTGTTACATCTGTATCCCATCGCCTTGGCAAACCCCATCGCCATGGTGGTCTTTCCCACACCAGGTATATCGTCTATAAGTATATGTCCACCCGCAGTGATGGCAAGCATGACCTTAAGCACCGCTTCATCCTTGCCTGTAACTACCTTTTTTACTTCGTTAAGTATCGCTTCCATTGTCCCCTGCATGATTATCTTCTCCCTTTATGATTTATTCCGTCACCGACTGCATATCAACCACAAGCCATTTTCCGTCAAGCTTTGCGTAATAATATCTTGAATTGACGATATCCTGCCTTGCTTCTCCGTTAAGCTTCAAAATCATGTTTTTCTTAAAATATACCTCAACCGAGAACAGCTCCGGTGTGTACACAATGTAATTCGACACTGTCTCATCGGTAAATACCGGTGTCTCATGCGCACTGTACATCCACATATCATTTCTTCTGTAATTCTCCGCCAGCTCAAGATAGTATGAATCTGCCGGGAACATATACGAAATCGGTGCTACACTGTTACTGCAGCCATCTATATCCTTTGAGAAGAAATTAGAATAATTCTTCGCATTCTGAAGAACGGTCGCAGACAATTCCGGGGCTATCGGCGAGGTCGTGAAGGTATCTATTGTGATATTTCCATTCTCATCCGGTGTATACATAACCATATCCCCCTGATTATTATACACTGTGACATCCGGCTCGTTTAAAAGTCCGTCAACTCTATACTCCACAAGCTGCGGAACACTTACATACTCTGCCGCATATTTAAGTGCAGCTATCTCAGTTACATTTCCAGTCTGCTCTCTGGAATCAAGCTTTACACCATTTACAAAAACATTGTATGTATCCGGTGCTGTTATGGTAAAACCTATGCTGCCCTTCTCGTACACAGCTTCTATGCTGTCTATATCCCACTCCTGCCTGGTGAGTATGAACATAAGCGGCTCTGAGGAAGTCTCCTTCAGGGTTATCTTCGCAACAAGCTGCCCACCGGCATACACATTGTATACCGGGTGCTTTGCGTCATAGCTCGTCTGCAGCTTCTCATAGGTGATAGCCTTCCCTGATATGCTGTCTGCAAACTGTGATTGGTATATTCCGCTCTCCTCAAATCTGTTAGTGCTCTGTTCAAAATCAATTTTGTTGATAATGCTTCCGTCCCGGAACTGTGCCAGATATTTTTCCACTGTATACTCAGGCTGTGAATTTTCGTACTCCACAAGGCTTTTTTTCACATTGTTTATGACCACGCCCCAGAAAATAACCATAAGCGCAGTGAATACGGCAAAGCACACCCAGAATACAGGAAATTTTTTCTTTTCCGCCATGTCTACTCTCCTCTCTTTTCAACAACAAATGCTGTCGGAAGACGCCATGAAGATGTAGAATAATACAGTGTAACACTGGTCATCTCATAGGTTCCATTATAGTACATTGCAGATGAGCTTCCACCGTCAAGATTAGCGGCATTGACAGCTCCATACTCCTGCATGATTGAGATAAGGTCCTGTGCCGTTGCGCCAAGATGTCCTGCTGCCCCTCTTCCGTCTGTCACAAGCATAAGAACCGCTCCGTCCGCGCGCTGCCCTATAACGGTACGCGGGTTGGCACCGCTTCCGCTTCCTGAAATTTCTCTCGATGTTCCATTTATGATAAGCTTGGTAAAATGATTGTTGTCACCATCATCTATATCCTTGAAGCTTACCGCATCCCTTATCTGATTATCGGCCACGAACTGCTCTGCCTGCTCCGCGCTCATATTCCCGATGTCCGCTATCATAAGAATATTGCTCTGTGTGAAGCCGACCATCACATCTCCCGCCTGGGGTGCGTTGTACTGGATAACTCCGTCACATACCACAAGCCCCTTAGGGATACCGCCCCAGTTGCCCTCAGAATAGTATTCACCGCCGTTTATACCTGCGGCGTAGTCTCCCCTTTGTACAAGCTGCTCAAGAGTCTCGCCATACTTGCTCTTATTAAAATCAGACCAAGGATAGATTGTCGACAGCTTCACCCTCGATGGGTCATTAATTATAAGCAGCTTCGCAAAAAATGAACGTCCGGATATCTCCACAAGCTCTATACCGTCAATATCAAACTCTTGATTCCCGTTATTCTCGTCAACCGTCGGTATCTCAATCAGATCCGGATTGACGTCCTCCTCAGTCTTACCCATGCCATTCCTGTCTGTTATGGCAAGAATTTCATCCTCACTGAAATACCATGAGGCAAGGAATTTCATCTGACCTGTCTCAAGAATGGTTGACACAAAAAGGTCTCTTGCCGCCTTGGAAGGACCATGGCATATTGTCCACAGGGTAAAATATGCCCCCGCAAATGTGACTGCCACAAATGTCAATATACAAAGACATACCCTGAGGCAGATTTTCAGAGGCTTATTTTCCTTCTTTGTCCTTTTCTTCACGTTATTTCTGCGTACCTTTTTATCGGCTTTATTATCCGCAGATGCATTATTTTTATTTATCACAGGCTTCTTTTTGGCACTGCTTTTACGGCGGTCTTCCTCGTCCATATTGACGTCTAACAGTTCGATATCGTCTTTCATTTATCCTCCTTAAATACCCATCTGTGCTGTATCTGAAAGCTTATGACAAACAGCACCACATCGACAATCAGCTTTAAGACAACCTCAAGAAATGAGCCTGCCCTGCACAGGTAGCTGAGCAGATATACAAGTCCATAGGAAGCTGCCGTCTGGAAAACACATAATGTATAATAGCGCACCAGCGAACGTCCTACGGAAGCATTTGATTTGAATACAGCTTTTTTGTTCATCGTGTAATTGCACATCGATGAAACGGCCCTCGCAGATACGGTAGCTATCAGAAGTCTAAGTCCTCGTTCCAGCTTTTCTCCAATCAGAAAGACCAGAAGGGCGTATATACCATAGTCGATAACAAACGATGTCCCTGAGCTTAACATGAATTTGAATATAATCTTATATATCTTAAGCGAATCCTTAATCGGATGGAAATGCGTTGAGGCATTGTCCTCAAGATAGACTGTCTCTATCCTGACCTCCTCCATGCCGATATGATTTCTCTTTATGGCAAAGAGCATCTGCGTCTCATACTCGAAGCGTTCGCCCTCAACCTCACACATAAGCGGAAGATATTTGTATGGGATCGCACGCAGTCCTGTCTGCGTATCAGTTATTTTTATTCCGCAGAAAATTCTGAATACAAGACTTGTGCTCACATTTCCCACCCTGCTCTTCCACGGCACATTATCCTGTGAAAAATCACGGCAGCCGAGTATGACCTTATCCTTACACTCAAGCATTTTGCACGCACACGCTTTTATGTCCCTGACAGTGTGCTGATTGTCTCCATCAACCGTGATTACCCCTGCCGAATCCTTTCTGTTATTAACAACATAAGAGAAGGCCGTTTTAAGCGCCCTTCCCTTTCCCTTGTTGACCTCGTGTACCAGCAGTGTAACCTCCTTGTGCAGGTCTGCCTGACGGAAGGGCTCAAGATGAGCCTCATCGCTTCCGTCATTTACAAGTACAATGTCCTTAAAGCCTGCCTCTAGCAGTCCCTCCACCACTTTATTAAGCTTATCATCCGGATTAAGTGACGGGAGTACTATTGTCACCTTACTAAAATCATTATTCATACACCTTATGCCCTATCCTTTTTATGGTACGCATTGTCACACTATCCTCTAAGATGTGAAAGACGCTCCTTAACCTGCTCCATCATCTGTGTATATTTCTCAAGCTTATCCTTCTCCTCCTGAAGCTTTGCAGCAGGAGCTTTGCTTACGAAACGCTCATTTGAGAGCATGCCGTTAACTCTTGCTAGCTCTCCGTTAAGTCTCTTCTCCTCATTTTCAAGGCGCTCGATTTCCTTTGCAATGTCTACAAGCTCTGCAAACGGCATGTAGATTGTTCCGTTAGGTATAACAACCGATACCGCATCCGAATCAATTCCGTTCTTATTATCCTGCACGATAACCTCGCTTGCATAGCCAAGCGCTGCAAAGAATACCTTTCCGTTCTCAAATATACTTCTGAGAGACTCCTCTGCGGATACAACGTATACCTTTGCCTTGCGGCTTGGAGCAACATTCATGGAGGTTCTTGTATTTCTTATTCCTCTTACAGCCTCCTTGATTGTCTCGATGGCATTCTCCTCAACAGGGAAGCTGAACTCTTCCTTATATACTGGCCAGTTGGAAATCATAATCGACTCCTCCTCGTCCTGAAGGTTGCAGAAAATCTCCTCTGTTATGAACGGCATATATGGATGGAGAAGCTTGAGCGACTCTATAAGAACTGTCTTTAGTGTATAGAGTGCGGCAGCCTTGGTTGTGTCCTCATCATTGTACAGACGTGGCTTAACCATCTCGATATACCAGTCACAGAACTCCTCCCAGATAAAGTCATAAATCTTGCCTACTGCAACGCCAAGGTCGAAGTTCTCCATGTTCTCTGTGACTTCCTTTGCAAGTGTATTTAACTTGGAAAGAATCCACTTGTCGGCAGGTGTGAGCTCATCAAGGCTTACAGCCTTTGCCTCAGCCTTATCAAGGTTCATCATAATGAATCTTGAAGCATTCCATACCTTATTTGCGAAATTACGGCTCGCCTCAACTCTCTCCCAGTAGAAACGCATATCATTTCCCGGTGCATTTCCTGTTACAAGTGTAAGTCTCAAAGCGTCCGCGCCGTACTTATCAATAACCTCAAGAGGGTCAATTCCGTTTCCAAGAGACTTGCTCATCTTGCGTCCCTGTGAATCTCTCACAAGTCCATGGATGAGAACATTCTTAAACGGAACCTCTCCCATGTGCTCAAGTCCTGAGAACATCATTCTTACAACCCAGAAGAATATAATATCATAGCCTGTTACAAGCACATCTGTAGGATAGAAATACTCAAGCTCAGGTGTCTTTTCAGGCCATCCAAGTGTTGAAAACGGCCATAAGGCTGATGAAAACCATGTATCAAGTGTATCCGGGTCCTGTCTCATAGGCTTGCCACACTTAGGACATACTGCTCTGTCCTCCTTGGTGACAACCATCTCACCGCACTCATCGCAGTAGAATGCAGGTATTCTGTGTCCCCACCAGAGCTGACGTGAGATACACCAGTCCTTGATTCCCTCTAACCAGTGGAAATATGTCTTGTCAAAATGCTCAGGCACGAACCTGGTATCACCCTTCTTCACCGCCTCGATTGCCGGCTCTGCAAGCTCCTTCATCTTTACAAACCACTGCTTTGAAACTCTCGGCTCAACGGTTGTATGGCAGCGGTAGCATGTACCTACATTATGGCTGTAGTCCTCAATCTTTACAAGAGCACCCTCCGCCTCAAGGTCCTTTACTATCGCCTCTCTCGCCTCATAGCGGTCCATTCCTGCGTACTTAGGATAATCGTCAACAATCTTCGCATCCTCTGTCATAACATTGATGACAGGGAGCTTATGTCTTAATCCAACCTCGAAATCGTTAGGGTCATGTGCAGGTGTAATCTTTACAACGCCTGTACCAAACTCCATCTCAACATACTCATCCGCAATAATAGGAATCTCTCTGTGAACGATAGGAAGAATGACTGTCTTGCCTACCATATCCTTGTAGCGCTCATCGTCAGGGTTAACTGCAACCGCTGTATCGCCGAGCATTGTCTCAGGTCTTGTGGTTGCCATCTGGATATATCCGCTTCCGTCTGAGAGTGGATATCTCAAATGCCAGAAATGTCCTGCCTGATCCTCGTACTCAACCTCAGCATCAGAAATGGATGTAAGGCACTTAGGGCACCAGTTGATTATTCTCTCGCCCTTATATATCTGTCCCTTGTTATAGAGATTTACGAAAACCTCCTTCACAGCCTTAGAACAGCCCTCGTCCATTGTAAAACGCTCTCTGTCCCAGTCCGCAGACGAACCGATCTTCTTTAACTGGCTCACGATTCTTCCGCCGTACTCAGCCTTCCAGTCCCATGCGCGCTTTAAGAATGCGTCTCTTCCAAGCTCTTCCTTGGTAACGCCTTCCTTTCTCATAGCCTCAACGATCTTAGCCTCGGTTGCTATGGAAGCGTGGTCTGTTCCCGGAACCCAGAGTGCCTCATAGCCCTGCATTCTCTTAAATCTGATTAAAATATCCTGAAGTGTGTTGTCAAGTGCATGACCCATGTGGAGCTGTCCTGTGATATTAGGCGGCGGCATGACAATAGTAAAAGGCTTCTTATCCCTGTTTACCTCAGCGTGAAAATACTTATTGTCAAGCCACTTCTGATACAGACGTCCCTCAATCTCGGAAGGGTTGTAATTTTTTTCAAGTTCCTTTGCCATCTTTTTATTCTCCTTTTTATGTGTGCGGAGAGTTCTGCCCTGATAAAATTATATTTACCAAAAACAAAACCCTCCGCAGAAAAATAGTCTCTGCGAAGGGCGATTATACTTACCGCGGTACCACCTTCATTGACTTATAAAAAGTCCTCTCTGTCACGGCGCGAACTGCTTCGTACACCATGTCTGTTCTTGTAACGGGAACAACTCCGCCATCAGCTAATCGCACATCGTCCATTATATGTACGTGTGTCTTTCACCGATGAAGCTCAGAAGCTACCTTCCCATACAGCAATATCCGAAAACGCTTCCAGCAATGATGATCTCACATGCTATGCGTATAACATAACCTGATATGTTCATTCACTGCGTTCCCTCTCTGTAGGATTGCACTATGGTACTCCTCTTCGTCACAGCCTTTAACATATACTTAATATATACGTTTTTCTAAGGTTTTGTCAACCTGTATATTGCTTTTATTTATATTTTTATTCCTGTCCTTCAGTACGAAATACATCAGAATACCGAATGCGGCACCTAAGAGAACCATTCTCACCCATAATCTCTCAAGAATATTCTTCTCCTTGTTAATTGTAAGCTTCAATGTCTCAACTGCGACAGGTTCACCGTCCTCATCCACTTCATCCCCCAGAAGCTCAAACCAGAAGTTATAGCTTCCACCCGGAAGATTCTCATAAAAGATATGTTCAAGCTCACTTAGACGAACCGTTGTATAGGCTTTATCCACACCCGGCATTATATACCTGACATAAGGATCCTGATTGGAGAAATTGAGCACTGAGCACAGGATATCAATCTGCTCTGCATCCTTTGTGAGGCTTAGCTCATACTCATTCCCACCTTTCTCGACAAGCTCACCTAATCTCTTGTCAACGCGCACGCTCTGAATCATCAGCTTGAGCGACGATATGTCGAATCCCCTCGCCGTATCAATGTATGAATATATCTTTTTTCCACATGGAAGATACAATCTTCCGGCCTCGTTCATAAAGCAGCTGCCAGACTCCGTAAGTTCACCGAAAAATCCCGCATTCTCATCATACATCTCATAAGCGGCTGTGACATTGTCATCCACCCCTGCGAAAATATTGTCAAGCTCTATAATAAAGAATGCTGTCTTACAAACCACATACAGCTTATTATCCCTTATAAAAACAGCTTTGCATTTCTGATTTTTCAAAGCTTCCGGCATATTCTCCGGCACAGACACCTTCTTACCATTGTAGAATGCAACTCCGTTGTCCGTTGCCACAAAGAAGCCCTCCTGATATGCCGCCATATCATTCACATTCTTAGAAGGCAGTCCGTAATTCTCATCGATATTTGCCTCCAGCTTTCCATCAGCAAATACGAATATTCCGGCTCCATGGCTTGCGATGTAGAGCTTCTCCTGTGTCTGCCTGCCAAAGCTTCCGTATATCACTGACGCAGCCTCCGTGTTATACATTCCCATGGTCTTATCGTAGACGGCAGCTGCATTTTTTCCGTCATATACAATGCAGCCGTCATCGGTAAGGACATACAACATACCATCAACAACCTGAAGCCTGCTTATCTTAGCGGCATCCACAATCAATTCTCCGTTCTCAGAATACACACCCTGTCCGTACACAGCGACATGCTTGCTGCCGTTATAGGATATAATATCTGTTATTCTTCTGCCACTGAAGCTGTCCGTGAAGGAATTGCTGATATTCCTTCTGTCACTCATATCAATCGCTGCTATGCCGCTGTCCGTCGCAGCATAGAGTATTCCGTCCTCCTCAAGTACAGCGTTTATGACATCCGTATCAAGCCCCGTGCGCGCAAGCTCATCCGTGAACTCAGAGCTTCGCAGAAGAAGCACTCCTCTCTTTGATGAGCTTATCCAGTAGTTGCCCTGATAGTCCGTCATAATGTCGGTAAAGCCGCTCTCAAAGCCGTCAAATTCACAAACGTAATAAGGGCAGCTCTCCAACGCAGGTGCAGCTCCGTAGCCAAGATAAAAATACCCTATCTGCCCATCGGTGAGCACCCACAATCTGTTGCCATCATCATAAAAAAGCCTGTTTATTCCCGACACATCGCCGGACATAGCTGTCTTAGACAAATCAACCCACAGCTTTACCCCCGCTTCAATATCATTTTCATCTATGACCGCCATATCCATGCCGGAGGCTCCGACAACGAAATAGCCATTCACATAGCACACCTGCGCTTTCCCGGAATACGGAAGCTTGATTTTTCCGACCTGCACAGAGTCCTTTAAGAAAACCATGTCACCATTGACCGTGACTGCGGCGTTTAGCTTCTCCCCGGAGGCAACTGAGGTAACATAGTAATACTCCTCACCCACAAGCTCAGTAATCGTATACCCACTTGCCGGATTTATCGTAATCATGTTTTTCAGGGTACCAACATATATTACATCGTCATTTCCCTGTGCAATGCTTGTAGCATAATTAGAAGCATGTTCACTCACATCATCAAAATGCTGAAAACGGCTTCCAAGGTATATGGCTCCGCCATACGTTGTGGTGGCAAACCACACGCCTCCATCCTTGGTTGTAATCATATCATTCACACCATCAAAATGATAAAATGAACCATATTCGGTAAATTCATTTCCATCATAAGCCGCCAGACCCTCGTCCGTTCCTATCCAGACTATTCCATCACTTGTCTGTGTCATTGAGCTTACCTTGTTGGACATAAGCCCTGTTGTTGTGTTGTATATTGTCCGGCCATATTTTTCCCACGCGATATGTCCACTGTCATCCGCAGCTCCCTGCACGGTTGCTGCCCTGTCCGTACCGCCTCCGGCATCATCGGCTCTCACCGTGCCGGCATTAAACGGCAGACCAAGGGACACCATAACCGCCAAAGCTATCGCCGGCATGCTCTTTATTCTTCTCATATACGATATCTCCTTACAAATCGGCACATCCATAGCGACTGGCAATTTCTAAAATATCGTTCGCATACTGTGGATTGTCCTTCGCAAATTCAGCAATATTCTTCTTCGCTTCATCAATCTTCTTGATGTTAAATTCAATCTGCTCTCTAAGCTTCTGTCTGCGCACATTGAGATTATGCCTTACCTCTACCATTTCCTTTGGATTATACAGCGCTTCAAGCTGGTTCTGCCATATCTCCGCATCATGCATGCCGATTCCGGCAAGTATTACGGTAAGCTGGTCTGTCGCTCTGCCAAGCATTCCTGTCGTCCGCGCGTATCTTTCGCGCTCCTTCTTGTCATCGAGGTACATTTCATACGCATTGGCAAAATCGTAAGAATTCTTGATGCCATACTTTGCGTACTGATACTCTATTGTATTTACTGTGTTTATATACTTTATCTTGACCTTATTCTGTAACATAATAGCCCTGTTAAGCTTCTTCTCGGACAGCTTCATGGTGTAGACCGCGTTGCGGTTTAACACAAACATAAATACAATAAATACCGTCATTATAAAAAGCATCACCGTAAGCAGATAATTATCCCCGGAAGGAACAATCTTTCCCGACACTCCCATATAAATAAGAATGGCAATAATCGCTACAACGCCGATTATAGAAATATTTTTGACATTATGGCGGCGGTTTACACAATTTTCTATATCTTCCCTCAGCCCCATCTTCTCGCCTTCAAGCATGCTCAGATCCTTGCGCACCATCTGGCAGTACTGCTCATCGTTCTGAAGTCTTCTGAGGGCATCCTCAAGCTCATCCTCATGTGCACTGTAGTAGGCATATTTAGTGGCAGAAAGACGTCTTTTCTTATTGCGGCTGACAACCCGCTCCCTGTTGAGACTGGACATATCCTCTGCAGTCTCGGCAATAAGCTTCCTAGGCTCATCCTCAAGCTCATCAAGAAGCTGTATGTCATTCAAATGCTCCGTCACAGAGGCATACTCCCTCTTTGCCTCCTCAATATAATTGTTCGATTCCACAATCTGCTCACACTGCGAATTGACAAACTGTATACGCGATACCTCGTCAAACATACTATTATTTACTTCGTCATCCTTAAGTATCTCCTGCATATCCATATCGGATATGCCATATCCTTCGCTGCTCTTTTTCTTCTTTTTCTTTCCAAATAAGCCCATTTTATTCCTCACTTATATATTACCTGATATACTCAAGATACTCCTGTTTCCATTCCGCCGCAAGCGCCTCACAGTCCTTCAGGCTCTCTGCTGCGTCCACCTGTCCGTCAATGGACAGCTTCGCAAGCTCATCTGCCATCTGCCCGCATTTTTCTGAGGCTTCATTTTCATTAAGCTCATACGCCTTTTCAAAGCATGCACCGGCAGCTTCAAAATCAAACATCTGCACATAAGCATTTCCCATATTGTGCAGCACATTTCCCCAGAAGCCCCTATCCTCCGGCATAATCTCCCGTGGCTTCCCGGACACAATATTTCCATAACAGTTAAGCGCTCTTAAATATCTTTTATTTTTAAGGTAGCTGTCCGCTCTCGCCTTCATTCTCTCAAGCGGATTCTGTGTATCTAACCTTTCAAGCAGCTCCTTTATTTTCTCTATCTCTCTGTCCGAATAAAAATCTACATATCCAAGAACCGTGAGCACCAGCTCTGACAGCTGCGCATGTCTCTCCTTCAGATTGCGAAGCCGCTGTGCCAGCTCCGGTTCCTTTATGCTCCGCTCAATAAATACGAATAAATCCTCGCAGAAAAAATCTGCTCCCACAAGGTATATGTCATTATATAGAAAATAGCTTATCTCCTCTATTGAATATACATTTACATCTGCACCCTCGATGTAATACGGAACCTTCGAATATTCACTTCTGCAAAGAATCATTCCACTCATAACAATATATCCTCTTTTATCGTCTTCCCACTGCTCCTTACAAACTCTCCGAAGCCCTTGTCCTCAACAGTGAGATGACAGCAGGCCGCATCCGTGAACTCAAGCGTTATGTTAATTCTCGAAGCCTTATCATCCCTTACCGGAAAATCGGTGAGCGGTATTTTTATCAGCTTCTTTTCTTTTCTTCCGACCGGTGATAAGAATATCTCTATCTCCCGGCAGTCATCCACTATAAAGTCATACGAGCAGCCCGCCTTGTACCAGTTCACGCCCGGGCGCACAAGACGCAGAATCTTGTCCACGCCTCTGTCGCAGATTTTCATTTCTATGCCCGACGAAATTCTCTCATTACAGCACACGATGCAGTCCTTAAATCTCTCACCGACGCTCATTTCATACGCCTGATAGCATGCGCCCTTCACATAAAGATTCTGTCCTGCAAATGCCCTTCTCTTATTGCACACAAAATTGATAAAGCGCTGACACGAAAATTCTCCCTCAAAGCCCTCACCCGTCAAGTATACGGTTGATATAAGCTTGCCATCAAACAGTTCCTTTGCCTTTTTTAACAGAGTATCCTCAAGTTCATCCTTATCGGTTGAATATCCGACTTCATCTCGCAAATCAAGGCGCTCCGACATGACAATCGTACTTCCGCAGTAGGGGGCAGCTGCCATACGGCAGTAGGTCAACCCCTGCCTTGCGTAATCAAAAACCACATTATCTTTTTTCCACAGTTCTTGTTTCTGACACATTGCATAATAGACAAAGGCTTCGACATGACTTGAATAAATTATCTTATCCCTGGATATTCCCATAAGCTCTACCGCTTCATCAATAACATCCAGTGTCGGCTTAGTGTAATCATCTATGGTAATACATATCCTGTCCGGTTTTTCATCCCCGCCAAAGCTTTCTTCCGCTGATTGAAGCAAAAAAGTAAGGTACACCATAAGAAGCCTTGCAGGACTGACCGATATTCCCTCCTTCGTCACCTTCTGCCCCGCCGCCGCGGCATCTAAAAGCTTATCAAAGAGGACACCCTCACCAAGCCGGCTGCATGAAACAGCAACCTCTCCTGCCATCCAGCCATTTGTATTATTATACTCTCTTAACACAACCGTCGGCACTCTCAGGTCTGCCGCAGTCGACTGGAACGAAACAGATTCCGGCTCCGACTTTGCAACATTATAATAGCACACCTGTGAATATTCGTTTCCCAGATCAATTCCAATAATAAACATTCTGCGGCTCCTTTCACCATTTCTTACAGAATATCGAATTTATCTCTCACAGCGTTATCAAGCACTGCATAAGCCCTTACCGCTGATTGTACTTCCTGCTCACCGGCATTGCCGGCGAGCTTGCCGATTATATTGTTTAACATTCCAAAACGCCCTGCCGCATTTCTTCCGGCAAGACCACATTTCAGAACCAGCTTAGGAGTCTTTATTACTCCCTTAGGCGTTTCCTCAGTTATATAGTAATCGTACTCGTCATCGCAAAATAACACAAACGTCTTTACAAACACACCTGAACACATATGTTTCATTTCAACTGCCGTATATTCATCAGTTCCATGCCTTGCATAGTGTAATACAACCCTGTTCTGCGGATTTGCCCTGTATTCAACCGCTGTCTTATCCGCTATCTGATACGGAAGCACAAAATACCTTGATAATGGAAGAAAGCTTGCAAAAACATATCCCTTCTGTGCCATCGAAGCTATAAGCTCATGGGCTGTCTTTATCCTGTCATTATCAAGACTATCGCACGATGAATAATATTTCAGCAGTGCAAGCCTGCAAATATTGATTACATCCCTGTCTGCAGACAGCCACGCCTCTATATATTCAAACACACATTCTTCAACCGGCTGTTCCTTCACAAAATACATATATGAGCCGTAAGCAATGTATGCCTCAACAATGCGCTCTCCGGCTCCGTTATCCTTGTAGCTGTGGAATACTTTATGGATTTTTTCTGTGTAATTCCCGGAAAAGAGCATCTGGCATATCAATCTCTCCTCAAGCTCATACATATCCACACCTTTTTCTGCTGCCGTCGCCCATATACTGTACATATACTCTGTAGGTCCATTGTAGTATGAGTTTAAAAACCTGAGAATGGTGTTATCATATTTTCCCTTGGAAAAAGCGTAATATGCCAGCCCTACAAGTGTATCCTCAGGCTTAACCTCCGCCTTATGCCCCTTTATCATAACGGTACACAGTCTCATGGCACGCTTAGGACTGATTCCCTCAAAGCTGACTCCTTCTATAAGTCTGCAGGCATCCTCATATCTTCCATAAATTATAAGTATTTCAATAAGCTTAATCCGCTGTGCCTCTAAGAGCGGGTTATGCTCAAATATTCCTTCGCCATGCTGTGTGGCAAGCATTCTTTTCAGCTCTTCGTCCTCATAATTATCAAAATAATAATCTATCACCAGCGAAATAAGCTGTCTCCTGAATTGCGGCACAAGCCGCTCTTCTTCTGCGAGCTTCCCATACAGCTTTATCAGCTCAAGCTGCTTTCCCTTATATGCCCTGCTCTTCTCGCAAAAGTACAATGAGAGCAGCAGATTTCCGTCCATATACGGCATAAGCTGCTTTATCATAAGCTCATTTGTAAATACCCTGTCAAGCTTATACTCCACTGTATCCTTATACAATCTTCCAAAGCCATCCTCAAAGCTTACAGCAGGTTCTGAGGTATATATCCTTACATAGGCACAGCCATCCGAAACAGGGTATTTTTCAAAGGCTTTAAGCTCCTTGTGGCCAATTATAACATTCTTAATATTTTTATTGTTTACAATTATCCTGTATGTAAAAAGAACATCCGCAGTGCCCTTTGCATTATGGCTGTCTATCATGTCCTTCTTCATAAACTCAGAAAGAATTATCCCTGTATTTTCATCCGCCGTTCCTCTTTCTAATTCTTCACCGATAAATTCCCGTATTCTTGGAATATAATTGGCATAAAGCTGCGAATTGTTGTCCTTATTTCTGATTATATTTGCATATAAATACGCCTTCTGTGCCCTGTCTAACTCGCTGTTGTAGCCAAAATACAACAGCACCAGCTTAGGAAGCGGCGATGCATCCTCCCTGTCCCTTGAGGCAAGATAATATTCAAACAGTCTTGTTACCTTTATTCCTCTTTCTATTCCTTTTTCGTACCACTGTATATACCTTGTACCCTTCATGCCATTTCTGATCAGGATACCGCATATCGCCTCAAGAACTTCATCATTCCCGGACAGCCTGTACATACCTGTAAGCAGCCTGAACAGAAGTCTCTGCTTTCCATCACAGTTGAGTGCAAGACCCGCTGCCTGCTCTAAAAGCCTTTCCTCGACAATCCCTTCCTTGCAGCCATATAGCAGCACATGAATTTCAAAATCATTCATAACACGCAGCAGAAGTGGCTGTTCATTGAGAATCAGGCAGGCCTCCAGCAAAAGAGCCGGGCTTCTCATTCCTCTGTTGAACTGTTCCTTTATTCTTAAAAGCTTAAGGCTCTTGTTCTTGGACATCTCGACATCAAAATACAGAAGTATCCACAATATCCTCCAATTGTGTTCCCCATTCTCATATATATCCTTCACCAGCTGCGATGTCTCTACCGCATAAGCTCTGTCCTTGTTATAGAGTGTACTTACATACAGATAATAGCAGTACAGAACCTCATCATTGCCGCGTCCGGCAGCTGCTTCATCCCTTGCACATTCAAGATAGAACTTTGCCTCATTCATCTTATTATCTGATATAAGTATCTGACTCATCAAAAGGTTACAGTACGGATCGTCCTCGTCATTTTTCAGAAGCTCAGAAAGTGCATTCCTGGATGTGAGTATCCACTGTTCCATATTCACACGGTCAAGCCTGAAATTCAGATATGTTTTCATAAGCGTGACAATATTGCGCTTCTCGAACATATTGATAAGCCTTCCGTCATTCACTGCATAATTATCGACCTTAACAACAAGAGTTTTTCTTTCATACGGTGTTGAAAACACTATACGGCCGGTATTCCTTCCCGCATGAAGCCCCTTATCGCTCAGATAAAAGGTATATTCAAGCTTACCCCCGATAAAGTCTCCCTCATCATAGCTTGTCCTGTCCGTGATGATGAAATCTCCCTCTGCCTCTGTCTGCAGGCTCACATGTCCCCATACGCTCTTATTTATCATTACCGTTACGGACATTTCACCTTCAAGGCTGTCAAACGATATCTCCTCCCTTTCAAGGCTTATACCGACCTGGCTTTTTTTATGAACTGCTATAAGGAATTCTTCCATAGCCGTCTTAATGTCCGTTCCCAGAATAAGCTCATCACGCAGCTTACCCAGCCCCAGGTCCCCATTTAAGAAAACATCTGAAAAGAACCTGTCCGAGAATATCCCCAGAGCCTCATTCTGATTAACCTTTGCAAGATTCGCAAGCTGGAAAAGGTTGGATATTTCCCCTATCTGCGAATTATAGGAGCCTGCTATAACCTGAAATTCAAACGGAATCTCAACCTCTCCTCCATTTGTAACCGCTACAATTGAGCCTTCCACAAAATCTCCGGCAGCAAGTCCCTGCACATCCACAAGGTACCCGACAGTATTTTCCATGCCAATGAATCTGTCCGTCGAAAGCCTTACCCTTTTATTGGTTGAAAACAATAATCCTTTTATTTCACGTCCTATTCTTTCGGATATTCTTACACTACCTGCATATCCGGTATCAGATGGCTTTTCCGCCCCCGCATGTCCCGGGCTTCCTTCAGACTGTTCACAGTTCTTCTTTACGGCAGCAATTATCATCTCCGGCTCTGTAACGGCGGACAATGGCTCATATTCAAATGTTCCTCTTGCATATCTGTTAATCTGCTCCTTCAAGAGTTCTCCTCCAGTCGTTTCATGTGCTCACTGATATGTTTCTCATATCCATTGTCCGTAGGTTCATAGAACCTTCTTCCCACAAGCGTATCCGGCAGATACTGCTGCTTTACATAATGCATAGGGTAATCATGTGCATACAGGTATCCCGTGCCATGTCCTAGCTTAGCCGCCGACTTATAATGCGCATCCTGCAGGTGCGGTGGAATAACCGCCGTCTTTTCTCCTGCCACCTGTGCCATTGCCTTGTCTATTCCAAGGTAAGCGGCGTTGCTCTTAGGTGCCGTAGCAATATAGGTCACTGCCTGGGCAAGTATTATCTGCGCCTCCGGCATGCCTATACGCTCCACAGCCTCACAAGCCGACACCGCAACCACAAGTGCCTGAGGGTCTGCATTTCCCACATCCTCACTGGCGCAAATCATTATTCTCCTCGCAATAAACTTGATATCCTCACCTGCGTACAGCATGCGTGCAAGGTAATAAAGTGCCGCATCCGGGTCTGAACCTCTCATGCTCTTTATAAACGCCGAAATCGTGTCATAATGGTTGTCACCGGTCTTATCATATCTTATAACTCTCTTCTGTATGCACTCCTCGGCAACCTCAAGCGTTATGTGTATCTTACCGTCATCCGCCCTGTTAGTCGACATAATGCCAAGCTCAACGGCATTGAGCGCATTTCTGGCATCACCGTTTGCAATATCGGCAAGAAATTCCGCAGCAGCAGCATCGATCACCGCATCGTAGGCTCCCATCCCCCTCTCCTTATCGTACACTGCAGTATGTATAAGCGAAAGTATATCCTCCTTCTCAAGTGCCTTGAGTTCAAAAATAATTGAACGCGATATAAGCGCCGAATTCACCTCAAAATAAGGATTCTCCGTGGTCGCTCCTATAAGAATGAGCGTTCCGTCCTCAACAAAAGGAAGCAGATAATCCTGCTGTCCCTTGTTGAAACGATGGATCTCATCGATAAACA
>ERZ780177.1329-NODE-1329-length-23750-cov-7.375691_pt1 | contig 23750 bp, 16 predicted proteins | sample MGYA00510973_ERZ780177 | MGnify/ENA primary metagenome ERZ780177 (study PRJEB29588, sample SAMEA2144396) | human gut metagenome | biome: human gut; feature: human-associated habitat; material: faeces | place: Denmark | collected 2008/2010 ...
CTGGCCCTCTGATTAAAAGTCAGATGCTCTACCGGCTGAGCTACGAGCGCATATTTTCAGATTTACAGATACTGCCGAATAATATTACCACACCCGCGCCAAAAAAGCAAGAGGAAAGCGCAAAAAAGTGCCTTTCCGCAGCACACAGACCCCCGCCGGGAGAGCACCCGTTCCTTTTATAAAAGCCAGTTATGCTGTCACCTCTCTGGGACGCGGATGTTCTGGCGGCAACTTCCTCTTTACAAATGGGGCGCGAACCAGTACAATCAAAGCAGAACGCACTGTCCCGGCCCGTATGCGGCGGGGCTTTTTGATAGGAGGCTGTTTTATCATGAAAATCTCTCGTCGGTCTGTCCTTCATATTTCCGGGCTGGCAGCGGCAGCGCTGGCCCTGACCGGCTGCTCTGCGGCTGGAAGCGCCGCGCTGGGCGGCAAGCTGCCCGGCCTGCTTAAGGGTCTGGCAAAAAAGGGGGAGACCGCTGCTTCGTCGGAAGCTGCCAGCGACATGGCCGTCACCCCGCCGCCCGAGGGCGAACAGCTTGACCCGGCCTTCAGCGTCATGCCCGAGTACGACGCCGACATCCTCACCGGCGCCGAGCGCAGCACCAACAGCCGCCCGGTGGCTGTGATGGTGAACAACATCGCCAACTCCCAGCGCCAGAATGCCCGCCCCCAGCGGGGCATCGGCAGCGCCGACCTGCTCATCGAGGCCAAGGTCGAGGGCGGCATCACCCGCCTGTGCGCCGTGTTCAGCGACGCCGACAGCATCCCCGAGGTCGGCCCCATCCGCTCAGGCCGCGACCAGTTCCTGCAGCTGCTCATGCCTTGGGACATCCTCTACTACCACGACGGTGAGAGCATCTTCTGCACCCAGTTCGTCAGCGTGTACGGCTACTCCGGGCTGAACATCGGCGGCAAGAATTATTTCAAGACCCCGATCCACCCCATCGTCTCCCACCGCAATAATCGCGGCCACGATGTGGCCTACGAGCACACCGAGTTCACCTCCGGCAAGGAGATCTGCAAAGCCGCTTCTGATGCCGGCATCAGCCTTTACGCTCCCAGCGAGGGGACGTTCTTCCACTTTGCCGACTACCGCACCGACGAGGTCAACAAACTCAAGGGTGAACCCTCGGCCAAAAAAATCACCATCGTACATTCGGAGAGCTACCGCACCTCGTTCAGCTACTCCGCACTCAGCCACACCTACGCAATGCAGATGTACAACTCCTCCAAGAAGGCCACCGAGAACACCGTTGATGAGCTGACCGGTGAGCAGCTCACCTTCGAGAACGTCGTGGTCTGCTTCGCCGACATGGACGCCTACGCAGGCGACTCCCATGACGTGCAGGAGGTGCAGTACATCAAGGGCGGCGACGCCTACCTCTTCACCCGCGGCGGCGTGCAGGTGGGCCGCTGGGAAAAGACCTATCCCACCAACCCCCTCAAGCTTTACACCAAGTCCGGCGAAGAGATGACCCTCAACCGGGGCAAGACCTACTTTGCACTGGTGGACAACGACGAGCTGAGCAATTTCAGCTACCAGTAAGCCCATGAGGGACATGACAATGAAACGCATTCGAACTGCGCTCTGCCTCATTTTGGCCGCCGCGCTGCTGGCAGGCTGCGCCTTTCTGCCCAGTGACAGTGAGCCGGAAACGCCCGCTCCCACCGACCCGCTCACCGGCCTTGCCCTCGAGTGGCAGGGCCAGCGTCCGGTGGCCGTGGCCATTGAGAACAGCACTGCCTCCACCACTCAGTGGGGCCTTTCCTCGGCGTCTGTGGTGCTGGAAGCCCTCACCGAGGTGGGTACGTCCACTGAGCTCTGCCTCGTCTATCCGGCGCTGGCCGCGACCCCGAAGGTCGGGCCGGTGGCCGCCGGTCAGGACATCTACTGGCGGCTTCTGGTGGGTCAGCAGCCCATTCCGGTACAGCGGGGCGGGGGACAGTTCGACCAGAACTTCCTCGATTACTATTCCATCCGGGCCGTGGATGCTCTGGAAGCCGGGCGCACCGCCTTCGACTGCGGCAGTGAGTGGAGCAACGCACCGCTGTGGTACACCAGCGGCGAGGCCATCTCTAATGTCTTGGACGAGCTGAGCATCTCCTCTGCTCTGACGGAATCCCGAGTGACGAACGTCGTATCCGCCGCCGCGGACAGTGCGTCCTCCGGGGCCGACGCAGTGCTGTCCCTCCCTGCACTTCTTCCGCAGGAAGCAGACGGCAAACTGCCGGACGCCACCGCGCCGGACGCGGTGAATGTCCGGGTCTGCTTTGACGACGACAACGCCACCGGCTTTTCCTACGACGCCGACAGCGGGCTTTACCGGATGCTCCACGCCGACGGTACGCCCCAGCTGGACGCCAACAACGGCCAGCAGGCCGGGTTCGATAATCTGCTGGTGCTGTTCAGCGCCTCCGAGCTGCGGGACGACGGCAAGACCTACGACTACGATTTGAGCATGGGCGGCGGCGTCTGGCTCAACGGCGGGCATCTGTGGACCATCACCTGGACGCAGGGCCGGGACAACACGCTGCTGCTCTACGACGCCGATGGCCGCACCATGAACATCGAGGCAGGGACGAGCTATATCGCTCTTGTCACCAGTCTGACCGGACAGGAGCTGACTGTTACCAATTCCAGCGGAGAAGAGATTCTTGGATAAGCAAAAAGACTTCTGCATTTCACCGTGCAGAAGTCTTTTTTATTTCCAGGCTGCGGCGCGCGCCTGTGCGCGGGGCAGATTTTCTTTTTCGGTCAAATGGCTTTGCGCTCCGCGCGGGCCAGAGGTAGGGAGGGGTGTTTCGAATCCCCCCTCCCTACCTCTGGACTCCACTCTCCCCGCAACGAGTTAAGGGCTGCACGCCCTTAACGATTCCAAAGATGAGGTCGAAACGGAAAAAAGCTAGTCGCTGCGCTTAACGCTTTTTTCTCGTTTCTCCAATTTGCTGCTTCGCAGCAGACTTTACGCCCTTGCTGAACGTAAAGTCCTGCGAAAGCGTAACACCATCGGCAGAGCCGTAAACCGGAGAAGCCCAAAAAATGCGTTTAGCGAAGCGGCTAGCATTTTTGGGCTTCGACAACTCCTTCGGGATTATCAAGGGCGAGCAGCCCTTGATTCGTGCCTCCCGCGCCTCGAAAGTAGCGGGCGCTTTTCTGGTTCTCTTTTGGCGCGCAAAAGAGAACTTAGCCCCAATGCAAAAGCGCTCTGCCCCCGCGCCACCGGCGCGAGAACCAGTTCAAAGTTCCTTTAAGAACCCATCCAGCTCCCGCTGGTTCCGGATCAATATATAGTTCTCCGGGTACTTTTCCCCGATCCTCTCCATCTTCGCCCACTTTTGCTTCGTGCGCCCATCGTGGAGGATCCAGCGGACAAATTCGGCATCTATCTTCTCTTCGCACCCGGGCGCAGACGACTCCCTCACACGGCCTTTGTTTTGCTGCCAGCGCCGTATCGCCCGCCAAAGGCAGACCAGCGGTGAAAACCAGAGCACGATGATTTTATCCGCTTCTTTCAGCCGACGGGCATAGCAGGTCTTGCTATAATTGCCGTCGATGACCCAGCCGCCTGCGTTCTCGTCGAGAAACTGCCGGACAATGGCTTCTTCCTCGGCGAAGGGCCGCTCCACCCAGCCGGGCAGGAAATGCACGGTATCCATATGGAGCACCGGCAGGTCGTATCTCTCCCCCAGGCGCTTTGCCAGCGTGGATTTCCCGCTGCCGCTGGTACCAAGTATCGCTATTTTCATCTCTGCCTCCTTTTACCTTATATAAGATGTATCAGACAGTATACGCTGACCGTCTGATAACGTCAAGTTCCGGCTTGACATTTCGTCCACCTGCTCGTATGCTATAATCATAGAGTCTATGACAGGAGGTCTTGCAGATGGCATCTCCAAAAAAACGTGTCAATCCGCTTTTTGTTGCTTTAGCGGTCGTGCTGGTGGCCGTAGTGGTCGCTGTGGGCGTGGTCTTTTTCCAGCTGCACAGCAAAATCTCGGCTCTGCAAACCGGTGCATCCTTCACCTTCCGGTATGAGATAACGCCCAACAGCCCGGATAAGCCGCCGCTGCTGAACATCCTCGAGCGGGTGAACGCTTCCAGCGGCAGTATCAGCGGCCAGTATGCGCCCGGAAAGCTGCAGCTCTCTTTCTATCAGCTCAACGAAGACGACTCCGTCAAGACGTCTCCCTTCACCCGGGTCTATATCGACTCGGAAGAGACGCTCTTCGACATCGGGCAGCTCTACACCGTTCTGCGTCAGGCTGTCACCGATAAACTCTCCATCGCAAGCGTTCTTCTGCCCGAGTGGAGCCTCGGAGACTACATCTCCCAGACGCAGGCTTCCGCCGTGCTGGGCGTCGAGACGAACAAGGTCGAGCTTCAGGAGCTTTCCGGCTTCACCCTCTCGCTCAAGGGGCTGAAAAAAGTCTCTCCTTCCGCCGCACGGGACGGCTACCGCTACTATCAGTTCCCCGCCGCAGCCGACGGCACGACCCTCGTGCTCGGCTTTTCGACGGACGCTCTCTTCTCGAAGACCACGCCCATCCATGTGCTGCTGACCATCCCGGACCACAACGTCTACATCCAGCTCACCGGCACGGTGACCTCTGCCAAGACGGTGCTCTCTCCCCCGGCTTCCCGGATGAGTGACGAGGACATCGCCACGCTGGCTCAGATACGCCAGAGCGTCGAGTCTGTCTGGAAGATGATACAGTCTGCCGCCCAGACTACAAACTGAATGATACAAAAAAGCAGACGCTTTGTGCAGCGTCTGCTTTTTTGTTTGCGATTATTTACCGGTCGAGGATACGGCCATCCACCGAGAAGGTGACGACATTCCAGGGGATGAACTTGCCGCTGTTCTTGAGGGCAGTGACGGCGGCGTGTTCGAGACCTCCGCAGCAAGGCACCTCCATCCGCAGGACGGTAACGCTCTTGATGTCGTTATTGCGGATGATCTCGGTCAGCTTCTCGCTGTAGTCCACGGCATCCAGCTTGGGGCAGCCGATGAGGGTAACATGGCCGCGCATGAACTCCTGATGGATGTTCGCGTAGGCGTAGGCGGTGCAGTCGGCGGCGATAAGCAGCTTGGCACCGTCAAAATAGGGTGCATTCACCGGCACGAGCTTGATCTGGCAGGGCCACTGGGCCAGCTGCGAGGGCTGGGCGGCGGCAGGAGCTGCAGCCGGTGCGGCCTGCTGGCGGTCAAACTGGCGCATGGCGCTGCCCGGGCAGCCGTGGAAGACGGGCTTTTCGGCAGCGGCAGCAGCCTTTTTCTGTTTGTTTTCCAGCACAGCCTGCTCATCGTAGGCAGCGGCCTCCCGCTCTTCGAAGGTGATGGCACCGGTGGGGCAGCCGGGCAGGCAGTCGCCGAAGCCGTCGCAGTAGTCGTCGCGCATAAGCTTGGCCTTTCCGTTCACGAGGCCGATGGCACCCTCATGGCAGGCAGTGACACAGGCCCCACAGCCATTGCATTTTTCTTCGTCTATATGAATGATTTTACGTATCATATCCACACTCTCCTTTTCTTGATGGGCCTATTATAACAGATGCTTCGTCCTATTTCTGTTGTCATGACCACAAAGAGAGAGGAAGTTTTTCTCAGTAATGCACGACATTGCCCGCATTGCGGATGCGTTCCAGCACCGGCTCTGCCTCCGGGCTGCGGAAATAGTCGAGGCTGGTCTTGGGCAGCAGCGTCTCGAGGGTATCCCAGTCGCCGCTCTGCAGGCACTGGCGGACGGTGGAAGCACTGATGGCCTTGCCGTTTGCTTCTTTGCGGGGTACAACGACACACTCGATACCCGCTTTGGGCAGCTGCTCGCACATAATCTGGTTGTAAAGCCCCGTCACCTGACTGGTAGGCTCCTCGCCCACATAGCGGGCAGTGATGTTCAGCGCCGCCGCGATTTTTGTAAAGACGGCGAGGTCCAGCCGGGCGTGGCCGTCGATGACAGCTGCCTCATCCTTCAGGAAGTAGCTGGGGAAGGTGGCATTCGAGATGATGTAGGGGCCGCTGTCGTGGAGCACCACATTCGGCAGATGGGCCACGCCCGCCTCCACCAGCTTCCTGCGCACGGCAAAAGGCACGAGGCTGGCGTCCTCACTGACCACGAACAGGTGGAGCGTGTCGCAGGCGGCAGCAGCTTTTTCCACAAGATACTGATGACCGAGGGTAAAAGGGTTCGCGTTCATGACGAGGGCCGCACTTTTGCCCTCGGTCCTGGTCTTTTCCAGATCGCGCAGATAAGCCCCGAAGCCGTCGCGGCGGTTTTCCATGAAGACAAGGGTATCCTCCACCCGGGCGATCTCGTAGAAGCCGAGGTCGCCGAAAAACTTGGAGCTTTTTACCTTGGTGTAGAGAAACAGGTGCATATTCCCCCGCGTACACTGCACCTCGATGAGGTGGGTGATGATCTGGTTCAGCAGCCCCTCGCCCTGATGGGCGCTGCTGACGGCGAAGCACCGCAGGGTGTTGCCGAAGCAGCTGCCGGTGCCGATGACGTTGTATTCCTCGTCGAACATGGCGCAGATGTAGTCCAGATTGCCGTCGCGGCGGATGCCCTCCTGACCCAGCAGTGTGTCGATTTGGGCCAGAACGGTTTTATCGGTCGGATAGACCTGCGAAATGGTATATTCACTCATTGATATTCCCCTCAGTAGTAACAAAATGGAGCAGCCAGGTCAGCGCCAGCAGGTCGGCACTGCCGCCGGGCGAGAGATTTTTCGCAATGAACCGGTCATCCAGCGCCGCGAGCGCATCTTTATCCGGGTAAGGTGTCTGGGCGAGAAGGGCTTTCAGCTCTTCGGTGAGGGCCAGCTGACGCTCCCGGCTCGAGCGGGCGATGATGTTGGTATCAGTGCTGTTGGCCAGGATGGCCAGCAGTGCGCCGCCGCCGACGCGGTCGAAGTCGTAACCCTTGGCAAGCCCGGCTTCCAGCACCGGCAGACCGACATTCAGCACCGTGGGAAGTCCGGCTTCCACCTGCCCGCGCACACCGGTGATGCCGTACTGGATATAAAGCTTCTGGCCCACGGTGGCGGCGTTCTCGGCAGTGACGCCTGCAAAATCCTTCTCGGTCAGGCCCGCCGTCATTGCGGATACTTCCGCCAGAACGCGGGCTGCATCCACCCAAAGGAAGCGGTCGAGGCGTCCCAGCGCCGCGCAGACGATGCCCACCGAAAAGACCGCGCCCTTGTGGGTGTTGACGCCGCCGGTGGCGTCCAGCATCTCGCCCTCGGCCTCGCAGCCCAGAGGCCGCAGGGCCGCGAACGTCTCGGGCGCGGGCTGTTCCGCCGTCTCGCGGCCCGTCCGGGCGCAGGCTTCAAAATAGGGGTAGAGCGCCGCGGCGCTGTCCATGAAGGTGAAGACGTCCATGTCCTTATGGCTTCCGCTGTTACGCCGGTCCACAAGGCCGGGCTTCGGGGTGGTGGTCACTTCGTAGAGCAGGGCGCGGACGGCCAGACGGGCCGCGTCGGCAATGTCCTGCGCGTCCCGGGCCTCGGTCAAGATCTCCGTCGTCTTTTCCTGCAGTTCGGCCACGGTATGGATGCGGCGGCTGCTGCACACCTTAGCAGGCCCGCCGCAGATGAGACAGCGGCGGCCTTCGAGGTTCAGCTCTTCTCTGTCCACTTTGAGGCCGTCCGGACGGATGACGTCCATGTCGAACAGCCGCCCCAGCGGGGTGGCGTCCTCGATGTCGGTGGTGAATTTCTTGATGGTCAGCGGGTCGGCGTCCAGCACATAGAACGCCTCACAGCCGGTCACTTCCCGAACGGCGTCCTGATACAGCGGCGTCAGCTTTGCCCGCAGAAACTGCTGGCGCAGCAGCTGACGCCCCCGCGCAAAGCCCCGCCGGATGAGGGGCGAATCCTTTATCGGGCCGCAGATATTCATGGTAAAGCAGATGAGCGGCTTGTGGTACTGGGCCAACAGCTCCTGCTGATGCCGCACCCGGCGCTCCCGTGCATCCAGCATCTGGACCAGCGAAACAGTCGTTTCCATGTTTTTCTCCTCTCAGCGGTGCTTTTTGAGCATGTCCATAAAGAGCTGCACCTGCGGCAGGGCGGCTGCATCTCTCTGGCAGAAAATATAGGTGCGCCGGACGAAGGGCTCGCCGTTCTCGAAGGTGCAGGGCTTGACATATCCTTTGAAGTTATTCAGCGCCACTTCCGGCATCAGCGCCCAGCCAAGGCCCCGCTCCACCATCTCGCGGCAGACCATGATGTTGTCCACCACAAAATTGCCCGCATCGTTGGTCACGCCGTTCTCGTAGCGCCAGCGGGCCATCTGGGCGCTGATGGTGGCGTCGCTGCTGTGGTCGATATAAAGGTAATCGGAGATGGGCCTGTCCTTGTTCTCCTCGCTGCAGATGAAGCAGATATTCTCCTGCGAGAGCAGGAACTGGGTACCGTCCCACGGATACTCGCCCCGCAGCACTGCCACGTCCCGCGAAGAGTCCAGCATCTGCTGGTAGATGTTCCGGCTGTGGCCGGTAGCGATGTCGAGGCGTACCTTCGGGTATGCTTTGTGGTACTCGGTCAGCACCTCGGGCAGGCGATAGTAGGAGAAGTTCACCGAGATGCCGGCCCGCAGGGTGCCGCAGGCTTCGCCCTGGATGGCAGCCAGCTGGCGGCGCATCTTTTCCATCTCGCGGGCGGCGGCGGCGCTGTGGAGCAGCACCTGTTCGCCTGCCGGCGTGAAGCGGATGCCCTGCCGCGAGCGCAGCACGATCTCCACCCCCAGCTCCTGTTCCAGCGCCTTGATGCGCTTGGACAGTGCCGACTGGGTCATGTACAGTTTGTCCGCTGCGTGGGTGATGTTGCGCGTCTCGTCCAGCGCGTGCAGCAGCTCGTAATCTTTTTCGTCCATCGTAGCTCTCCCCCTATTGCCCTTTATTTTTTATCATTCCTGTTTGCGCTTCATCGCGGCGCTTTTTCTCTGATTCCATATCTGTTATTCATAATACAACAGATTTCAGCAAATGAAAAGGGGGATATTCGCCTTGATTTTTCCGAAAGTCCATTCCCAGATGGAATAACTCAGCACTTTTCTTGCGGTTTTCTTAACCCCGCCTTAATTCCATCTTAATGCGGCGTTGTTGTACACAACGTCTTAATTTTTTCTCTGCCGACGGGCGGTCTTCCTCCCGCAGTACAGAAAACGCAGCTCTCTTTTCATTTTTGCCTGAAAAATCGTTAAAAGTCCAGTTTATTGGACAGTATTTGCATTATCATAAAAATAAGAAAAGACTCGTTTCTTTCTTCTTTGGCACATTGCAGATTTTTCCGTCTGCTTTTTGTGCAAAGTCCCAGAATTTTTCGTCGAAAAGCGCGTTTTGTTGACAGCCGCTTTTTGAAAAGCGTATCCTTATTGCAAACCAGAGTCAGGAGGTCATTTTATGGAGCACTCCACACGTCTTGCCCACATCAGCGAGGACGGCACCCGCACCCAGACCGTCTACGACCATCTCGCCGGCACTGCCGGACTGGCCGGTTCCTTTGCAGCCCCCTTCGGGGCGCAGAGTGAGGCCGAATTTGCCGCGTGGCTCCACGACGTCGGGAAGTACAGCGACGCCTTCCAGCTGCGGCTCAAAGGCGGCCCCAAGGTGGACCACTCCACCGCCGGGGCGCAGGAGGCCTGGGTTCGCCAACATCTCCACGCCGCCTTTGCGGTGGCCGGACACCACAGCGGCCTGCCCGACGGCGGGAGCCCCGCCGATGACCCGGGCGACGCCACCCTGTTTGGCCGGAGCAAGAAGCCGGTAGCCCCCTATGACGGCTGGCAGGAAGTAACGCTCCCCGCCTCGACGCCGCCCGCGTGGGCCTGCGCCGACCCGCTGAGCCTCGCGTTCTTTACCCGGATGCTCTACTCCTGCCTCGTGGACGCCGACTTCATCGACACCGAGACCTTCATGGACGGCAAGGCCGCACCCCGGGGCAGCGGCGCGGACATCGCCGCACTGCGGGACATCGTCTCGGCACAGGCGCAGCGCTATCTCAGTGCTGAATCGCCCTCGCCCGTCAGCGTCCAGCGCAACACCGTCCTCCGCGCCTGCCTCGAGAAAGGCGCGCACGGCCCACAGGGGCTCTACACCCTCACCGTACCCACCGGCGGCGGCAAGACCTTCGCCTCCCTCGCCTTTGCGCTGGAGCACGCCGCCGCCCAGAAGATGAAGCGGGTCATCTACGTCATCCCTTATATGTCCATCATCGACCAGACCGCCGCCGTCTTCTCGGGCCTGCTGGGCGCAGAAAATGTTCTGGCCGACTTCTCCAACGCCGAGTACAAGACTGTTGAGCAGGACGACCTGACCCCTGCCCAGTACCGCCAGATGCTGGCCAGCGAAAACTGGGACGCCCCCGTCGTGGTGACGACGGCGGTGCAGTTCTTCGAGTCGCTCTACGCCAACCGCAGCAGCCGCTGCCGCAAGCTCCACAACATCGCCGACAGCGTCATCATCTTCGACGAGGCGCAGACCCTCCCGGGCGACTACCTTGCCCCCTGCGTCAGTGCCATCGCCCAGCTCATCCAGCATTACCACTCCACGGCCGTCCTCTGCACGGCCACCCAGCCTGCCCTTGAGCCGCTGTTCCGGCGCTTTGCGCCTGAGCTCCACCCGCAGGAGATCACACCCGACGCGGCCCGCCTCTACGAAGTGCTCCGGCGCACCACACTGCAAGACCTCGGCACCCTGCCGCAGGAGGAGTTCGCCTCCCGGCTGGCAAATCAACCGCAGGTGCTCTGCGTGGTCAACCGCCGCAAGACGGCCCAGCAGCTCTATGAATCCCTGCCCGCCGAGGGCAGCTACTGCCTGACCACCCTGCTCTGCGCCGCCGACCGCCGCCGTCAGCTGGACGCCATCCGCCAGCGACTGAAAGAGGGTCTGCCCTGCCGGGTGGTGTCCACCTCTCTGATCGAGGCGGGCGTGGACGTGGATTTTCCCGTCGCTTACCGCGAGCAGTGCGGTCTTGACTCGCTCTTACAGACTGCCGGGCGCTGCAACCGCGAGGGACGGCGGGGCGCAGAGGAAAGCATCGTCTACCGGTTCCGGCTGGACGAGTGTTCCACGCCCCAGATGCTCAGGCAGAACGTCAGCGCGCTGGACTACACCGCCCGGCATCAGGACACACTGGACACGCCCCGGGCCATTCAGCTCTACTTCAACGAGCTTTCCGACCTGCGCGGCCCCGACGCCGTGGACAAGCACGGCATTCTGGATGCCTTTCTCCGGGGCATCCGGGGCTGCCAGTTCCCCTTTGCACAGGTGGCGGAGGAATTCCGCCTCATCGAGAACGCTGCCCGCACGGTCTATCTGCCCGTCGGCGAGGGCGCGGCCCTCTGTGAACAGCTGCGCAGCGGTCATGTTACCCGGACGCTGCTGCGGAAGCTGGGCATTTACAGTGTCTCCTGCTATAAGGACCAGTTCGACAAGCTTGACGCCGCCGGGGCGCTGGAACTGCGGCCCGATGGCTCGGCCATCCTCACCGACACCAGCTGCTACAGTGAAAAGACCGGCCTTGCCATGGATGTGGAGACCGGCATCGGCCTTTACTTCTAAAAGAAAGAGGTGGTTTCAATGACCGATATTCATCTTAGTCTGAAAATTCAACTTCACCCGGAAAGGAGGCGATGCTGATGTCCATGCTCATTGAAGTATGGGGCGACTATGCCTGTTTCACTCGTCCGGAAATGAAGACCGAGCGTGTGAGCTACGACATGATCACTCCATCCGCTGCGCGGGGCCTTGTGGAAGCCATCTACTGGCACCCCGGGCTGCGTTATACGGTTGACCGCATCTATCTGCTCAAGCCCTTCGGCCTTGACCCCGAGGATGAAGCGTCCACCGAGGAGTACACCCAGCGGCCCATCCGGTTCACCAACATCCGGCGCAACGAGGTCAAGTCCACCCTGCTGTCCTCCGCCGCCCTCAGTGCGGCCAAAGGCGGCACGCCGCCGGTGCTCTACACCTCGGAGGACATCCAGCAGCGGGCCGCGATGGTCCTGCAGGACGTCCACTACGTCATCGAGTGTCACTTTGATTTGACGGACAAGGCCGCCCCCAGCGACAATCCCGGCAAGTTCCAGGACATCCTGCGCCGACGCCTGCGCAAAGGTCAGTGCTATCACCAGCCCTGTTTCGGGTGCCGGGAGTTCCCGGCCAACTTCCGGGAATGGCCGGGCGGCAGCATTCCGGCGCTGAAGGTCACGCAGGACCTTGGTTTCATGCTCCACAGCCTCGATTACTCTGATTCGGCCAACATCCGCAGCCAGTTCTTCCGCGCAAAGCTGGTGGACGGCGTGATGGAATGCCGGGACGTGGAGGTGTTCACATGATACTCCAAGCACTCACCGCCTATTATGAGCAGCTTCTGGCTCAGGGCAAGGTGGAGGCCCCCGGCTGGGACAGCCGCTTCAAAGTCAGCTATGAACTGCGCCTCGGCCCCGACGGCCAGCTCCTCGCCCTCAACGACCTGCGGCAGGAAGTCCCCAAGGGCAAAAAGACCGTCATCGCCCCCCGTGAGCTCCCTGTCCCCCACCGGGTCAAACGCGCCTCCGGCGTCGCCGCGAACTTTTTGTGCGACAATACGTCCTATCTGCTGGGCGCAGACGAAAAGGGCAAGCCCGAGCGCTCCCGCCAGTGCTTCGAGGCCTGTGCCGCCCTTCACCACAAGGTTCTCGACGGCGTGGACTCCCCTGCCGCCAAAGCCATCCTCACCTTTTTTGACAGCTGGGAGCCGGATACAGCCCCCACCCACCCGCTGCTGGCAGAGCAGTGGGCCGACCTGAACAACAACGCGAACCTTGTGTTCGGCTACGAATCCCCCGACGGCGACCACTGGCTGGCTACCACCGATAAGGACATCCGGGCCGCATGGCAGTTCGCCTTTGACACCTCCGATGCAGACACCGAGACAGCCCGCTGCCTCATCACCGGCAAAGAAGCCGGCATCGCCCGCATCCACCCCGCCATCAAAGGTGTGATGGGCGCACAGGCCGCCGGTGCGGCACTGGTCTCCTTCAACGCGCCCGCTTTCTGCTCCTATGGCCATGAGCAGGGTGCCAACGCCCCTGTCAGCGAGTACGCAGCTTTCGCCTACACCACGGCCCTCAATCTGCTGCTGGCTGACCGGAACTGCTGCCAGCGCATCGGCGACACCACCATCGTCTGCTGGGCCGAAAACGCCGCTCCCGCCTACTCAAATGCCATGCTGATGTTTTTCTGCGGCGGTGCCGAGGCGCGCGGCGTCTCGGAAAGCGACCTTGCAGCCGCACTGAAAGCCCTTTCTCAGGGACGCCCCGTCTCCTTCCTCGACGACAAGCTGGACCCGAATCAGAACTTCTATGTGCTGGGCATCTCGCCCAACGCGGCCCGGCTCTCCGTCCGGTTCTTCCTGCACAGCAGCTTCGGACAGTTTGCCAAAAATCTGCAGGACCACGCCGACCGGCTCAGCATCACCCGCCCCGCCTTCGACAAGCGGGAAAACCTGTCGGTCTGGGCGCTGGCGCAGGAGACGGTCAACCAGAAATCCCGGGACAAAAATCCATCGCCCCAGCTGGTGGGCGATCTGCTCCGGGCCATCCTCACCGGCGGGCCGTACCCCGCCACTCTGCTCAACGGCGTGACCCTCCGCATCCGGGCCGAACGGGAAGTCACCCGGGGCCGCGCCGCTATCCTGAAAGCCTACTATCTCCGCAACTACCCCACTGAGCTCAACAAGGAGGTATTTACCGTGAGCCTGAACGAAAGCAGCAATGTCCCCTATGTTCTGGGGCGTCTCTTCTCTGTGCTGGAGACGATCCAGAGCGTCGCCAATCCCGGCATCAACGCCACCATCAAAGACCGGTACTTCAACTCGGCCTGTGCCACCCCGGCAACGGCCTTCCCTACGCTGGTCAAGCTGGCTCAGAAGCATCTGCAGAAGATGAGCACCCCCAACGAGGTGCATTTCAACAAACAGCTCACCGAGCTGATGGCCCAGCTGCCCGAGACAGGCTTCCCGGCGCGGCTCAGCCTGCCGGAGCAGGGTGCCTTTGAGATCGGCTACTACCACCAGACCCAGAAACGCTACGCCAAAAAGAATGAGGAGGAATAAACTATGTCTGAGCCCATTAAGAACCGCTATGATTTCGTCATCCTGTTCGACGTCGAGAACGGCAACCCCAACGGCGACCCCGATGCAGGCAATATGCCCCGCATCGACCCCGAGACGGGCTACGGTCTGGTGACTGATGTCTGCCTCAAGCGGAAGATCCGCAACTATGTCGAGACCCTGAAAGAGGACGAAAAAGGCTATCGTATCTACATCAAGGACGGCGTTCCCCTCAACCGCAGCGACGCCGAGGCCATCAGCACGCTGGGCATCGACCCCGACCTGAAAGCTGCCAAAAAGGCCGACCCCGACATCGATGCCAAGCTGCGGGACTATATGTGTGAGAACTACTTCGACATCCGCACCTTCGGTGCTGTCATGACCACCTTCGTCAAGGGTGCGCTGAACTGCGGTCAGGTGCGCGGCCCCGTCCAGCTGAGCTTTGCCCGCTCGGTAGACCCCATCGTCCCGCAGGAAGTCACCATCACCCGCGTGGCCATCACTACCGAGGCCGATGCCGAGAAGAAGGGTACTGAGATGGGCCGCAAGCACATCGTGCCTTACGCCCTCTACCGCGCCGAGGGCTATGTTTCGGCCAACCTCGCCCGGAAGACCACCGGCTTCTCCGAGGATGATTTGAAACTTCTGTGGACTGCCATTCTGAACATGTTCGAGAACGACCACAGCGCTGCCCGGGGCAAGATGGCCGTGCGGGAGCTCATCGTGTTCAAGCACGATTCTGAGCTGGGCAATGCCCCGGCCTATAAGCTCTTCGACTCCGTCGCCGTCCAGCGCAAGCCCGATGTGGACGCCGCCCGCAGCTACCGCGACTACACCGTCACGGTGGCAGACACTCTGCCGGAAGGAGTCACCTGCGAGAGGCTGTCCTGATGGGCGGCGCAGACGACTGGCTGCCCCTGTCGGGCATCCAGCACTTCTGCTTCTGCCGCCGCCAGTGGGCGCTCATCCATCTGGAACAGCAGTGGGCGGAGAACCGCCGCACCGTCGAAGGCCAGCTCGACCACGCCCGCTGCCATGACACAAACCAGACCGAACGGCGCGGCGGCCTGCTCATCACCCGAGGGATGCAGGTGGTCAGCCGTCGGCTTGGCCTGAGCGGAAACTGCGATGTCGTCGAGTTCCGGGCCGACCCGGAGGGCATCCCCCTGCAAAGCACGGAAGGGCTTTGGAAGCCCATGCCTGTCGAGTACAAGCATGGCCGCGCCAAGGCCAGCGACGCTGATCGGCTGCAGCTCTGCGCACAGGCCATGGCGCTGGAAGAGATGCTGGTGTGCAGCATCCCGGAGGGTGCGCTCTTCTACGAAGAGACGCGGCGGCGGGAGGTCGTGCCGCTGACCGAAGAACTGCGCCAGACCACCCAGAAGATGGCCGATGAGATGCACGCCTATTTTGCCCGGGGCTATACCCCCAAGTCAAAGCCCGGCACTCACTGCAACGCCTGCTCCCTCAAAGAGCTCTGCCTCCCCGTGCTGTATCAGCGTGCCGACCCGAAAGCCTATCTCCGCGCCCATCTGGACGAGATGCAGGAGGCCGCGCCATGAGAAAGTTTTTGAACACGCTCTACGTCCTCAACAAGGACGCCTACCTTTCCCTCGAGGGGGAGAACATCGTCCTGCTCTGCAACAAGGCTGAAATTGGCCGGGTCCCGCTCCACACGCTGGAAGGCATCGTCTGCTTCAGCTATCCCGGCGCAAGCCCTGCCTTGATGGGTAAATGCACCAGCCTCGGGGTCGATTTGAGCTTTTTCAGTCCACAGGGCCGCTTTCTGGCCCGGGCCGTAGGCGAAGAGCGGGGCAATGTCCTGCTGCGGCAGACCCAGTACCGCATCGCAGACAGCGAGGCAGAGAGCTGTCTCTATGCGCGCAATTTCATCCTGGGCAAAGTCTATAACGCCCGCTGGGTGCTGGAACGGGCCACCCGCGACCACCCCCAGCGGGTGCCGGTGGAACAGCTCAAGCGCACCAGCGCCCAGCTGGCGGCGGCGCTGCCCCTCATCGAGCAGTGTAACGACCTCGACCAGCTTCGCGGTCTGGAGGGCGAGGCGGCACAGCGGTATTTCGACTGCTTTGATTCACTCATCCTGCAGCAGCACGATGATTTTTCTTTTGCAGGCCGAAGCCGCCGCCCGCCTCTGGACAACACCAATGCCCTGCTCTCCTTCGCTTATTCGCTTCTGGCCTCCGACTGCACGGCGGCTCTTCAGAGTGTGGGCCTCGACCCCTACGTCGGCTTTCTCCACCGTGCCCGGCCCGGGCGCAGGAGCCTCGCCCTCGACCTCATGGAAGAGCTGCGTGCAGTTTATGCCGACCGCTTCGTGCTCTCCTGCATCAACCAGAAAATCATGACGCCGAAGCATTTCCAGAAGCAGGAGAACGGGGCCGTCCTTCTCACCGATGAGGGCCGCCGCGCCTTTCTGGGCGGGTGGCAGACCCGCAAGCAGGAGACCATCACCCACCCGTTCCTGAACGAAAAGCTTCCGTGGGGCCTCGTGCCTTATGTGCAGGCTCTGCTTCTGGCCCGCACCCTGCGGGGCGATATGGAGCTTTACCCGCCATTTTTCTGGAAGTGAGGGATGTGTATGCTGGTCCTTATCACCTACGACGTCAATACCGAAACTCCTGCCGGGCGCAAACGTCTGCGCAAAGTCGCCAAGCGCTGTGTGGACCACGGCCAGCGGGTGCAGAACTCCGTGTTCGAGTGTCTGCTGGATGCCGCGCAGTATGCCGTTCTCAAGGCGGAGCTGACGTCTCTCATCGACCCTGCGCTGGACAGTCTGCGCTTCTACCAGCTGGGCAACAACTATAGGAGCAAGGTGGAGCATATCGGCGTTCATCCGCCCTTCGAGCAGGACGGCCTGCTGTTGTTCTGAGTTTCCCGCCCCGGTGCGAAGGGCGAGTTCTCAGCATTTTTCCGGCACCTTCGCACCGGATTTTTGTGTCATTTTGCATGATTTGGATAGTTCTTTGACCCGTTGTAAATCAAGGCTCTTCTAAATTCGTGCAGAATGTTGTATAATTTGTTTGAAAATAGAGATTTTGTCTCTGTTTTTGCTGTCGCCCTCCTCGCGGAGGGCGTGGATAGAAATAGAAGCGCATACAGCGGCCAAGTAAGGCATACGAGGTCGCCCTCCTCGCGGAGGGCGTGGATAGAAATGATGAGAAGAACGGCGACTTCGAAGGGGCAAAGGAGTCGCCCTCCTCGCGGAGGGCGTGGATAGAAATTTTTGGCACCTCATCCCAAATTTGTTCTGCTCGAAGTCGCCCTCCTCGCGGAGGGCGTGGATAGAAATTGGTCTCTGAACCACTCTTGCCATATCATTGCGTGTCGCCCTCCTCGCGGAGGGCGTGGATAGAAATCTTCCAGCGGCAAGGCATTGCCGCTGGTGCTTGCTGTCGCCCTCCTCGCGGAGGGCGTGGATAGAAATCTTTCATGGTTTACTCCTGTGGCTTATTGCCCTGTCGCCCTCCTCGCGGAGGGCGTGGATAGAAATGCAGTAGACTTTTGCAAGAAAGGAGCATCGCCGCGGTCGCCCTCCTCGCGGAGGGCGTGGATAGAAATGTATCTAATGTTTGTCTTGTGTATCTCATTAAAAGAGTCGCCCTCCTCGCGGAGGGCGTGGATAGAAATATGTTAGCAGCACTTGGAAGCGCATTACTAGGAATGTCGCCCTCCTCGCGGAGGGCGTGGATAGAAATAACACGGGCGACCTCATCCCGGTATATCTGGATGTCGCCCTCCTCGCGGAGGGCGTGGATAGAAATTTGTTTTTTGCGCAGTCTCTTGTTAAAACGTACCATGTCGCCCTCCTCGCGGAGGGCGTGGATAGAAATTCTGTCAGTCCTTGTCATCAGATCACCCCCTGTGGTCGCCCTCCTCGCGGAGGGCGTGGATAGAAATAATCTCGCTGTCTGACAGAGGAACTTTCAACACATGTCGCCCTCCTCGCGGAGGGCGTGGATAGAAATCTCGATCTGCTTCTTCTGGACTGCAAGGGCGGCAGTCGCCCTCCTCGCGGAGGGCGTGGATAGAAATCTGCTTATCAGGTGGCGAACCCCAACGTGGGCGTGGTCGCCCTCCTCGCGGAGGGCGTGGATAGAAATCATCCGCCGCCGCTTGGCAGCGCGGATGCGGGCAGTCGCCCTCCTCGCGGAGGGCGTGGATAGAAATTCTCCAGATTTGTTCTGCTCTCAGCATGATGTTCGTCGCCCTCCTCGCGGAGGGCGTGGATAGAAATTGCTTGCTGGTCGATTGTTTGGTCGAGTCTTAGGTCGCCCTCCTCGCGGAGGGCGTGGATAGAAATTCGTAGATGAGCTTCCTGCGCTCGTCATAGGAGGTCGCCCTCCTCGCGGAGGGCGTGGATAGAAATTTTCCACGGGCGCGGTTTGCCGTTGGCGCCCAAAGTCGCCCTCCTCGCGGAGGGCGTGGATAGAAATAGCGCTGCCGCCAGTCCTCGCCGCAGCGCCCCGCAGGTCGCCCTCCTCGCGGAGGGCGTGGATAGAAATGGCTTTTTTAACGTCCTTCCAGACGGTCTGCCGCGTCGCTCTCCTCGCGGAGGGCGTGGATAGAAATTGAAACTCTCGCTGGATGGCATCAAAGACCAGCTGGTCGCCCTCCTCGCGGAGGGCGTGGATAGAAATTGGTTTTGTCAGGAAGCTCGATAGTTACAAGCACGTCGCCCTCCTCGCGGAGGGCGTGGATAGAAATTGCGCAGTGGGTGGTGATCTCCAGCCAATCCGCCTGTCGCCCTCCTCGCAGAGGGCGTGGATAGAAATTGACGCGGGAAGCACAAGTACCACGGTATCCAAAGTCGCCCTCCTCGCAGAGGGCGTGGATAGAAATAAGGCGGTCGCGCTCCGGTTCACGGTTTTTGTCGGTCGCCCTCCTCGCAGAGGGCGTGGATAGAAATCAACCCGGTAAGGGATGCAAACAGGGCCGTCAGGTCGCCCTCCTCGCAGAGGGCGTGGATAGAAATCTTTAAGCTGTCGGCTTTTGTACCCATCTGCAAGGGTCGCCCTCCTCGCAGAGGGCGTGGATAGAAATCACCATGCGGCGCTTGTAACCCTGCTTTTGGAGGGTCGCCCTCCTCGCAGAGGGCGTGGATAGAAATCTCAACCTTGACATCACCGGCCTGCAGCCCGTGCGTCGCCCTCCTCGCAGAGGGCGTGGATAGAAATAATCAGCCTGCTGGCGTAAACCCAGACCAGGCGGTCGCCCTCCTCGCAGAGGGCGTGGATAGAAATTGGAAGCTGCGTGGCAAGCGGCTACCGCTTAGCGGTCGCCCTCCTCGCAGAGGGCGTGGATAGAAATTGGTAGCCAAGCTGGCAGATTGCCTGATTGGTGCCGTCGCCCTCCTCGCAGAGGGCGTGGATAGAAATACGCCCGGCTTTGGTATCCGAGTGCCAAAGGCCGGGGTCGCCCTCCTCGCAGAGGGCGTGGATAGAAATTGTTCGCGCCCGCTGTAGTAATACTCGCGGGTCGGTCGCCCTCCTCGCAGAGGGCGTGGATAGAAATTTTGACCGCACGAAAGCGGCATTTGAAAAGCAGTAGTCGCCCTCCTCGCAGAGGGCGTGGATAGAAATATAGGTCAGGTCAACAACCTGCTTATTGCATCCTGTCGCCCTCCTCGCAGAGGGCGTGGATAGAAATCACCGTTCCGGGGCATATCATTTGATAGTAGAAGGTCGCCCTCCTCGCAGAGGGCGTGGATAGAAATAATACGGGAATGTGAGTATTGCACTGGATCACCCGTCGCCCTCCTCGCAGAGGGCGTGGATAGAAATCGCCTCAAAGCGGTTGTCCTGCGTATCGACACCGGGTCGCCCTCCTCGCAGAGGGCGTGGATAGAAATCTCTTGGGTGGATGCGTTGAACTCGTCCAAAATGCGTCGCCCTCCTCGCAGAGGGCGTGGATAGAAATCTAAGCTGCCGGAGGATGTAGAACAATGAGAATCGTCGCCCTCCTCGCAGAGGGCGTGGATAGAAATCTCCGGATTCTGTGGCGCCCATTACTGCCAGTGCGTCGCCCTCCTCGCAGAGGGCGTGGATAGAAATCCTTTTCAAAAAGGATAGTGCAACCCAGCTTCACGTCGCCCTCCTCGCAGAGGGCGTGGATAGAAATTGTATGCGATGCTCTCATATGTCGCTGTCGGATTGTCGCCCTCCTCGCAGAGGGCGTGGATAGAAATGTTGTAAATCAGGCCGTATGCCCGGCCCGGCAGGTCGCCCTCCTCGCAGAGGGCGTGGATAGAAATACACTCCCTACTACTACGACTACAACAAGTTATAGTCGCCCTCCTCGCAGAGGGCGTGGATAGAAATATGGGAGAGAACATGGAGACCGCATGGACACCTAGTCGCCCTCCTCGCAGAGGGCGTGGATAGAAATTGGAAAAAGATGCACGAGGCGGCACGAGATACCGCGGTCGCCCTCCTCGCAGAGGGCGTGGATAGAAATATCCTCGGCGGCTCCATGCTCCACGGCGTACCGGGGTCGCCCTCCTCGCAGAGGGCGTGGATAGAAATCACCTGAGCACGCTGGCCGTGGTCGAGCTCATGCGTCGCCCTCCTCGCAGAGGGCGTGGATAGAAATATCTCGTCGGCATCCTCGATGGCAGCTTTCGCCCGTCGCCCTCCTCGCAGAGGGCGTGGATAGAAATATATAATTACAGCCGGGTGCGGATACACTCGGCTGTCGCCCTCCTCGCAGAGGGCGTGGATAGAAATACATCAACGATGTGGCCCAAATCAATGGAGCATCCGTCGCCCTCCTCGCGGAGGGCGTGGATAGAAATTTCCCGATTGCAGAGCAAAGAGAAAGCCAAGGAAGGTCGCCCTCCTCGCGGAGGGCGTGGATAGAAATATGCAGACCCGCACAATGAGGGCATTTGTGGGCAGTCGCCCTCCTCGCGGAGGGCGTGGATAGAAATCTAGGACAAAGCCAGCAAGCGCAAGGAATGCAAAGTCGCCCTCCTCGCGGAGGGCGTGGATAGAAATAGCCTTTGTCTTGCTGTAGTTTGCTACTGTGCCGGAGTCGCCCTCCTCGCGGAGGGCGTGGATAGAAATCGTATGTCTTTTTGGTTACGTATCCTGCCACATAAGGTCGCCCTCCTCGCGGAGGGCGTGGATAGAAATCCAATCGACTGCTCTGGGAGCACTGGAAAGAATTGTCGCCCTCCTCGCGGAGGGCGTGGATAGAAATTTGCCATGCTCTGTTTGCTGCTGCCTCTGCCGAGGTCGCCCTCCTCGCGGAGGGCGTGGATAGAAATCTCGTAATACTTTTGAACTTGGAATGCCTGTCGCGTCGCCCTCCTCGCGGAGGGCGTGGATAGAAATGATTGTGTAGACGTTTTGTCCACCGATTGTATCGTGTCGCCCTCCTCGCGGAGGGCGTGGATAGAAATTTTTGAAGGACATTGAGCGTTGGATGAGCGACCTCGTCGCCCTCCTCGCGGAGGGCGTGGATAGAAATTCAAGGCCCGGTTGGCATCCATGTGGGAGCTGAAGTCGCCCTCCTCGCGGAGGGCGTGGATAGAAATCCAGTCAGGAACGGGGCCATGCAGATGCCCTGCGGTCGCCCTCCTCGCGGAGGGCGTGGATAGAAATTTCCCGGGCGGCCTCTGCGGCCTTCTCTGCCCGCGTCGCCCTCCTCGCGGAGGGCGTGGATAGAAATAAAATTGCACTGACAGACGAACATAACATCATGAGGTCGCCCTCCTCGCGGAGGGCGTGGATAGAAATAACCACAATCGGGATTCGGTCATCGGCAGGATCATCGTCGCCCTCCTCGCGGAGGGCGTGGATAGAAATTTCCAGCACAAATGGGTCAAGGACCCGAAGCCGTGGTCGCCCTCCTCGCGGAGGGCGTGGATAGAAATAAATTCGCCCTGCTGAAATAAGCAAGACAAGCCGTCGCCCTCCTCGCGGAGGGCGTGGATAGAAATAAGCTGAAACATGACGGCTCTGCTCAGACCGTCGTGTCGCCCTCCTCGCGGAGGGCGTGGATAGAAATAAGTTGACAAAGGTGACGACAGGCTGGGGCGCGGGTCGCCCTCCTCGCGGAGGGCGTGGATAGAAATACGAAAAAAACCAAGAGTGCGTCTGGAAAAAGACCGTCGCCCTCCTCGCGGAGGGCGTGGATAGAAATAAAAAGACGCCCCAGCCAAAGACGGTTGGAGAGCGTCGCCCTCCTCGCGGAGGGCGTGGATAGAAATTCCTGCCGGGGGAACTCTCCGGCGACACGAACACGGTCGCCCTCCTCGCGGAGGGCGTGGATAGAAATTTTGTAAATGATCTGCGCAATGTCGCTGTCCAGGTCGCCCTCCTCGCGGAGGGCGTGGATAGAAATTTGCGGTCATCCTCGGTAGTGGCCTGATAGATAAGTCGCCCTCCTCGCGGAGGGCGTGGATAGAAATTGCACATCCTGCTCAGCACTTACCGGCTCCTGCGTCGCCCTCCTCGCGGAGGGCGTGGATAGAAATACCGCTGCGGTGGACGACAATACCGTGACCTACGTCGCCCTCCTCGCGGAGGGCGTGGATAGAAATATCGACAATGTGTTGGGCGCTGACTACATCACCCGTCGCCCTCCTCGCGGAGGGCGTGGATAGAAATTTGTGCTGGGAGTTGAAGCCGCGCACGAGCTGGAGTCGCCCTCCTCGCGGAGGGCGTGGATAGAAATTTGAGTACGCCCGCAACTTTGACCCTGACGAGCAGTCGCCCTCCTCGCGGAGGGCGTGGATAGAAATAGGTCAACGATGGCCGTGCCGGGCAAATAGCTGGTCGCCCTCCTCGCGGAGGGCGTGGATAGAAATTGTGCCGCTGCGATGACCTGAGAAAGCGCACTCTGTCGCCCTCCTCGCGGAGGGCGTGGATAGAAATCAGAATATCGGACTGATCTTCGTCAAGAAAAACACGTCGCCCTCCTCGCGGAGGGCGTGGATAGAAATGCACTGGTTGCGGCCGGCGTGTTCGCGGCACTCGTCGCCCTCCTCGCGGAGGGCGTGGATAGAAATCTCCTTCTGTTTATCTCCGCCAATAGCTGCTCTTGGTCGCCCTCCTCGCGGAGGGCGTGGATAGAAATCTGCCGACCGATCTGCCCGGAAACATCGATTGCGGTCGCCCTCCTCGCGGAGGGCGTGGATAGAAATACAGGTATCAGCACAAGCGGGTTCCAGCGGGCACGTCGCCCTCCTCGCGGAGGGCGTGGATAGAAATCGGGAAGCATGAACCCACGGCAGCACGGAAGCGGGTCGCCCTCCTCGCGGAGGGCGTGGATAGAAATACGATATGGAAGCTTTATTTGGCCAAGATCCGTTACGTCGCCCTCCTCGCGGAGGGCGTGGATAGAAATTATACACCTCCTAAAAGAAAAATAAGCCTGACTAGTCGCCCTCCTCGCGGAGGGCGTGGATAGAAATATCCTGAACCTTTGCAAGCTCCCCCTGCTCCTGGTCGCCCTCCTCGCGGAGGGCGTGGATAGAAATCGTTGATCTGGGTGATCTCCTGCTGAGTCAGGAGTCGCCCTCCTCGCGGAGGGCGTGGATAGAAATTTGACAGCAGTGCGCATGGCGGTGATTGTAGAGGGTCGCCCTCCTCGCGGAGGGCGTGGATAGAAATTTTGTAAATGATCTGCG
>ERZ780177.1338-NODE-1338-length-23703-cov-6.000042_pt1 | contig 23703 bp, 27 predicted proteins | sample MGYA00510973_ERZ780177 | MGnify/ENA primary metagenome ERZ780177 (study PRJEB29588, sample SAMEA2144396) | human gut metagenome | biome: human gut; feature: human-associated habitat; material: faeces | place: Denmark | collected 2008/2010 ...
CCCTGCCGCTGAAAGCTCGAAATGAGGGACGGCTCGGCGTCGCCTGCGAGGATGACGCCCTCGATCTGCTTGCTCTGCCCGGTTCGCTGCCAGTCGGCGGCGGTCGAGATGAGCAGCTGGTAGGAGGTGCTGTTCGCGCGCCGCATCACGCCTTCGCAGATGCTCGCATAGAACTCGTCGAGGATGGTCGCGTCCTTTTTGCAGATGAGGAACGCGATCTTGTCGGTCTGCTGCCGCGCCATGGCCCGCGCGATCGCGCTGGGCTGATAGCCGAGCGCCTCGGCGGCGGCGAGGACCTTGCGGCGTGTTTCCTCGCGGACACGGTCGGGCGCGGTGAAGGCACGGGAAACGGTCGCGGTGGAAACGCCGGAGAGACGGGAAACATCGTATATCGTTGGGGTATCCATAATTCGCCTCCCTTGCAATTCTATGCAAACGCTTACATTGTTTTCACAAATTCCAACCGGAAAATATTCGGATTTTTCATTTCCTCTGGCTTGACTTCAGCATAGCATCTTGTCGCACGCTTTGCAAGAGGAAAACGACAATTTTTACATACACCGCCATTTTATTACCGGTGTTTTGTGCAGTATTAACAAAGAATTAATGCAAATCAAGTTCGCGTAAAGCAGGCGGGAGGACATGGATTTCGCAATTTATTACGGAAAACAAAATGTAAGCGCTTTCACAAAAGAAGGTAAAAACAGGAAAAATGAAGGTGAAAAATGCGTTCACGCACACGCAGTCCGCCGCCGGCAAGCGCCGAGGAGAATGCCTTTACTCAGCGGGCTGAGCGTGATACAATAAAAAAGAATAAAAGCAAATGCTGCGTCGCACTGCCGCAGCAGAAAAAAGGGGAGGAGAAAGCTATGCTTTCCAACAAGAGCAAGGCCATCGGCTATATCATGCTCTCGGCGTTCGGCTTCGCGCTTATGACGGCGTTCGTGCGCCTCGCGGGCGATCTGCCGTTCACACAGAAATCGCTGTTCCGCAATCTGGTCGCGGTCGCGGTCGCGGTGATCGTGCTCAGGCGCGAAAAATGCGGCTTCAAGTGGGAGAAGGGCAACCTTCCTCTGCTCATCCTGCGCTCGACCTGCGGCACGCTCGGCATCTTCTGCAACTATTACGCCATCGACCATCTGGTCCTCGCGGACGCGAACATCCTCAACAAAATGTCGCCGTTTTTCGCGATCCTGTTCTCGCTCTTCCTGCTCAAGGAACGCGCGAATATCTGGCAGTATCTTTCCGTGCTCGCGGCGTTCGGCGGCGCGATGCTCATCATCAAGCCCGGCTTCTCGGCGGATGCCTTTCCGGCGGTCATCGGTCTGCTCGGCGGCATGGGCGCCGGTGCGGCATATACCTTTGTCCGCGCGCTGAGCAAGCGGAAGGAGAAAAGCGCACGCATCGTGTTCTTTTTCTCTGCGTTTTCCTCGCTCACGGCGCTGCCGTTCGTCATTGCGGACTTCCACCCGATGACGTTCGCCCAGTTCATGTGCCTGATGGGCGCGGGCGCGGCGGCAACGCTCGGCCAGTTCGGCGTGACGCTCGCTTATCTGCACGCCCCGGCCAAGGAGATCTCGGTATTTGATTATACGCAGGTGCTGTTCTCCGCAGCCCTCGGCTTTTTCATGTTCGGTCAGATACCGGACGGGCTGAGCGTGCTGGGTTATATCGTGATCTGCGGCGTATCGGTCGCGATGTTCTGCTATAACCGCCATCTTGATGCAGGGGAGCACGCATGACGGAGTATGAACTCGTCCGCTCGCGGCGGAAAACGCTGAGCGTGCAGGTGACGCGCGAATGCCGTGTCATCGTCCGTGCGCCGCTGCGCCTTGCAAAGCGCGAGATCGACCGCTTTGTGTCCGAGCACGCGGACTGGATCGCGCGTGCGCTCGCGCATCAGCGCACGCTTGCCGAGGCGCATCCCGAGCCGGATGAAGCGCAGGCGCGTGCACTGGCGGAGCGTGCGGTGCGCGAAATACCGCCGAAGGTGCGGCACTATTCCGCGATCATGGGGCTGCGCCCGACCGGCATCCGCATCACCGCTGCGCGGACGCGGTTCGGCTCGTGCAGCGGGAAAAACAGTCTGTGCTTTTCCTGGCGGCTGATGCAGTATCCGCGCGAAGCCATCGACTATGTCGTCGTCCACGAGCTCGCGCACATCCGCCACCACGACCACTCCCCCGCGTTCTACGCGCTCATCGAGCGCTACATGCCCGACTGGCGCGAGCGGATGAAGCTGCTGAAAGAATAAAAAAATCTGCGACAGCATGTCGCAGATTTTTTTACTCCTTATCACCAGTGATGAAGTAGTCGCAGCATGCCCCGCCGCTCGCCAGCGTCTGCTCGCGGTACAGCACGCCGTGCTGGAGCGTGATCATGACCTCGTCGAGCTCGCAGAACAGCGGCATCAGCTCGGAAACGCCTAGCTGTTCCGCATACGCGCAGATAGGGCAGCGCGTGATGCGGTAATAGCACGCGCCCTCGTAAGGTAAGCCCTCAAAGTCCACCTTGAAGGACGTCGGGTACTGCTGTTCCTTTTCCGGCGTGTACCATTTGGCATATTTTACGACGCTCTTTTTGTTCTCCGCCTTGCCCTTGTCCGTATTCAGGTCGGTGCGGCTGAAGTACCATTGATATGGTAGAGCGCGCGGTGCATTATCTCCTGCATGGTCTCAGGCGGGATCTTCTTCTCGCTCGCAAGGTACGGCGCGACGAACGCCAGCGTGAAGAGCTCGTTGTAGACCATGGGATTGTCGTCGCCGATGTCATCGGCCCGCTCCACGATCTCGCGGCAGACCTGCTTGCTCTTTCGCATGATCTCCGCGGCGCAGGCCTTGTTGTACCGCTCGGTGAGGACCTTTTTCATCGGGCTTTGGAACATTCAGAAATAAAAACCGTTATACTTCATGCTGCGCATCCCCCTGTATCCATTTTTTAGAAGCGAAAAGCGCCGCCCAGCCGCCGAAGTGATACGTCATCAGCGACTGCATGCACTGCTCGGCGCGCCGCGCGTCGGGACAGTCGGTGACGATACGGCGGTAGCTCTCGAACTGCGTCGAAATGAGCATCCCCAGCAGCGTTTCGTCGACGCCGGTGCAGCCCGCCGCGCAGAAAAACGCAATGCTCTCGTCGATCTTGCTCTGCACCACCTTGTCGAAATAGTGCTCGAGCGCGCTGCCCGCGCTGCGGTAAAAGAGCAGCACAGCCTGCTCATAGTGGGCGAAAATCAAGTGCAGGATCGCATCGGACTCGTGTCGCATCGAGGTCTTGAGCTGGGACAGCAGGTCCTTTTCCGCGCCAGAGTAGTAGTCGGCCTTGACGCCGCGGAACATCGCCTCGATATCATCCAGAAGTGGCTTGACAAGGCTCGCGAACAGCTCGTCCTTCGACGAATACCGCGTTTGGATCGCGCCGACGGTCACACCCGCCTTTTCCGCGATCTTCCGGAGCGACGCGCCCGCGTAGCCCTTGCTCGAAAATTCCTCCATCGCCGCCGTGATCTTGTCGTCCAGCGAATGATCCCGCAGTGCCATCGTCTCACCTCTTCCGCTTCAATTACGCTGTAATCAATTGCAGTGTTATTATAGTTAAAGGGACCGCTTCTGTTAAGAAGCAGTCCCTTGATTTTTTGGATTTTCTCAGTGATTTACGTCCGCGGCCATTGCTTCAGGTCTTCATTTTTCCTCTTCCGTGAATAAGCCGACCACAAACACGGCCACCGCTATCGGAAGCAGGATGAACGCCGCTCCACCCAGCCATGTGCCTCGATCTCCGTTCCCTACGGCGAATGAAATCGCCATCAGCATCAGCATAATGCCCGTCAGCATCCGTTTGATCGCTTTCACTCGGTCATTCTCCTTTTCTCCGGCATTTGTCAATACGAAAGAATGATCTTCCTGCACGCCGCGCAGCGCGAGGCCCTGCACGACGCAGGCGACCATGGGTCGTAGGTCAATTTGATATCGTCTTTCTTTGGGATCATGATCCGGCTGGTATGGAGATTCGTGGAATAAATGATCTCTTTCATGCTCTGGACATATCCCGTCTCCATCTCTGTTCCGCAGTAGGGGCATTTCATTGTGTTTCCTCCTTTTGGCGTGGTTTCCTCTCACTATCTTCTTGTATCATACCATACGTTGCAAAAAATGCAACAAAAAGCCGCCCGAGGAGTGTTCCCCGGGCGGCGACCTTGCTTTTCTTTTACTTATTGAGCTTCAGCCGGAAGTCCTCGCCTTCGGCGCTGTAGCTCACCTTGTAGCCCTGCTTTTCGGCAAAGCGGCTGACGTTTTCCACGCAGGTTATGCTGTCGACCAGCACGTCGAGAGACGCAGGCGCGTTCTTCTTCACCTCGTTCTGCACCATCACCACGGGCATGGGGCAGGAATATCCTCTTGCGTCGATCATGCTTTCGCCTCCTCCTTTTTCGGCAGATTCAAAATGACGACCACGAGCATCACAACAAGGCCGAGCACGACGGCGATCTTACCGGCAGTCGAGATGCCGCCGACGATCAGCTCGCCCGCCTCGCTCTTGGAGTCGGGATTGCCCGCAAGGCCGAAGTTGTGCGCGAGCGCCGCGCCGACGAGCATACCGAACACGGTGACAGCACTGTCGCCGTTGCCCTGCGCGGCCAGAATGAGCTGGCGCAGCGGGCAGCCGCCGAGCAGCACGCTGCCCCAGCCGACGAGCACCATGCCCAGCAGATTCCACAGGTGCGCGCTGTGCGCGATGGGCTGGAGCGCGAAGCCGAGGTGGAACTTGCCCATGGCGAGGTTGCCGATCAGCGTGACGACGAAGATGGCGACAAAACCGTAGAGCAAGTGGAAATCCTTGAGCATGAACGCGTCACGCAGGCCGCCGACCATGCAGAGTCTGCTCTTCTGCGCGAGCGCGCCAACAACGAGCGCGATGACAAGCGCGATCCAGAACGGCGCGTGCATCGAGCCCGGTCCCTCTTCCGAGAACTTGAACAGCGCGGGCACGGTGACGACGAGGATCAGCAGCGCGGCCATCACAGTCGGCAGCACGCCGCCCTCTGCCTTGTGCGCTTCGTAGGAGCGCTTGAGCGAAAAGCCCTTTTTAAGGCTCGCAATGCCGAGCAGGATACCGCCGGTGAAACCGATCAGGCCGACGAGCGCGTTGAGGTCGCCGCCGCTGAGGCGCAGCACCATGCGCAGCGGGCAGCCGAGGAACGCCAGCGCGCCGATGACGACGAACGCGCCGAGCACAAAGCGGATCGCGGGCGAAGAGCCGGCGCGCGCCTTGAACTCCTTGCTCGCAACGCTCATGATGAATGCGCCGAGCACGAGGCCAATGATCTCAGGGCGGACATACTGCACCTTTGCCGCGCTGTGCAGGCCCACCGCGCCGGAAATATCGCGCAGAAAGCACGCGATGCAGAAGCCCATGTTCGTGGGGTTGCCGAGCGCCGTTAAGATGAGCGCCGCAAGGCCCACTGCGGCGCCCGCAATAATGACGCCCAGATGTACTTTTTTCATTTTCTCCAATTCTCCTTTTTTGATCGTTGACAAAATCAACACTTTTTGTCGAAAACCAGTATATCGGTTTATCTTTTGAAAAACAAACGGTATTCATAGATGAAAGAGGTGGAACCATCGTTTTTTTCGATGGTCCCCCCTCTTTTCTTCAAATCATCAGCTTGTAAAAGCCGTCGACCTCCAACCCCTCCGCCTCGGTCAGCGCGGCGAGCGCGGCGCGGTCCTGAACCTCCGCGCGCCACGACATACCGCAGTCCGCCGTCAGCTCACGCGGGACGGGGATGAGCCGCCCGGGCAGGCCCTTCGCCCGGCAGAGCTTTTCCATCGCGATGGCCGCGGCCGTCGTGTGGAAGGTGATGACGAGCCATAGCTTTTTCTCTCTCATGTTGCGATCTCGCGGAGTGCGTTGACCGCAGCGTCCGCTTCCTCTTCCGTACTGTACCAGCCGAAGCTGAAGCGCACCGCGCCCTGCTTCTCAGTTCCGAGCGCCTCGTGCAGGCGCGGCGCGCAGTGCGCGCCCGGGCGGGTCGCGATGCCGTAGTCCTCGGACAGGATATCCGATACCTCGCCCGAGTCCATGTCGCCGATGTTGAGCGCGGCGACCGCCGTGCGCTCATGGTCAAAATCGCCGTAGAGCGTCACACCCGGAATTTTCTTGACGCCCGCAACAAAGCGGCGCAGCAGTGCCATTTCATGCGCATGGATGGCCTCAACGCCGGTCTCCTGCAAAAAGTCGAGCGCGGCGTTCAGCCCCGCGATACCGTGGCCGTTGAGCGTGCCCGCCTCTAGCCGCGTCGGCATCTGCTCGGGCTGCTCGTGGAGATAGGTCTGCACGCCCGTGCCGCCGACCTTCCAGGGGTTGATGGCCACACCCTCGCGCACGCACAGTCCGCCCGTGCCCTGCGGGCCCATCAGCGATTTGTGCCCCGTGAAGCACAGCACGTCGATGTGCATCTGCTCCATGTCGATGGGCAGCACGCCCGCGCTCTGCGAAGCGTCCACAATGAACAAAAGGTCGTGTCCGTGCGCAAATGCGCCGATGCACGCCAGATCCAGCGTGTTGCCCGTCAGGTTCGAGGCATGCGTGCAGACGACGGCGCGGGTATCGGGACGCAGCAGCCGTTCAAAATCGGCGTAGTCGATGTTCCCCTGCCGGTCTGCGGGAACAAAGCTCAACTTGACATTGTTTTCCCGTTCCAGCCGGTAAAGCGGTCGCAGGACAGAGTTGTGCTCAAGGTCGGTCGAGATCACATGCTCGCCCGCGTGGATGCAGCCATGGATGGCGATGTTCAGCGCCTCGGTCGAGTTACAGGTGAACGCCACGTGGTCAGGCCGCTTGCAGCCAAAGAGCGCGGCGAGCTTGCAGCGCGTGTCGTAGATCACGCGCGAGGCGGCAAGCGCCTCCTCGTGCGTGCCGCGCGCGCTGTTGCCAAAGCTCCCCATCGCCGCGACCACTGCGTCGATGACCTGCGGCGGCTTTCGCAGCGTGGTCGCCGCGTTGTCAAGATAGATCATCTTACGGACGGACGACGCGGTCCGCGCCGCTCATCTTTTCGACGATGACGTACATGTTCGTCACCTCGCCGACGGCGAGCTTTTCCTTGAGGTCGTAGAAGTTGAGGCACGTGCCGCAGCTCATGATCTCCACGCCGCGCGCGGCCATGCCCTTGAGGTCTTCAAGAGACTCCGAGCCCTCGCACGTCAGCTTCACGCCGCCGTTGTAGCAGAGGATGGTGTCGGGCAGGGTCTCCTGCTGGCTCAGGGCGAAGACGAACGCCTTCATCAGCGCGCCGCCGAGCTCGTCATTGCCGCTGCCCATCTTGTCAGACGACAGCACCACGACCGTCTTCGGCTTGCCGCAGGTGTAGCACTCGCCGCTCTGCTCCTCCACCTTGGCGTTTTCCCCCACGGTGATGGTCACGCGGTACTCGTTTTCGCTGAGCTTTTCGGTTTTGGACGTGCAGCCCTTGCTTGCGGCCAGCTTGCCGAGGTTCTGCACCGCAGTCTCGTTATCGACCAGCGTTTCGACCGTTCCGGTGCCGCCGAGCTCCTGCATCGCCTTCTGCGTCTTCACAACAGGGATGGGGCAGGCGTCGCCCATGGCATTGACTTTGATCGTCATTTCTATCGCTCCTTTGATGGGTTTGCACCCGTTATTTCTTTCTAACTATAACAGATTCCGCGCGAAGTGACACAACTTTTTTCTCCCGCCGCGAATTTTTTTCATGGTTTTTCCCGTTTTACCGTGCTGTTATCATTGATTTTTTCGATGGCAGTCTCCGCCTTGCGCCGTTTGCAGCAAATTGATAAAATGAGAAAAAGTTTGTATCTTTCTGCGCATTCCGCGCTCTAACAGGCAGAAAGAAGCGGAAAGGAGGCCCTGCATGGACGAATTTGACGAGATCTGCCGGCGCTGCACACCCGTTGTCTACCGCTTCCTGCTCTCGCTCTGCAAGGACGCCTCCCTCGCCGACGAGCTGACGGCGGAGACGTTCTATCAGGCGTATCTGCACATCGGCACGTTCCGCGGCGACTGCCGCGTCGAATCATGGCTCTGCCAGATTGCGAAAAACGCCCTCACAAAAGAGCTCCGCCGCCAAAGGCGCGCCGTCCCCTTCGAGGAAACGCACGAGCTCGCCGCGCCGGACGACATTTTTGAGCTACTGGCCGACAAAGAACAGGCCATGCGCATCCACGCCTCCCTGCACCGGCTCAAAGAACCGTACCGCGAGGTCTTCACGCTGCGCGTGCTCGGCGAGCTGCACTTTCGCGACATTGCCGACCTGTTCGGCAAATCCGAGTCCTGGGCAAAGGTCACATTTTACCGCGCCAAGGACAAGCTGATCGAAGATATGGAGGAACACCATGAACATTGACTGCCGTGTCATCGGCGACCTGCTACCGCTCTACGCCGACGAAAGCTGCTCGGACGCGAGCCGCGCTCTCGTGGACGATCATCTCAAAATCTGCCCCCGCTGCCGCGAAACGCTCGCGCGGATGAAAAGCGAGCAATTTCTCCCCGCCGCGCAGGCCATCGACCCGCCCGCCGTCGCCGACTATGCGCAAAAGGTCAAACACCGTCGCCAGAAACGCGGCACACTCCTGACTGTCGGCGTCATCGTCCTGATCGTATTGCTCTCGCTCACCGCCGCCGCGTGGATGAACCTTGTGCGGGCACAGCACCCCTACATCCCCGTGGTTGAGGAGAGCGTCTGCAACCTTGCCGCCGGAGAGGTACAAACCTTTGCCGCCAGCTGCGACGGCCGCCGTCTTTTTACGAACAGCACGCGCATCGCCGTCACCTTCCGCGCGGATACGCCGCAGAACGGCACGATCACGCTCTGGAACATCACCGATATCACAAATCCCTACCCGGCCATGTTCTACGAGGTCGACGGACGCACCGCGCGCTGCGAATTCACGAATCTTTCCTCCGCCGAACGCTACTTTGTCCTCTGCGACGGTCTTTCCGGCGATGTGATTCTCTCCGACGGACGCCCGACAGACCTTTGGGAGAGCTTTCTCGATCTGCTCCACACCCTCTTCCCGCGCTAAGGGTGCAAACACGGCGGAGTTGACAAAGGCGTTTCGCTTCTCTACAATAAAAGCAGTTTTTCAAGGAGGAGGTGCGCGCCATGAACGACAAGCTGCGTCTCACGCAGATGACAAAGGCGGCGGGTTGAGCCGCCAAGCTGGGGCCGGGTGCCCTGACAGAAATTCTTGCTGACTTGCCGAATGTGTCGAATCCCGCGCTTTTAGTCGGCTACGACAGCAGCGACGACGCCGCCGTGTACCGCGTCTCCGACGAGGTCGCCGTCATTGAGACGGTCGACTTCTTCACCCCCATTGTGGACGATCCGTATCTCTTCGGCCAGATTGCCGCGGCGAACGCGCTGAGCGACGTGTACGCCATGGGCGGCGAGCCGAAACTCGCAATGAACCTTCTGTGCGTGCCGAACTGCCTGCCGAAAGAGGACATTCGCGCCATTCTGGAGGGCGGACATGCCAAGGCCGTCGAGGCCGGATGCGTCATCGCGGGCGGCCACACCATTCAGGATAACGAACCAAAGTACGGCCTGTGCGTCACGGGATTCGTCCATCCCGACCGCATCCTCAAAAATGTCGGCGCGCAGCCGGGCGATGTGCTGGTGCTCACCAAGCCGCTCGGCAGCGGCGTGCTCACGACCGCCATCAAAGCAGACCTCATCTCCCCCGCCGCCCGCGACGCGGTTTATGCCCACATGGCGACGCTCAACAAAAAGGCGGGCAATGCCGTGCGAAGCGCCAAAAATGTCCACGCCTGCACCGACGTGACGGGCTTCGGCCTGCTCGGTCATAGCTATGAGATGGCGAGCGGCAGCGGCGTTACCATCCGCCTGCACGGCGCAACGCTCCCCCTGATGGACGAGGCGCGCGATATGGCTGAGATGGGCATCATCCCCGCGGGCGCTTACCGCAACATGGACTATGTGAAGCCGCATCTCACGGTGCTGCCCACGGCGCAGCAGGTCTTCCTCGACCTCGCCGCCGACCCGCAGACCTCGGGCGGCCTTCTCGTCGCGCTCCCGCGCGAGGACGCAGAGCCGCTTCTTCGCGAGCTCCAGACCTTCGCCCCCTGGAGCGCCATCGTCGGCGAAGTGAGCGAGCTGCGCGCCACCGCGCTGGAATTCGACTGATCCAAACGGAACGCAAGCAAACAGGAGCTGAATGCCAAGGCATTCAGCTCCTGTTTTATATTTGCACCTCATTTCGCGCCCGCAGGCGCGAAACATTTTCTAATCCGTATTTACTGACGACATGTGCGTCAGTAAATACACTTTGCACGGAGTGAGTGTCGAGCCAAGGGCGAGGCACAGAACGCAGTGAATCTTTTACACAAACAAGTGACTTATGTCACTTGTTTGTGTAAGTCACATGTAGTAGCTCATGGCACCGCTCTTCCCCGTATTCCGCCATCATCTGGGCGACCACGGGGTTTCGCTCCGCGCGCTTGAACATTGCCGCGTTGTCGGAAAGGTGCAGGCCGTCGCCGCGCTTTTCCTTGCTCTTCTTGAGGCCGTAGGGCTGGCCCGCACCGCCGACGCAGCCGCCCTGGCAGGTCATCACCTCGATAAGGTGATAGAACTTCTTGCCCTCGTCGATTTCCTTTAAGAGCTTTTTTGCGTTGGCAAGGCCGTTGACGACCGCGAGCTTGAGCTCGGTGTCGCCGATCGTCACGCTCGCCTCCTTGATCGGCGCGTCGCCGCGCAGGCCGAGGATGCTGATCTCGCGCAGGGCGTTTTTGCTCTTATCCGGCAGGCAGTGGCGCACGACCGCTTCAGCCACACCGCCGCTCGTGCCGTAAATGACCGCCGCACCGGAGCCGAGGCCGAACGGCAGGTCGGGGGACTCAAGCTCCAGCTCGCCGAGCTGGATGCCCGTCTCCTGCATCATGTCGATCACCTCGCGCGTGGTGAGCACAAGGTCGACGTCGGGTCGACCGTCGTGGATGAACTCGGGGCGCGCGGCCTCCATCTTCTTCGCCGTGCAGGGCATGATGGCGATGTGATAGGTCGTGCGGCCGTCGGCAGCGTCCTTCGCGGCGTACTTGTCGCGGAAGATCGCGCCGACCATCTCCATCGGCGACTTGCAGGTCGAAATGTTCTTCAAATACTTGGGGTTCTCGTTTTCGAGATACTTCACCCACGCCGGGCAGCAGGAGGTGAACATCGGGAACGGACCGCCGTTTTTCAGGCGCTCGAGGAATTCTTCGGATTCGGCGATCGTCGTAAAGTCCGCGCCGAATGTCGTGTCGTACACCTCGTCCACGCCCATGAGCTTGAGCGCCGTGACGAGCCTGTCGAGCACATTTTCGCCCGCGGGGAAGCCGAACGCCTCGCCCACGGCCACGCGCACGGCGGGCGCGATCTGGATGACAACGCGCTTGCTGGGGTCGTGGATGGCACGCCACGCCTCGCCGATCTGGTTTTTCACCGTGATGGCGCCGGTAGTGCACACCGCCGCGCACTGGCCGCAGCTCACGCACTTCGTCTCGGCGAGCTTGCGGTCAAAGGCGGGCATGACCTGCAAATTGCTGCCGCGATAGGCAAAGTTCAAAATGCCCATACCCTGCATCTCCTCGCACACGCGCACACAGTCGCCGCAGAGGATGCACTTGTTCGGGTCGCGCAGCACTGCGGGCGACGAGCTGTCGATCTCGTAGTGCTCGCGCGTATCGGGGAAGCGAATTTTGCGCACACCGAACTGCTGGGCTAGCTCCTGTAAGCGGCAGTGGCCGCTCTTTTCGCAGGTGGTGCAGTTGCAGTTGTGCGAGGCAAGCAGCAGCTCCAGAATGACGCGCCGGTGCTTGAGAAGCCGCGCGCTGTTCGTGCTGATGCGCATGCCGTCGCGCGGCTCCATCGAGCAGGAAGCGTCGATCTTACCGGTCTTTTCATCTTCAACCACGCACATACGGCACGCGCCATAAACGGAAAGGTCGGAGTAATAGCAGAATGTCGGCATTTCAATACCGGCCTTGCGAATGACGGAAAGCACATTCTTTTCGCCGTCGAAGTTGACGCGCTGACCGTCAACGATCATCATACCTTTTGCCATGTCTCTCAACCCTCCTCTTCAATGGCGTCGATCGCGCCGAACGGACAGGCGCCCCAGCACGCGCCGCAGTGGATACACTTATCATTGTCGATGGTGTGCGGCATGCGGATCTCGCCGGAGATGGCCTCCATCGGGCAGTTGCGCTTGCACTTGCCGCAGCCCTTGCACAGCTCGGGCTTGATGACAAGGCGGCGCTTGCGGCCGTTGCAGATCGGGCAGTGGTGGTCGACCACATGACGCAGATAGTCCTGGCGGAAGTGGCGCAGCGTGCTCTGTACGGGCTTGCACGCACTCTGGCCGAGGCCGCACAGCGCCGTTTCCGAAATGGTCTTGGAGAGCTCCTGCAAAAGGTCAAGGTCCTCAAGGCTTCCTTCGTTTGCGATGATGCGGTCCAAAATCTCCAGCATGCGCTTTGTACCCTCACGGCAGGGAACGCATTTGCCGCAGCTTTCGTTCTGCGTAAAGCGCATGAAAAAGCGCGCGGTCTCGACCATGCAGGTGTCCTCATCCATGACGACGAGGCCGCCCGAGCCGATCATGGCGCCGATGCTCTTGAGCGAGTCGAAGTCGAGCGGCAGGTCAAGATGCTCGTCGCTCGCCGTGGTCGCGCCGCCGGAAGGGCCGCCGATCTGCACGGCCTTGAACTTCTTGCCGTCGGGAATGCCGCCGCCGATGTCGAAAACGACTTCACGGATGGTCGTGCCCATCGGCACTTCGATGAGGCCCGTGTTGACCACATTGCCCGTCAGGGCGAAGGCCTTCGTGCCGGGGCTCTTCTCCGTGCCGATGCTATGGTACCACTCCACGCCGTTTTTGATGATGAGCGGGACGTTGGCAAACGTCTCCACGTTGTTGAGCACCGTGGGCTCTGCCCACAGGCCATGCTCGATGGTGCGCGGAGGTTTGACGCGCGGCATGCCGCGGTTACCCTCGATCGACGCGGTCAGGGCGCTGCCCTCACCGCAGACGAACGCGCCCGCACCCTTGTTGACGTGGATGCGGAAATTGAAATCGCTGCCAAGGATGTTCGTTCCGAGAAGGCCCATCTCCTCGGCGCGAGCGATGGCCGTTTTCAGGCGGTTCACTGCCAGTGGATACTCCGCGCGCACATAGATATAGCCCTCGTCGCTGCCGACGGCGAGACCCGCGATCATCATGCCCTCGAGCACGCTGTGGGGGTTGCCCTCCATCACGCTGCGGTCCATGAACGCGCCGGGATCGCCCTCGTCGCCGTTGCAGACGATGTATTTTTTCGCGCTCTTCTGTTTGCGCGCGCCATCCCACTTGCGTCCGGCGGGGAATCCGCCGCCGCCGCGGCCGCGCAGGCCAGAATCGAGAATATTGCGGCAGATCTGCTCGTCCGTCATCTCGAACAGCGCCTTTTCAAACGCGCTGTAACCGCCCTTGGCGATGTACTCCTCGATGTCCTCGGCATCCGCCGTACCGCAGTTTTCGAGCACCACGCGATGCTGCTTTTTATAGAACGGGATATCCTCCTGCTTCGGGTAGGCCGTGCCGTCGAGGTGGTAGACCAGACGGTCGATGACCTCGCCGCCGAGTACGGTCTTCTCTAAGATCTCGTGGCAGTCCTCGGGCTTGACGTGAATGTACATCACACCCATCGGCTCGATGTGCACGAGCGGGCCCATCTCGCAAAAGCCGTGGCAGCCGCTCATTTTGACGTGCAGGCTCTTTTCCTCGTCCGAGTCGTGCTTCAAGCCGACGTAGACCTTCAGCCCGCGCGCCTCGCACTCGGATCTGAAATTGTCGTAAATTTTCATTGCGCCGCCGGCGATGCAACCCGTGCCCGCGCAGATGAGGATGGACGGCACCTCGCGGCTCTGCGTAAGGTCGTGCTCCGCTTTTGCGCGCAGGGCGCGGAATTCTTCTCTTGTCAGCTTGCTCACGCTCGCACCTCCTCTTTGCGGATGGTCTCGAGCAGCTCAATGGCACGCTCGGGGTCCATCTTGGCATGCACCTCGCCGTCCACGGTCATGACCGGCGCCAAACCGCAAGCGCCGAGACACGCGACCGTTTCGAGCGTGAAGAGGCCGTCGTCCGAGGTCTTTTTCTTTCCGTGCAGACCCAGATACTCATAGATCGCATCGTAAATCGGCCCGGACTTCCGCACGTGGCACGCCGTGCCCGCGCAGACCTTGACAATGTGCTTTCCCTTGGCTTCGAGCGAGAAGTTCTCGTAGAACGTCGCCACGCTGTACACCTTCGACACGCTTAATCCGAGCGTATCGGCGATGAGCGTCAGGTTTGCTTCGCTTAAATAGTTGTACTCCGCCTGAACATCCTGCAAAATCGCGATGAGATTCGATGGGTCATTCTCATGCGAGGCAAGAATGCTCAGGACCTTTTCTGTGTCAGGTTTCATGGTTGCCCTCCTATCTAATCCTGACGGCGATTATACCGTATCTTTTAAGGCATTTTCAACAAATTGCTTCAAAATCATCGATTGATTATCTATATAAGCTTCATAATTTTATGCCCATCAATAAATCCGGAACAACCCGTATCTCTGTGCGGTTTATAAAAAATGACTTCCGTTCAGGTTTTCCCTGAACGGAAGTCATTTTTCTCACTTTATTGCGTACTTTTACTGCGCGCCGTGCGGCATGCGCTCCTTGACTGCCTTGCCAGTCGGCGTAGCGGCAAGACCGCCGAGCGCCGTCTCGCGGAACTCGACCGGCATGCGCCGTCCGACCTCGCCCATCGCGTCGATGACCTCGTCGACGGGGATGCGGCTCTCGATGCCCGCGAGCGCCATATCCGCCGCGGAGATCGCGTTCACCGCGCCGATGACGTTGCGCTTGACGCACGGGACCTCGACAAGGCCCGCGACGGGGTCGCACACAAGGCCCATCAGATTTTTGAGCGCCATCGCCACCGCGTGGCCGATCTGCTCGTTCGTGCCGCCGCGCAGCGACACGAGCGCGCCCGCCGCCATAGCCGACGCCGTGCCGATCTCGGCCTGGCAGCCGCCCGCCGCGCCGGAGATGCTCGCGCGGTACGCGATCACCGCGCCGATGCCCGAGGCGACATACAGCGCCTCAAGCAGCTCGTGCTGCGTGTAATGCTCGCGCTCGCACAGCGGCAGCAGCACCGCCGGCACCACACCGCACGAGCCCGCCGTCGGTGCTGCCACAATGCGGCGCATGCAGGCATTCGACTCCGCCATGGAGATAGCCTGCACGATGACCTCGTCCATGAATTCACCGCCGATGCTCTCTCCACGGCGCGCGTACAGGCGCATCTTGAGCCCGTCACCGCCGACCAGACCACTCACGCTGCGCTGCGTGCCGGTATAGGAGTCCGCCGCATCCTGAATGGCCTGCCAGGTCGACAGCATCTTCGCCATCGAGGCCTGACGGCTCACCTGGCGCTCCTCCATATCATACTGCAAAACGATCTCCCAGAACGGGATATTCTCCCGCGCCGAGCGCTCAAAGATTTCCTTCATCGAATCCAGCGCCATCTTCATCGTCCTCCTTATCGTAATAGGTCACGCTCAGGATGCCTGGCAGCTCCGAGAGAAATTCCACCTGCCGGGGCTTGATGTGCTGATCCGTTTCAATGACCATCAGCGCGTCACCGCCGCGGCGGTGACGGTTGACGCTCATGTTTGCCACATTGATGTGCACCTGACTTAAAATCGACGTGATTGCCGCGACCGAGCCGGACTCGTCCTGATTGCGGACGATCAGCGTGTTGAAGTCGCCCGTAAAGTTTACGTCGATGCCGTCGATCTTGTTGACGACGATCGCGCCGCCGCCGATGGACGACGCCTGAAGCGTCAGCTTTTTGCCGCTTTTACCCGTCAGCTCCAAAAGCGCGGTGTTGGGGTGCGCGTCGCGCAGCTCCACCGTGCGGAACGAATACGCCATACCCGCGCGGTTCGCCTCCTCATAGGCGTTCGGGATGCGCAGGTCGTCCGGCTTCATGCCGAGAAGTCCCGCCAAAAGCGCGCGGTCCGTGCCGTGGCCGAAGCCCGTTTCAGCAAACGAGCCGTGCAGGCCGATGTCCGCGCGCGCCACCTCTTCGCCGAGCAGCGTTCTTCCCATATTGCCGATGCGCGCCGCGCCCGCCGTGTGAGACGAAGATGGACCGACCATCACCGGCCCCATCATATCGAAAATATTGATCATGGAAACCTTGTCCTTTCTGACCATCATTTGGGAAAAGCATATCATATCCGCCGCCAAAAAGCGAGTAAAATTCCGCTCCGCGCATTGCGACTATTGAATAATATCCTTTACCTTGATTCATTTTCGATATTCATTGAAACAGCGCTCACATTCATTTTTTTCATAGCCTGATGCAAAAGGAGCCGTCCACAGGCGGCCCTTTTCTTTCTTTCGATGCAGAGCGTCAGGCCAGCATCAGCCCGATGAAAAAGCAGATCTGCGCAAGGCTGTTGACGGTCTGCTCCATCCAGTTCACCTTCGGGTCGCTCGAATCCATCCGGAACGCGAAAACGAGCATCAAAATCATCCCAAGCGCGCCCGCAAGGAAGAAAAGGCATGCCGGAAAACCGCTCAGCTTTGCAAGCATCGCTTCCCCGTTCAGCCCTGCGCGGTCTACGATCAGCGCCGCGAACATCGTCAAAAAGCCGACCGGCATCAGGACGCGCATCTGCACAAACATCGGCCAGATGTTCCTTTGGGAGACGGCCGCGATGAGCTTCCATCCCACCTTCACAACACCCGAGAGCAGGCAGACTACCGCACCCGCTACAAACAGTCCGCTGTGGAACAGGTTCCCCGCCTTCACCGCGGAGAGGCCGAAAAATACGACAGGGAGCAAATCGACGAACGCCATCGGGGCGCTGAAGCCCTCGGGGATGGTCTCTCTTGTCATGCGGTTTCTCGCTTTTCTGCTCATGGCGTCCTCCGTGATGATTTTTCTCTGCTTCTTATTCTGCCCCAAAGCGGCGAACAGGCGCGGCGGATGGTCCGCCGCGCCTGCGTTTTCTAAAAAATTCTTTTACACGCGCTTCCACTTTGCGCCGCCGGGCATATCGGTCACTTCGACGCCCTGCGTCTTGAGCTCGTCGCGGATGCGGTCAGCCTCGGCAAAATTCCTCGCCTTCTTGGCCTCCGCGCGCTGGCGGATCAGATTCTCGATGCCCTCGTCCGCCGTGCCGTCCTCAGAGACGACCGTGAAGCCGCCCGCGCTCTGCTGGGACGCAGCCTTCTCCTTCTTCTCGCGCTCGGCTTCGGCCTTTTTGAGAAGGTCGAGGCTCAGCACCGTGTCATAGTCGCCGATGATGGCGAGCTTCGTCGCGCCCGTGGTCTTGGCCTTAAGCACATCGTAGAGCGCGGTCACGCCCATGGCGGTGTTGAGGTCGTTGTCCATTTCCTTCATGAACTTTGCGCGGTACTCGGCGCGAACGGCCTCGTCCACGCCGCCCTCGTCCTTGATGTTCGCGATCTTCGCGATGAGCTTGTTGTACGCGGCGACCGCATTGTCAAGGTTTTCCCACGTGAAGACAAGACTCTTGCGGTAGTGGCTCTGTAAGCAGAAGAAACGGTACGCCAGCGGGTCATAGCCCTTTTCCTCAAGCAGTGAGACCGTCAAAAATTCGCCCTTGGATTTAGACATCTTGCCGTGCGAGGTGTTGAGATGCGCCACGTGGCACCACTGGAGGCACCAGGGATGGCCGAGGTAGCTCTCGCTCTGCGCGATCTCGTTCGTGTGGTGCGGGAAGGCATTGTCCACGCCGCCGCAGTGCAGGTCGAGGTATTCGCCGTTGTACTTCATCGAAATGCCGGAGCACTCGATGTGCCAGCCCGGATAGCCGACGCCCCAGGGGGAATCCCACTTGAGCGCCTGATCCTCGAACTTGGACTTGGTGAACCAGAGAACGAAGTCATTCTTGTTCTTCTTATTCTCGTCCTCCTCCACACCTTCGCGCACGCCGACGGCGAGGTCTTCCTCGTTGTGGTCGTTGAAGATATAGTAGCGAGAGAGCTTGCTCGTGTCGAAGTACACATTGCCGCCGGCGATATAGGCATAGCCGGTGTCGAGCAGCTTCGTGATGATCTTGATATAATCGTCGATCAGGCCCGTTGCGGGCTGGACGACGTCGGGGCGCTTGATGTTGAGCTTCTTGCAGTCGGCGAAGAACGCGTCGGTATAGAACTTGGCGATCTCCATGACGGTCTTGTGCTCGCGCTTGGCTCCCTTGACCATCTTATCCTCGCCCTCGTCGGCGTCGCTCGTCAGGTGGCCGACGTCGGTGATGTTCATGACGCGGTTCACGCTGTAGCCCGAAAAGCGCAGGTACTTTTCCAGCACATCCTCCATGATGTAGGAGCGCAGGTTGCCGATGTGGGCAAAGTGGTACACGGTCGGGCCGCAGGTGTACATCTCCACATGGTTCGGCGTATGGGTCTTGAATTCTTCCTTTTTATGGGTCGCGGAATTGTATAAATACATGATAGATCTCCTTTGAGAAGATGAAATAACGGATTTAGTCCGCCTCTTTGAAGACGTCGAGGTTCTTTGCGAAATACTCAATGCCGGAGTACACGGTCGTCGCCACGATGACCGCAATGCACACGACATTCAAAAGGTTGCTCTGGAACACCAGCATCAGGCACAAACACACCATGGTCGAGGCGGTCTTCACCTTGCCCGACCACGCGGCCGCGATGACACGCCCCTGCTCCACGGCGACAAGGCGCATACCGGAGACGGCAAATTCGCGCAGCAGCACGATGGCGAGACACCAGCCGGGCATCTGCCCACATTCGACAAAGTAGCACATTGCCGCCATGACGAGCATTTTGTCCGCCAGCGGGTCCATGAACTTGCCGAAATTTGTGATCTGATTATAGTGGCGGGCGATGTAGCCGTCGGCAAAGTCCGTCAGGCACGCGACGATAAAAATGCCGAGCGCCCACCATCTCGCACCCGCGAAGTCCAGGTACAGCACCACTAAGAATACAGGGATCAGCGCAATGCGCATGATCGTTAATTTGTTTGCAGTTGTCATATCTCTCTTTCCTCCTGCCTTGCAGAGCATTTACTTATTCGACCGCTTCGCCGGTCAGTTCGCCGTCCATCGTGCCGGTCAGGCGGACATTGACGAACTCGCCTGCCATGATATCACAATTTGCGGAAAAGTAAATCTTTCCGTCGATATCCACGGATTCCGCGTAGCTGCGGCCGACAAAGGACTGCGCTTCCTCACTCCAGCCCTCGCACAGCACTTCGCGCACGTCGCCGAGGACGGATTCATTGTATTCGTCGATGATATCGCTCTGCACGTCGACTAAAAGCTCCGTGCGGCGCTGGGCCTCCTCCATCGGAACGTGCTCCATCGTCGCGGCCTTCGTCCCCTCCTCGGGCGAGAACGGAAACACGCCCGCGCGCTCGATCTTCTCCTCGCGCAAAAAGTCGCAGAGCTCTTCGAACTCCTTCTCCCCCTCGCCGGGCAGACCGGCGATGATCGACGTCCGCAGCACAAGGCCAGGGATGCGTTCGCGAAGCTCGCGGAAGACCTTGCGGATGCTCTCTTTCGTGTCGCGGCGGTTCATTGCCTTCAAGATATCGTCGTTGCAGTGCTGGATGGGGATATCGAGATACGGCACGATCTTCTCTTCCTGCGCGATCGTGTCGATGAGCTCATCGGTGATGTCATCGGGATAGAGGTAGTGTAAGCGGATCCAGTGGAAATCGAGCTTGCACAGCTCACGCAGGAGTGCGGCAAGTTGGTGCTCGCCGTTCAAGTCCGTGCCGTAGCGCGTGATGTCCTGCGCGATGACGATGAGTTCCTTCACGCCCGCGGACGCAAGCTCGCTCGCCTCGTCCAGAAGTTCGTTCATCGGGCGGCTGCGGTAACGGCCGCGCAGGCGCGGAATGACGCAGTAGGCACAGCAGTTGTCGCAGCCCTCGGCGATGCGCAGGTACGCATACCACGACGGCGTGGACAAAATGCGCGCGCCGCCCTGCGCGCAGTTCTGAATGTCGCCCATGTAGCAGGGGCGCAGCCCGCCGGGTGCCATGACCTCGTCGATCGCGCGGGCGATCTCGCCGTAGCTGCCGGTGCCAAGCACCGCGTCGACCTCAGGCAGCTCATGGAGCACATCGTCCTTGTAGCGCTGCGCCATGCAGCCGGTGACGATGATCTTTTTGAGCTTGCCCTCTTTTTTGAGCTCCGCCATCTCTAAGATATTATCGATGGCCTCCTCGCAGGCAGAGGCCAGAAAGCCGCAGGTGTTGACCACGGCCACGTCCGCCCCCTCGGGCGAGAGGACGATATTGTGCCCCGCGTGCTGCACCGTGGCCATCATCTGCTCGCAGTTGACCTGGTTTTTGGCACAGCCGAGGGAAATGAAAGAAACGTTATAGGGCATAGAACCCCTCCTGATCGTAAACTAAGTGTAAAAAACAGTCAAACGACTACTCTTCGTAATCGAATTCCGTCGCATTTTCGCTGATTTGGGCGATTGCCGCGCGCACATCGCACCATGCAAAGCCCCGCCGCAGCAGCATGTCGGACAGTCGCTTGCGCCCCTTTTCATCGAGCACGCGGCCCTTTGTCTTCTGCGCGATCACGCGCGCGATGGCCTCCTGCGCGTCGGGCGACTTTGACAGCGCGTCCTCCCATAGCTCGCGCGGCACGCCGCGGCGGTAGAGCTCGTCGCGGATTTTCGCCTCGCCATAGCCCATGCCGCCGTAGTGGCGCACAAGCATTGCGGCATACTCCGCGTCGTTGAGCGCGCCGATCTCCTCGAGCCAGTCGCACGCCGATTCGGCGTCGGCCTCGACCGAGCCCTTTTCCCTGAGCTTTTTCGAAAGCTCTTTCCTTGACAGCGGGCGGGACGAGATCATGTTCGCCGCGCGCACGCGCGTTTCGCTCCGCGCGCTGGACTGCTGCAATTCTACCACAGTCCTATCGTCAATGTCCAGTCCTATACATAAACCGAAACGCAGAAGCTCGCTCTCGGTGATCCGGAGGAGGTCTCCCCCCTCCAGATACACGAGAACGCGCTCCTGCTTATGCTTCGATCGTTCGATCTTCTCAATCTTCATCCTTGAAATCGTCGGCACTGACGTCCACGGCGCGGCCCGCAGCCTTTGCCGCCACGCGGGACTGGCCCGTCATCAGCTTATCAAAGTTGCGGCGGATCTCCGCTTCGAGATTATCGGCGATCTCGGGATTGTTCTTCAGATATTGCTTGGCCGCGTCGCGTCCCTGACCGATGCGCGTTTCGCCCATCGAGTACCATGAGCCGCTCTTCTGCACCAATCCGAGCTTGACGCCGAGGTCGATCAGTTCGCCGATGAGCGAGATGCCCTCGCCGTACATGATGTCGAACTCCGCCTCGCGGAACGGGGGTGCCATCTTGTTCTTCACGACCTTGGCGCGCGTACGGTTGCCGATGATCTCGCTGCCGTTTTTCAGCGCCTCGATGCGGCGCACATCGATACGCACGCTCGAATAGAACTTAAGCGCGCGGCCGCCGGTCGTGACCTCGGGGTTGCCGTACATGACGCCGACCTTTTCGCGCAGCTGGTTGATAAAAATGACAATGGTGTTCGTTTTGCCGACCGCACCGGTCAGCTTACGCAGCGCTTGCGACATGAGGCGCGCGTGCAGACCGACAAAGCTGTCGCCCATCTCGCCCTCGATCTCCGCGCGCGGCACCAGCGCCGCGACGGAGTCGACCACGATGACGTCGATCGCGCCGGAGCGCACGAGCGCCTCGGTGATCTCAAGCGCCTGCTCGCCGGTGTCCGGCTGGGAGACGAGCATATCCTCGACCTTGACGCCAAGCGCGCGGGCATAGGTGATGTCGAGCGCATGCTCGGCGTCGATGAACGCGACCTCGCCGCCCGCCTTCTGCGCCTGGGCGAGCACATGCAGCGCCAGCGTCGTCTTACCGGAGGATTCAGGCCCGTAGATTTCGATGATACGGCCCTTGGGCAGGCCCCCGATGCCGAGCGCCAGATCAAGCGCCAGCGAGCCCGTGGAGATGGCCTCCACATTGCTCACGGTGTTGTCGCCAAAGCGCATGATCGAGCCCTTGCCGTAGGTGCGCTCGATCTGCTGCATCGCGGTCTCGATCGCCCGCTTCTTGTCGTCGGCCATCGCCGCAGCTGCCTTCGTCTGAGACTTTTCTGCCATGTTCGCGTTCCTCCAGATTCTTTATGTAAACTAAATTTGCTTCAAATGGTCTCCACGCGCGTGCCGTACACCACGCGGGGGATGTTGTTGAGGTCCTTGACGATCTGAATGTCGCCAAAGCCGTGCGAGCGCATGATGCGCAGCACCTGATCCGCCTGCCCGATGCCGACCTCGAAAAAGAGCATGCCGTTTTCACACAGGGCATCGCGCCACTTTTCGCAGATCACACGGTAGAAGTCGAGCCCGTCCGCGCCGCCGTCAAGCGCAAGGCGCGGCTCGTGCTCGCGCACGGAAGCGTCGAGCGTGTCGATGTCCGCGCTCGGGATGTACGGCGGGTTGCTGACCAGAAACTGGAACTCGCCCAGCGTGCGCGCGGGCTTTTCCCGCGCGTCGATCTTCAGGCTTGCCACCCGCGCCGTCAAGCGGTTGCGGCGGATGTTCTGCCGGCAGATCTTGAGCGCCTCTTCGTCATATTCGCCGAGCAGCACGCGCGCGTTCGGCAGGTTTGCCGCCGCGGCAAGGCCGATGCATCCGCTGCCCGCGCAGAGATCCAGAATGCGGCAGGCCCCCGCGCCGCGCGCCGCGTCGATGAGCTTTGTCGCCAGTACCTCGGTATCTGGGCGCGGGATGAGCACCGCGGGCGAAATGTCGAGTGGCAGGCCGTAAAACTCCCACTCGCCGATGAGATACGCCACCGGCTCGCCCGCCAAGTGGCGCTTAACGAGCTCACGCGCACTCTGCTCCACCTCTGGCGAGGCGTAGAGTGAGCCGTCGCGCACCAGCTCCTCGCGCGTTTTTGCCGCCGCGGCGCAGACGAGCTCGCGCGCCGACTGCGTCGCCTCCTCGTCGCCCGCGCGCCTCAGCTCCGTGCGCAGATCCAGATAGAGATTATTATACGTCGTTGCCATGCTTACCACGCATCCTTGCCTTTTTCTTCGGGAATGACCAGCTCGAGCGCGCGGATGGCGACCTCGAGCATGCTGTCGTCCGGCTCGTTGGTGGTGAAATTTTGAAGCCACAGCCCCGGCTTTGCCAGCGCGTTCGTCACGGGATTGTCGTGTCCGCCGACGTAGCGGTTGAATTCATAGGTCACGCCCACGACCGGCACGAGCAGCAGCAGGTGCAATCCAATGCGCACCCAGACATTGCGCCAGTCGACGAAGCTGAACACCACGCTCGAAACGAGGATGGACACCACGACCACCACGAACAGCAACACAAAGCTCTTCGTCTTTCGTGATCTCGCAAATCGTTTCCCCGGTATCCGCATCCCGGGCAACAGTTCCCAGCGGAACATCTATAATGACATCTTTCCCGTCAGCTCCTGTACATAGATTTCCACTCCCGCTCTCACCGTCTTCAGCATACACGTGACGCTGGAATTTCAAGTGAATCAAGGTCCAGTAATTCCGGTTTCCTTTTAATATCACGTGTCCTCCGCGTCCACCATTACCACCATCAGGT
>ERZ780177.1348-NODE-1348-length-23575-cov-3.890094_pt1 | contig 23575 bp, 35 predicted proteins | sample MGYA00510973_ERZ780177 | MGnify/ENA primary metagenome ERZ780177 (study PRJEB29588, sample SAMEA2144396) | human gut metagenome | biome: human gut; feature: human-associated habitat; material: faeces | place: Denmark | collected 2008/2010 ...
GAATATTTATATGATAACTATTTTTTAGCTAGCAATAATAATGGGAAACTAGGAGTTATAGATGAAGAAGAAGATACTAAAATTCAATTTAAATATAATACAATACAAAAAATTGAAAATATGAATTTGATAAAAGCCATAAATGATACTACAAAAATGACTGAAATTTATTCTAAAGATATGGAGAAAATTACTGAATTAGAAAATGCAACAGTTGAAGTTAATGATGAATATATTAAGATTTACAATGATAGTGAAGCAAAATATATCACAAAAGATGGTCAAGAAATAAAAGATACAGATTTATTTACAGATAATAAGATATTTGCTAAAAAACAAGGGAGTTATTGGGGATTTGTTGATAAAGATGGTAAAACAGTAGTTGATTTTAAATATGATAAAGTAACAGAAGTTAATAAATATGGTTTTGCAGGAATTGAAAAATCAGGAAAATGGGGAGTTATCAATAAAGAAGGAAAAATAATTTTAGAGCCTAAATATACATTAAAAGATAATGAACAACCTGAATTCATTGGACGATATTATAAATTTGTTTATGGAAATGGGGAAATTTATTATACAAATAATTAAGATAAAAAATAAGTTGTATGAATCAATTAAAGTGATTCACACAACTTATTTTTTTATTTTATATTTTCTATTTCAGCTTCTGTTAATCCTGTTAGACTTGCTACTTTTTCTTTTGAAAAGTTTTCTTTTAATAGTTTTTTAGCAATTTCAATACTTTTTTCCATTATTCCTTCTTTTTTACCACGTCTATATATACGTTTGTTGTCTTGTTGAATTGTTTCAAATACTGCCATCATATCTTCATCACCTCCTATATTTAGTTTTTTTAGAAATTCATCTGTCTTCTCTTTTCCTATTTTGTTTTTTATTATTTGAGTTAACATTATTTTAAATATTTCTTTCATATTGTCTGAATAATTTTCTTTGTCTTTATTTATTATTTCTACTATTTTTTCTATATATTTTTCTTCCATATTAAGTTCCATTTCTTTCATTTTTATAATTTAACTCCATATAGTGCAGTTATTTTGACATTATTTTCACCCAATCCTGTACTATTAGTAGTGTCTAATGTTGTACCATAAAGTTTTGCACCAAAATATAATGTTTCATCGTATTGAATTTTTTGATACGCCCAATCAGCTAATACCTGTTTTAATATTGTACACATTTGATAATGTCCATATTGATTTCCAGTGGCAAATACTAATATAAAATCAAAATTATTTACATTGTAATTTAATGTATGCACAGCTTTCGTTGTTATATCAGTAGTATTTAATTTCGTTATTTTCCCCAAACCTGCTTTTACTTCATTAATAGCACCTACTAGATTACTTTTTTCTGTAGTGTTTAAATCAGTTAATTCCCCAATATTAACACTATTCGTATATATTCCATTCTCAATTTTTCTTAGTTTAGTTGCATTTACTGGTGTTTTTTTACTTGGTCTGTTTTCCCATTCTGTTTCTATATATACCATTTTATATCATTCCTTCCTAATTTAGTTTCCAAGAAATTTCATCACTTTTGCCGAGTAATGTGGTTTTTAAATCTCTATAGACAGATGTCTTTTTAAATAAAATTTTATATTGTTTCTATTGTCATATATGCAAAGTTTCCACCACCAAGAGTTAATGTTCCATCTATTGCAGGTGTTATTCGCATTTTGATTATATCTCCTTGCGTTACAGGAATTAAAACAGGTGTAATATTAGAAATTTCTCTAATATTAGCTGTTAAATTATATATTCTATTTACAGCCATAATTTCTGAATTTTTTAATATTTTAAATTGAATATAAGATGTTGTTGTAACACTACAAACAAATTCAAAATTTAAATTTACTTTTATATAATTAATTCCTGTACCTATTACAACTTGCCCATTTTCGTTAACCGACAATTTATTACCTTTCTGTGAACTTATTATTGGAAAACTAACATCATAATTTTGCCATGCTGTTACGTCAAGTGTATTTTCAGTTCTTTTAATAGTTAAACAATTTTTTGTATTTGTTTCATTGATAGCTTTTACCAAGCTTTCTTTAGTTTCGGTATTTAAATCAGTTAAATTTCCAATATTATTCGCATTCTCATCAATAGCACTTTCTATGTTATCTTGCATGTTGTTAAATGTAGTTGCATTTAAATCTGTACCGCCTGTATATGTTCCATCTTGAACTTCATATTCTGTTTCATTTATTGTTACATAAGGCTTTTTTGTAACTTGCGTATCTTCAAATGTTATTTTTTGCATTTATTATCATCTCTTTCTACAATGTATTTTTGTAATTTTAATAAGTCCAATATATCAACTTTACCATCGTTATTTATATCGTATTTATTTTTAAACGAATTTATAAAAATAAGCAAAATTATAACAAATACCAACAATAAATTTACAATATTGTGAATTTTATTACTTTTCATCTTTCAACACCTCTATTTCATGTTTTAAGTCATCTATCATTTGTTGTTGTTCTTGTATTGCTTTATAAGCAACTGCTATCATTGAATATAAATCTATTCCATCATTATTTTGCGTTGTAATTTCTTTTTTGTATCTATATTTGTTTCCAATTACTATTCCTATGTGTTTTTTTTCTTTATCATTTTGTGTTTTAAAGTGATACTTATAAATATCTGTATTTTTTACAATATCTAATCCATTGTTAAACTTTTCAAAATTTTTCTTCAAAGTTGCTCTTGAACTGTTTGAAATGTTATTTGCGAATACATCTCCCACAAAAACAAATCTGGAAGCTTGTGAAGAAAAGTAACAAGCTTTCTGATTACTGACATTCCAAAACTTTCCATATATTCCAAGTATTCTAGTATTATCACTGGAATATACTAATTCTAAAGAGTTATTATTACTCATATATCCATTGCTGTCAGTACCAATTTGCAATTTAACGTTTTCTGTTGTGCCTGTAAAATATGAACCTTTTATTGTGCTACCTTCGATTGTTCCTTTAACATTTACATTTCCGGAATCATCAACTTTAAAGTTTTTAGTATCTATGGTTCCGTTTTCCAAATTTATTTTTGTTCCGCTTGTATTTGAAACATAATTTTTTGATTGAATATTCCCACTTTTGATATTATCAGCATTTAAATTAACAACATTGACTTTTGTAGCATCTATATCCCCTGTTGTAATATTTGAACCATTTATTATTGTGCTTCCCTTGTCTTTTAATTTGGAATTAGTAAATTCTGCAATAGCATCTACATCTAATTTGCCAGATTGTATTTTGACTTTTTCTGGAGAAAGATTTATAGAAGATATTATTTCATCACTATTTGTTTTTTTGGAAACTTCCATATTAATTTCTTCTTCAGCTAATTTTAATTCAGTTTTTGTTGCAAAAGCATCTGTATAAGCATTTTGAATATTGTAAGTTACTTCATAATTTAAATTAAAGCTTTCCATATAAATTTTGTTATAACCTTTATATAATTGAATATTAAATTTTTCTATTTCTTCAATGGATTCATTTGCTAATGGGTGTTTGTTTTCATCTAGTCTTCGTATTATATAAGCATGATCCTTTTCTAAAATAAACTCATCATAAATGTTTTCAGTATAATTTAATTCGAAATATGGTAATTGAATCTTTTTTGTTTCGCCTTCACCCTCGATAATTAAATAACTATCCACAAGGTATAAATCTTCTGATGGATATAATCCTTCAGTATTTTCAATGAAACTTTGAGCTTTTGAAACACCACTTTTAGATATTCCACATTTTGAACTTTGTTGTCCTAATTGTTCTTCGGATGGAAATAAATAATGAATATCTCCGTAAAATTTCAATTTTGTTAATCCGTTTTCATACGAATTTTCAGTTTCAACATAGTTAACTCCAGTTTTTGTTTGCGTTAAACTGTTAGTTTCAATTAAAGCTGTTATTTGTTTTTCTTGTTTGTTAACATCAATCTGCACATTGGCCAATGCTTCAGCTAAACTAATATCTTGTTTATTTTTGATTTCTTGTTCTGTTAAAGCAGGGCTTTGAATAACGCTTGAAAAAGTTCCATCATAAGTAAAATTATGTTTTAACACATAAGTGTCAAAATATTCTGTATCACTTATATAGATTCTTATTTTATTTCCAAGTTTTAAAAATGGTTTTCCATAATATGTTGTTAATTTGCAGTCTACATATTTCATGCCTTTAACTCTATTCCAAATAGAATCAATTGCCTGTTGTCTTAATTCGGCATTATGCAATATATAATCATCGCTAATAGTTATTGAATGTTCACCATTTAATTTGATACTTTCTTCGTCTTTAATTGTTACATTTTCATCATCAATTTGACTATTTTTAATAATCAAACAATTAATAGGTCCACATATAACCTCTCCACCTTCAACACTGCTATAATCACTTTTATAGAAAATATAATCAGGTTCCTCATTTTGACTTAACCAGCATAAATCAATTTCATTTGTATCATTATCTATATCAACAAATGAACAAGATATTTTTGCAATAGTTTGCAATACTGTTCTATTCTTTTCTCCATTTGTGAATGGATTTGCAACAATAGGAATTGTACTATTAATAAATTCTAACGATTTTGGTGCTAACCCCAAATTAGTACATACATCTGCATATAAGTCTGATAAAGTCTTATCTCCTGTAGAATAATTAATATTGCATACATACTTGCTATCAAGATTTGTATATAAATCAGAATATGCTGTTATTTGACTCATATTTGCTGTTATTTCGTTATTTGGGCGTTCTACTCTATATTTTCCTGTATTAATATATTCGTTGCTTAAATCAGCGTATTTTACGCCAATTTTGGCATATATTGATTTATCATTTAAATTGCTTTGTATTGCTACAAATTTTGCTTTTAAACATTTTGAATATACAGAACCAATAATGTTACCATCTACATAACAACCACTATCTATTTCAAAACTTTGTAAATTATCTGATTGTGATATTGGTGTATCTATACCATCTACTACTATTTGACCTAAACGATTTGCGTTTGCTCGATTTTTACATTCATTTATAAAATTTGTACTTATCATATCCCACCTACAATTCTATTACTGCTTGAGATGCAGGATTATATAATTCTATAATTCCATCTGGTGTTATATATGGAAGCATGGATTGTGCAGTTCTATCTCCACGATAACAAGTTATATTTTGCCATTTTTTAGTAAATGGGTTTAGGAAATCTACACTTAATGTTGGAGCTTTTATTATTTCAGCATAGAAGTCTACAACTTCATCATCTGTAAGTGGTCTACTTACTAAATCAATTCTCCATTTAGTGTTTATTACATTAAGTACCATAGTACCATCTGCATTAGTAACGTCACGACCACTATTTTTAGATACGTCATACCAAGATATTTTTGTATTGTTTGATAAATATTTAGATATATCTACACCATTTAATTTAATTTTCGATACTACTAGTACAGGACCTGCTAGTACATATTTATAGCCATTTGCGGTAAATTCTTTTATCATAATTTCACCATCTTTCAATTTTCCCTTTGAAAGAAAGTGCTACACATGTTATAATAATGTTAACTTGCTAGTACAGAAGTTTAGAGAGGAGTATATATGAAAAAGGTACTATTAATTCTTGCTTGTTGTATGTGTTTGTGTGGTTGTGAAAATAAGGAAGAAGAATTTAAACGAACAGAATGCATTAATCAATCTAAAGGAGAAGTTACAATATGGACACTATTCCACGATAGTAACAAAATTTATAAAATAAAACGTGAATCTAAGAAATACTACAACACTTTATCTGAACTAAAAGAAGCAGAGCAATCCGCAAATGAGCATTACAATTTTATGAAACAAAATTATGAGGAACAAGGCAATAATGTATCAATTAACATTGCAAAATCTGATCATTCATTAATTCAACAAATTGCATATGATTGCAAGGAAAATGGTTTCTTTGCTAACGTTGGGTGTAATTACCAAGATGAACTAAATGAATTTGAAAACGACCTCATAAGTTACACTTGTATAGAAAGAGAATAATTAACAAAAATTTTAATATGTCGGTATATTAACAGGGCAAACACCAGTTTGCTTTGTTTTTTGATTTATACCGTTTATTGCTGTATCGACTATTATTCCTTCGTCAGCATGAACATTAATTTCAGCTATTCCTCCACCATTAAACTGACTCATTGCACTGAATACTGCACTATATATAGAACTAGCTATTTGTGATTTATTTAATATTTCTGTTTTACCATTTGCATTTCCTAGTATCTCTGGACCATTTTCTCCAGCAAAAACTAAACTTCCATGACTTGGAGCACCACCATTTTCATATTGAGGTATATCTTTCCATGAATTACCAGAAAATATTCCACCATTCTTTTTGAATAGTGTGCTTAAATTAATATTAATACCTAATTTTTTAAATGGTTTTTGTATTTTTTCTATTAACTGATTAACTACACTTGTTGCTTTGGTAGTATCTGCACTTAAACCTGAACCCAATTTAACTCCATTTAATTTTAGTTCGTTTTTTACTCCTTCTAAATTTTTCCTAACATCTGAATCTACTCCGTAACCTAGTTTAGATAGATTAGCGTTTATTTTATCATAAAGTTCATAACTTTCTTTTGAACCAAATTCTTTAGAATTTACTAAATTTGTTAAAATATTATTTAGGTATGTTGCATAACTATCTTTTAATTCTTTCATGCTAGATGCTTTGCTTTGATTTACTGCTTTAATCGCTTCTGCAGCACGTTTATACTCTTCCGATTCTTCGCCATATTCTCTCTTCATTTTTGCAGCATGTTCGCTTATAACATCTAAATTGTTTTTTGATGTGGTTTCTATTTCTTGCATTCCTGCTTCGTATGTATTTGAGGCGAGGTTAATTGAACTTTCTAATTCATCATAGCTTTGTGCTGAAAGATCAACATTACCAGCCAAATTTTCAAAAACCACTTTTTTCTTTGAAACTAAATCTGCCGTGTTGTTAAACTCGTTGTACATATTAGTTAACTCTTTTACATATTGTTCTTGAGTTATTTTTCCATGTTTTAGTTTTTCATCTAAATCAACAATTTTATTAATATAGTCCTCTGTATATCCTTGTTCAGCAAGTTGTTGTTTTTTTGCGTCTGTTATAATTTGTTGTGTTAATTCATCTGACATTATTCCCTGTTCTTTATATTTAAGAACTATTTTTGTAATTGCATCTACTGTTGCTTGCCCACTGTTTTCTGACGCTGTTCTCATTGTTTCAAGTGAAGAATTTATTTTTGATATATCATCAGCCGTCACAGAATATTGATCAGTATTCATTTGAGCAATTAATATGCCCATACTTTCATTTGCGTTTTTATATGCTGTATCATTTCTTTCTATTAATTCTGTATAACTTTCTATACTTGCAAGATTGCCTGTTATTGTTCCTACATATTCTTTAAAAGCATCTGTATAGCTTGTAATATTTATTCCTTTATCGCTAAATAAGCTTTCGCCAAATACCATTTGATTTATTAAATCTTTGTTTTCTTGATAAGCTTTAATAACTGCTTTCAACTCTTCATCGCTAAAAATATTTTTATAATCTTTTATGCTATTATGTATCATATTAGCAAGTTCTGTATTTCCATCTTTTAGAGCTTTTTCATACATTGCAATTTGTTTCATATAACTTAAGCCTAAATTTTCAAGATTTGCTTTATTTTGAGCGTCAACTTGACTTGCTGTCGAGAATATATAATCCCATGATTCAAATAAATCTTTACCATCAGTAAATTGTTTGTACCAATCAGTTTTTGATACTAATTCAGCTAATCCCAAACCACCTGCTACGGCAATACTCAATTTTCCAAAATTTGTTCCAGCTATTGTTTTTATCACATTTTTAATATTTTTTAAATTAGTAAATATTTCTCCAAGTTTTTTTATCAATTTATAGCCTATAATTGTTTTTATTATTATATCTGCATGATCTAAAGCAAATGTTACAACATCTTTTATTTTTTTTGCAAAATCCATTATTTTTTTGAATCTTGTTTCACCATCTTTTAATTTAAAATTAACCTCTCCAGTCAATGGATCTATTTCTTTTGTAAACCCTAACCATTCCATTATTCTATCTCTAATTTCTGTAGCTTTCATTCGTACTTTATCCATACCATTGTCATAACCTGTTATGGCATCTAATAATCGTTGGTCTATTCCACCACTTACAGATGTACCACTACCACTATTGTTATTTTCATTGATATTGTGAATTTCATCAAATCCTAATGTTTGCCTTTTTAATTCTTTTACTGCTTTACTAGCATCATCTGCACTATCTGCAATTCCATCATAAATACCCTCTTGGCTTGCTATACCGGAATTGTAATCTTTTAATTCGATACCAAACATATCTGCAATTGCTTTTGAAACTTCTTTAATTACCATTAGTATTGCATTTGCATATGGTAATATTTTAGAAAACGTTCCTATAAAGAGACTAGATAAAGCAACTTTTGCTTCTACTAATTGCTGTCTAAATATTTTCAATTGGTTTGAAGGAGATTCAACAGTATTAGCAAAGTCACCCATTGCTATTTGTGCTTGCTTCATTGTTGCTAAATATCTTAATATTTCTTTTTCTGCTTGAGACATATTTTTTACAGATTCTGTTATTCCTAACGATTCAGCTATTGGTTGTAAGCTAGATTGAGTAACATCAATTCCATAGCTTCTTAAAGGTTTTGTTTGTCCAGCATACACCCCTGCTCTAATTGCCTCTGCTGTTGTTTTTTCTGTTTTGTTATATAAAGATGCTAAATCATAAGTTAATTTAGTCATCGTCTCAGACATTATAGATGAATACTTATCTTCTATACCGACAGTTTCACCCATTGATTCAAATATACCTTGCATATATAATGTCTGTGTTTTATTAGTTCCAAATGCTTCATTTAATTTATATTGAAATTGTAAAGCAGATTTACCTAATTCAGAAAACATCTGTTTTCCATTTTTTTCAGTATTATCAAACACAACATTAAATAAGTTTAACTGTTCTGTATAATCGACCGCTTCATTCATCCAACCTAATGCAGTTGTTGTTAATCTTTTAACGCCTGCGAATGTAAAAATTTTTTTAAAAGCATTCCCAAGTTTATCAGCACTACTAGTTGCTTTATCTGTTGATTGTTTTAATTGATTAACATTTTTAGTAGCATTTGTTGTCGTTTTATTTATGCTCGATTCTGCTTTTTTTTCAATACTACCTAACTCTAAATATATATTTGTTAATACATTCTCAACATTAGTTAAACTTTTTACTAAACTTTCAACACTTGCTTTTGCTTCTTGTGCTTTTGATTTAATTTGTAATTCTAATGTTTGTGAATTATCCATTTATTTTTTCACCTACCTCTTCGGTTGTTCCCTTTTTGGTAGCGCTATTTTTTCTTATTGCATTTACTTGAGCAATTCTTGCCTTTACATCTGCAACATTCATTTCTATTCGTTTTTTCTTTTGCTCTTCAGTAGCTTCTGCCCTTTCTTCAAAGCCGTATGGTTTTTCAGAATATTTAACTTTTTGTTTGCTGAAAGCATTACATAAAGCAACTGTTATAGCTTCATGAAAGTATGCTCCTTGTAGCCACGCATTATTATTAAATATTTCTTGTTCAGTTTTTATCTTTTCAAAATAAGAAAAACGGTATGCCCAGAATAGGTCTGGGTCATCTTCCCAAAACTCTTTCACAGACATACCGTATGTGATTGCCATAGGTAACAAATTATAAAACCAATCTGTTAAGTTTTTATATTGTTTGCCTTTTTCCTCTTTGTCGTTGTCTATTCCCCGATTATCTCTAGTTCCTCGTCGTTCTCCTTCGAGTCTATATCGGCTAGGGCACGCATAAAAGCTTGGTATTCCTCAATTCCAAATTTAACAACTTTTGCTGCTTTTTTACCACTTTGTTGATATGTATCCATTAACTTAAGTGCCAAATTTGGATTTACATCTTTATGATTAGCAATAAACAAACTTGTCCATATTAAATCATAAAATGTAATTGGTTTTCTATCAAACTCTTCAATACTAAATCCCATAGCTTCAAGCCATTTAATACTATCTCTAGTCATTTCTAAAGTATAATCTTTATCATTTATTTTTAATTTTAATTTTCTCATTGTTTTTCCCCACTTCCTTTAATTATTCAGTTGCTATTAATGCAGTAACTTCTGTTGATGTTTTATCAGCAATTTGTGTACTTGGAACTGTATGTAATGTACATTCAATTACACCACCAACTGATACCTCATTCTTCCAAGTTTGACAAATACCTGTATATAAAGCACCTGTTCCATCTGGATATTTAATTAAAATATCTTTTGCTGTATTATCACATACTGTTTTTACAGCTGTTAAATTTGCTTCACTATAGTTATAAGTAAAGTCCATATCTCCAGTATCAGGTCTATCTGGAATATATACTTTTGATGGATCACTTGAAGTTGTTATTTCAACTGTTCCACCTGCTTGTCCAGTTGCTGGAGCACCTTTAACTGCTACTAATTTTTCTTTTGGGAATTTTGTTTCAGCTGTTTCTTTTATTCTGATTTCAATACCTAAATCTAACATTATTTATTCACCTCTCATTGTAATTTCCCTTACAATTTGAAGTGCTACATTCGTTTAATTTGGATAAATAACTAAATTATCTAATCCATATTTTGTATCTAATTTTCCAGTTATTTTAACTATATTTCTATGTACATTAGAATCAGTATTTAATGCATCTAATTCTGTTTTAATGGTTACATGATAATTGTTTTTAAAATAATCAACTACTTGTTCGGTAACTTCATTGCAAATAGTTCTTTTTGATGTTTTTCCACTTGCCATTGAATAAACATTTATTTCAATACCAAATGTATAAGTTTCTTCTCCGTAACTTAAATTATTATATTTATTAGTTACTGGAAGTAATTTAACTGGCACTATAGGAAATACTTTGCTTTGTTGTGGCATTGCTTTTGTAACTGTTGGTTTATATATTGATTTTTCTTCAACATATTGTTTTAATTCTGGAAAGATTTTATTTTCAAATATATTTTCAACTATCAATATAAATCACCTACTGTCTTTCTTATTTCAATGTCAACAATATCTCCTATTTCATCTTTAATATCTTGAAATGCACTATAGAACATATGCCTACTTGGTAAACCTTTAGTCCATCCATAAGTGCCATCTTCTTTAGGATATATCCATCCTTTTTCACCATGTTCATTAACATCATATTTCCATGATTTAAAAGGTCCATCTGGATTAGGATGTGGATTGTTAGAACCTACGATTCCTGTACCCATTTCATTAAAGATAATTACCATATCATGAGTCCATACTCTGCCAGTTTTTGTATTATCGTCATATTGCCACTGTATTTGGCCTGTATGATTAGAAATACCATTGGCATAGCAATACTCTAGTACTTTGTTATACATCATTTCTGTGGCGTATTTAATAGCATTATCAACGCCTTTCGAATAAGCTTCTTTATATTTATTTAGAAACTTTTTTGCTTCCTCTAGGCTTTTCTTCGATAGTTCCATCGTTAGAAGTGTTTTCATCTTCTGATTTACTCTCTTCTATTTTTTCTTCTTTAACAAGTCTATAACCCGCTTTAATAAAGTCATCTCTTGTTTTTTCATCAAAAACTACTATTCCATTTGTAAATTTGTACATATTGCACCTACTTTCTTAACCCCATTAAACTTGCATTATCAACACCAATACTAATCTCGCACATTTTCTTTGTTATTTCTTTTTGTAACATTTCCGGTGTTATTATCAATGGTTCTAAAATTGATTGCATCGCATCAATACTAGATTTTTTGTTTATTTTATCTTCATCTATATATGCACATACCATTGTTTTATTTTTACAAGTTTCATTTTTAGGACATTTCATACATTTAGGATTTGTAAAACTAATTGTTTCCATATAATCCCTACTTTCCTGTAAGTTTTTCAAAATATATAATTATAACTGAATTACCATCTCTTGGTGGTAATAATCTATAGTTAGCATTATCTCCATGTTCTTCTTCTCCATCAGGTGTAGCACCATCAAGATAAGCCACATCAAATTCTTTAAATTGACCTTGATATGATATGGGGATAACTGCTTTTTTCATAATACTTGCTTTTTCTCCAAACTCTGCAATATCGGCATCGGTATTAACTGGTTGATAATTAAATTTATATGGTTCACTATTTGGTTTTTCATATACATTAATTTCATTACCTTCAATGTCTGGTTGTGTACCAACTTTACTTGCTATATAAACATCTTTAACCCAATCTTTAGGATTAGCTTTCACACTTATCATTTAGGGATACCTGCCTTTGGAACTAGTTCTCCTAACAAATCGTTTGATAATAGCGATGTTAAAAATTGAACTGACAATCCGTTTTCGCTATAAGATTGATATCCAACTCTTTCCATAGCTTTGTATAATTCAATAGCACATCTTGTTTGCCAATTTGCTAATCGTTTGTTGTTTTCAGCATCTATTGTTGTTTTTGTTAAATCATAAGGATAAAGTGTATTTAGAGCCACAATTTCTGCGTCATCTAGTTTTAATTTAAACACTTCATCTTTTGTGTCATCAGCTACATCACCTAAGACTTCTAGTCGCATTTTCTTTAATTGTTCTTCTTGACTCATAAATACACTTCCTTACTTAAAAAGATTTATTAAGCAGTAACCGCTTTTGTATTAACTGGATTTGTTGTAGTATTAGTTACATTAACTTTTACTTCCTTAGATGGTTTAGTAAATGTTGTATTTAATCCAGTAATTTTTCCGTGGAACCATTCTGGACCGTGGTCTAATCCAATTTGACCAAAGATTTGATATTTAGTTCCTGCTCCTGTTTTTGCTAATTCTTCTAAGAAGAAATTACCTTTAGCTGGAACTGGTTGTTCTACTGGCCCAATTACTGATGGATTAATTGCTAATACTGTTCCTGCTGGAATAAATTCGCCTATTGCTAAATGAACTGTTGTTCCAACTGGTAATATTAAATCTCTTATTTGAATTCCATAGGCACTCATATAAGCTTCTCCAATTGGCATTTTCATTTCTATAGCATCACCATGTAATTGTAATAAGTTAACTGAATTCATTAATAATACAATATTAGAAATATCTCCGCCATTGTCATTGATTTTTTGAACTAAATCATTAACTAACCACATATCTAATGGAGCATTAACTTTACTATCGCCTTTGCCACTTTCAGCACTAATTACGTTAGTAGTAATTGCAGCTACCATACCTCTTGTTTTATTAATTGTTGCGTCAGTTGTTGCTTTATTATAAGTTCCTTGAATAAATGTTTTTTCAATACTTCTCTTGATTTTTTCCATCTTTCTTGCAACTTGGAAAGATAATTCATCTTGTGGATTAGCTTGTTGACCTGCTAAGTTAACACCACTTAATGTTGCCATATTTGATTGTTTAGCGTATGAAATAGCAACTGATTCCATAAATATTTGAGTAACATTACTCATTGGGCTTCTTGTTACAAATGTTGCAGTTGGAGCTGTTAATGAAGCTGTTTCACTTATTTCTGGTATTGCTCCTTCTTCACTTGTATAATATTGTCCACATACGAATTCTACTGAATTTGTATATTTAACTCTTCCACTTATCATATTTAAAAATGGAGTTTTTGTATTTGCTTTATTGTATAATAATCCTGAATAGTTAGGACAACTAAAGCTTTGTACTGTTTCAGCACCTGTCATAAAAATATTCACCTCGTTTAAAATTTCTATCCCTTTTTTCTAAACGAGTGCCACACTTTACTTATTTAACTTTTTTTCTTGTTCTGCTTTGAAAATTTGAGTAGTTAATTCAGTTTGTTTCAAAAAGTCCTTGTCTTTAATTGCTTGTTCAAGTTCTTTTTGTAACTCTGCCACCTTATCTACAGGATTAGCACTTTGAGTACCACCTACTGGTTTTGGTGTGCCATTTAACAATTCTGTAGTAGTTTCATTTTTAGTTTGCTCTTTTGTTTTATTTAATAATGTAATAAAATTATTTGCTAATTTTACTGATTTATCGCAATCTTCACTTATGATATTTTGTAAAGTTTCTTTTAATTCAGTATCTTCATCAGTAATTTTAATTCCATTATCTAAAAATAAACCTTTTACTGCTAATTCACTTGTTTTAAGTGCATTAGCTTTCTTATCTACTTCCAATTTTTTTAACTCTGCTTCTCTTTTTTCATCGTCAGTCATTTTTGATTTTCTGAAATCATCATATTCATTTGATAATGTAGAATAGTTGCTCTCTACTGTTTTATATTTAGCATTTAAATCATTATATTTATCTTTCGGAATCATTAATGTTGCTAAACTTTTCGCAATAGCATCAACTCTTTCTTCATTAGTTGTAAGTGTTTCATCACTTAATACTTTTTCGATTTCTTCTTTCATTTCTATACCTTTCCCACTCTTATGTTTTTATGGATGTCACATCTCATCAATTGAGTGTTGTAGATTTATGCTCTCTACAATAAGCAAATTTATATAAACTGATAAATCAGTTCGTATACTAAATGGTTGGGAAGACAGGATTCGAACCTGCAACCTCTTGAATCCAAATCAAGGCTTCTACCAAATTGAATTACTTCCCAATATGGACCGGTATATCAGATTTGAACTGATACAAAATGCTTGGAAGGCACTTATGCTACCAATTACATCAATACCGGATGGCAAATCGACTAGGATTTGAACCTAGACAAACAGTTTTGGAGACTGTTATGCTACCAATTACATCATCGAAATATAAAGTTGTTAGTTAATTAAAACTAAACTAATCTTTCTATGGTCTTTCCTTCATCATTCATTAGAAATATATTTTTATATGAATAGTTAATACAATTATCGTTAGTAAACTCTCCGATAACAATATTAGTTTCTAAGTCGTTTTCATATTTTATTTGTAACAATTCATCTTTGCGATTTTTTCTATCATTAATTGGAATAATTCTAGTTACAGATTTTATATTATTTATATAAGTTATTTCTTCATTTATAGCAACTTCTGTACTATCTTCAATTTCATATTTTTTTGTTCTAACTAATTTTAATATCATTTCTACCTACCTACATCTATCTAACTAACAACTAATATGGTGCCGAAAGTAAGAATTGAACTCACAACCTACTGCTTACAAAACAGTTGCTCTACCAATTGAGCTATTTCGGCAAAATTCCAAAGGCTTCTAAAGTTTCTTTGGCTTGGGCTTACTTATAAGGCTTTATAGAAGTTGTACTTCCTTCAAAGTTTCTTATAATGCCTATTTATTAACCTCTCCAGACTCATCCTTTGAGGCAGATGTCGTCTTATTAAGACTTCCATCGCTATTCTCGTTGTTTTGTTTTATTTGTTTATTTGCTTGTCCAACAAATAATTTAATCCAATTTTCTATACCACCATAGAATTCCATTGATTTATTAAATGTTTCATTTGGATCACTATATAAACCACTTGTCGTCATAGCAACATCTGGTGATATACCACTTTGAATTTGATTCATCATACCTTGTGATTTAACTAAGAAATTATCTGATTTATTTCTTGTAAATTTTTGATCTATATCTTTTAATGTTAATGTTTTAATTTGACTATTTGGAGCAAGTCTACATATTCTTAAAATTAATTTAAGTTCTGGTTTAGAGCATCTTTTAAATTCCATTTCATCGCCATCTGCTCTTGCGTCAGCCATTGTCCAACCTTCCCCTAAATATCTAGCTTGTCCTGTATCTCCACCGCTTGCTTTATCACTATTTTTAGGAATACCCACAATATTTAAAGCAGTATTGAATAATCTATCATGTAATACTTTTGTATTATCGTGTTTTATCTCATTTGATATTAGTTTTAAATCTGCTGGCCTACTTGGATCTGATGTTGCGATTTTAATTGCTCCTAAATCAAGTAATCCTTCATAATCTTCTCTATCAATATCTTGATTAACAAATACAAGTAAGCTTTGTATAAATTGTTCTAATCCGTCCATTTCATCAGATGTAATTCTATTTAAATTATTTAATATATCCATAACTATTTCGATAATTCCTATTCTTGATTTATTTAAGTAATATTCAAATATAGGAATTTCATTTAATATAGTAGGTTTTATAAGTTTAACCTCAAATGCTGATGCAACACTCGGACTAGTCATTTCATAATAAGCATTTTTCGTATATACACTACCTTTTATCGTGTAATCCTTAACACCTCTCGTATAAGTACAACCAAATAGTTTCTTATGAGGTAATCTACTAGAATAAACACAAAATGTTGTTTTACTATCAAGATTTTCTATCATAAAAGGACTATCTTCATTTATATCCGGAAGAACTAATCTATGTCCTATTCCTGATATATATAGGTCTTCTGCTAATTCAGTGTCTTTTGGATATTTATCCTCTGCCAACATGTAACTATTTAAAGCCCCTACTTCTTCATTAGCAATATCACCACGTTGTACATACTGTATTGGTTTACCAAAAACAAATGACTTTTTAAATTCAACCATAAAATAAGCATTATTTTCTACTACTTTGTTATTTATAGTTGGTCTTACTTCTTTAACTTTATCTAAAATAGGTTGAAATCCTTTGTAGTAATTTTCTAAATAATTAATTTCCCTTGAATTTTGTAAATGAGCACTAAATACGTCATTTAATATTTGTGTAATTGTTTGTTCGTTCATTTCTTCTGGTTCATAATCTGCATAAATAATATGTCTGCCAAATAGTCTTACTTCATCTTGAACCGGCATTACTGGTTTATCGGTAGGTATTTGTGCATTTGTATTATCATCAACTGGTGTTTCAGTTGTTTTTACTTCTTCGTTTTCCATTAATTCACCATCTTTCATACTTTGGTATTCCCAAAATATAAAATAAGGGAACACAACAATAAAAAATAAATTCTTACGGTTATGCTCCCGTGTAGCACTAAACGGTCAATGAAGGGAAAAACTAGACCGTTCGCTACATTTATACATTATTAATAAAAAAATTGTTAGTTATGAAGTATAAAAGTCCAACATAAATTGGACTTATTTGTCAAAAAGGTCGTCTTATAGCAACCGGTTTAGATAAAGTTCCTTTACCAAAAATAATTTCACTTGCATACATACATACTGAATCAATACCATCATCATGCACATTTGGTTTATCAAAAGAGTATTTAGTTATATTATCCATCATTCTGCCAATATCAGTATTTGGTCTAACAATTGATTTATCAGGAAATACAATTTGTTTTTGAACAATACCACGATTATTCTTTATTCTTTCTTCTTTTTTAACAGTGTTATATTTTTCAATAATAGTACACCAATATATACCTCTAGCATGTAATCTATCTTCTAATAGTCTTTTTAATGAAGTATCAATGTTATTTTCAATTACTAATGTTGTAATTCTATATTCAATTATTTTTTCAATTATTTCACCATATAAATCATCCATTGGTTTTTGTTTATAAATAGCTTCAATTAAATAATGATTACCATTATTATCATTTTTAAATATTGGCATAGATACATTGTCTTTCCCTTTACGAGCTGTATCTAATGTTGCCATTGAATTTGGTGTTAAATGAACATTTAATAATTCTTCATTTGTATATGTTCTAATACATTCCCATGCAAATTCTCTTCCTGTAGGTGCAATAGGATTTTGTTGATATACGCAACTAAATAAAAATGGATCTGTATTTTGTTCAATTTGTTCTGCTATTTGTTGTGGATACACTTCACTACAAGTTGTTTTGTGATTTTCATCAAGCATTGGCACACGAATAACTATCGTTGATTTATCTTCACTTTCCATAACATAAGGATTGTCAGTTGGTTGTAATGTCGATATTTTATTTCTGTCTTCAATGATTCTATTTAAAATGTCTTCCGGTGTCCACTGAGTACCAACAAATATAAATTTACACCTTACACCATCACGTCTATTCCACCATTCAGTATTCCACTTATCATATATTCCTCTATGAACACTTTCACTATTTGCTTCTTCTGCTCCCTTTGTCATATCATCAAATATAATTGCAAATGAAGCTCTTTCTCCAGTAGTTGAACCGTTACGAGTTCTTGCTATATGATTTGATTTAGGAACATTAGCATTTTTTATCTTCCAGTCTGATTCTCTTTCTACCTCAAATGGCTTTCCATTATATAATTTGAACAAAGGAAATATTTCAGCAAATTCAGGGCTAGATATTATTCCCTTAACAGTTCTACTAAAACCTAAAACTAATTCATCAGAATAAGACATTCTTATTACAGAATTATTAATACTTATACCATAACCCCAAGCAGTAAATAATGTTGCTAAATAAGATTTACCCATTGATGGTGGATAAGATACTACTAGATATTGCAATCTATCATCAAAAGCAATTCTATTTAAAGCATCTACATATGGCCTTAATACATTTCTACGATTTGCTAATACCTTTCGTGGCATATTCCACTCTATATAATCAACAAAGCATTCAAAGTCCCTTCTCGCGCAAAAACAATAGGCTCTTTTATAATAATCAAAAAAGAGAGCCATATTTTCAATTTTGCTCCCTTCAATTAATTTATGTAATATTGGAATTAGTTTAGTCTTTGCTACTTTAACACTACCTAATTCATTTTGTTTATACATTTCTTCAAGAATACTCAAAGCACTATTACACCAATCTAATTTATCGTGTTCTTTCATTTTTGATGATTTAAGAACATTTAATATATCTATAAAAGTACTTTCAAGTGTTGTTTCTTGCTTCTTTATTTGGATTTTATCTCCAACTTTTATCATCTAATCACTCTCTCTTTATATTTCCCTAGAGAGTGCTACACTATTTTATATTATTTTAAATTAAACATTTTTAAGATATCATCACCAGCATATGTTGTTGGTAATTTACCATCCCACTTTTCAATGAATTGTTTCATTAACACTTCATCAGTTACATTTTGTTTTAATAATTCGTTTGCTTTATTTGTTGCTTCTGCTTCTACAACTTTTTTCTCAGCTTCAACTTTAGCTTGCTCTAATTCTTGTTGCGCTTTTAATACATTTTGTTCTGCTACTGCTTTCTGCTCTATTGCTTGATTATATGCTTCACTAAAATCAAAATTATTAATTGCAACAGATACACTGTTAATACCATAGATTTTGATTCTTTCATTTAAAGTATTATTTACGTCTAATGATATTTCACTTCTTTTTGTTACTAATTCTTCTGATGTATATTTAGATATAACACCTTTAATAGTTTCTTGAATTGCAGGTTCTAATATTGTGTTTTTGTAATTAGTTCCTACTTTTTTATATAAATCTGTTACCTTAGTTCCATCAATTTGATAATTAATAGAAACTTTAATATTATTAACTATTTGCATATCCTTAGTTGATGTATTTAATAAATCTTTGTTTTCATACTTTTGTACTTTAATATTTATTCTTTCTATTTTATCGATTGGTGTTTTAAAAATTATTCCTTCATTTGTTGTACTACCAACTATTTTACCAAATCTTGTTTTAACGCCAATTTCTCCTGTTTGTATTATTGAAAAACAACCAAATAGTATTATTAATAAACCACTTAGACCAAATAACATTCTAGGTCTTATTTTTATTTTTTCCTCTTCTTGATCATAACCTAACAATAAAGTTATTACTACTGTTAAAATTATACTAATTATTATTAAAAACATATTGTCCCTCTATTCCTTTGACATTTCTATAACTATATTAGTGCCTTTTTTTACGCATTCAATAATATACTTATCTAATTCTTGTTTTACTTCTAATGTTCTTTTATTTGTAGGATATTTAGCCACTATAATATTGTTATCAGTTACTAAGACGTTCTCTAATTCTGTATCAACAAAATAATCTTTATCGACACCTAATTTAGTTGTAATTAATTCTACTAATTTTGGTTTAGGTTGTTCTTGATTCTCTAATACTCTTTTAATATTATCTCTATAACTGTTACCTACTAAATTGATAAGTTCATCACTTGTCATTTTCTTTTCTTCTAATAGTGATTTTAATTCATCACCAATAACTGTTTTAGGGTTTCTTTGCCCTATTCATAAAAATTTTACCATTCCTGTAAATTTTTTATCTTGACTTATAATTAACATATTATTCATTTTCTTTTCCTTCTTTCCTTAAATATTCTAATTGACAATTAATTTTGAAAATAACATTTTCTATATCTTGTGTTGAATAATTTTCTTTTTCATAACTCATTTTCAAATTTTGTTTGCGTTTTAATTCTCTCTCCAAATAATCAATTATATGTGTTTTTACTGGTTCTATCTGAATTGAGCCATCATCATTAAATACAATAAAATCACACTTCAACAAATCTTTGTTTACTCTATACCAACTTATATCGTTTGTTATCGATGATTTGGCAAAGCCTAATGTTGAATATGTTTTGCCATTTTTGCTGAATCTACCATCTCTAAGTCTAAATAAACCATTTTCACGATTTTTAATCTTTACACCTAATATCATTGCTTGCCTACTTTCTACCAAATATATCTTTCAACAATCCAAACACTAAGGCACATACTAATCCATGCCAAAATGTCCATGCAAATTTTATACCAAATGCCCATATTATTAAATTACCTAATCCCCAAAATATAAGGGCCGATAAACTTAATAAAATAGCAATAATTAGTATTGTTCCTAATCCGATTAATAAATATTTCATCTATTCACCTCTATCAAAATGTTCTTTTAATTGACCATTTTTCATTCTTACATATTTGCTTATTATATTTTTATAATTAATTACAAATCCTTCAACATTTCTGTTAACTTTGTTTGTATATTTCTCATAAATACTATCTAGTTGTTCTTTATTTGGCAAATTAATCAATTCTGTAACTTCTGGTACTATTCCAATAAAATTAGGTATTTCTTGACTTACAAATGGATATATAAATAATTCATGGTCATAAATTAAATTATATAAATTATAATCATCATCTATATTTGCTTTTGCAAACATATACCATCTTTTATCAAATTCATCAACATTATATTTTAGACAACCCATTCCTATCCATTCACCACAAATAGCACTATTGTTATGTAATTCAGTTTCTAGCTCATTTTTATTGTCTAATAGCCATTGATACAACCCTTTATATAACATTCCTTTTTGTTCTTCAATTTCATCAATGCAAATAATATTATTCCTTTGTGCAAAGTATAATTTGTCATCTTTCTTAAAAAATACTAAATTACTACCATCTATCTTTTCAGTAAGATAAACTTTATCGCCTTTGCAACTAACTCTTTTTGTCTTTGGATAAATTTCTTTTTTTATCATTTAATTTCACCTACTTTTTTTATTATTTCTTTCAATTCTTTTTGTCCCTCTTTTGAAGATGGCTGAGATACCATATTTACAAGTACACCTTGTTGTAATCCTAATGCCTTTTCATATTTAACAAGGACTTTAGGCCTGAAAGACCATTGTCCATGAAAATAATTTGATATATTTTGAGGGGTTGTCCTACTTTCGCCTAGTTGTTCTTCTATTTTGTTTAATTCTTGGCATAATTTAGCATTAGTCCATTTTTTCTTATGAAGAATCATTTGTATATAATCAGATACATTTATCATTATTTACTTCTTCTCCTTCATCTGTAATATAATGACTTAAATCAGTAAAATGTTTATCGGGATTAAATGGTACTTCACTTGGAAAGTTTCTGCTTAAATAATAATGACCACCATCCACTGATACCTTTCCGCATTTACATTGTTTATAATCATGTACTGTTTTGCTTTCTATAATGTCACCACAATAATTGCATTTTATTTTGTTAGTTATTATTTCCATTTGACACCTCATTTATATAATCAATGCACTCTTGCTCAGAATCAAATTGCTTTTCAATATTACCTGCCATTAAATATTGCTTATCATTATCACGTTTCCAACAACCTGCCCAATCAATCGGCCTTACATACCATTTTTTACTTATATATAATTGTCCATAATAATAATTTTTTAATATTCCTGCATTTGTTGGTGTTATATATTCATTAGCCATTGTTAATCATCCTCTTTTACTCGGTTGTTTTTGCCACATTCTGGACAATTAACATAGTAAACAAGGTTATTATCTTTTTTTATTTCTTCTTTTGTAGCCTTACGAAAAATCGCATTATGACCATACATACCTAATTCATACTGTTTTTTAAAAACACCAACATCTTTTCTATCATATTCAAATTCACACCCACAATCGCAAACTGCATATCTCACATAATTTTTTCCATGTTTTATTACTTTCATTCTTCCACCTCTTTTATTATTTGAATTGTCCTAGCTCGTCCATTCTGAGTTTTTATATATCCTTTATCTTCTAAAATAAGCAATTTCTTAAATACTGTATTAACATCACATTTTAATATATTAGCAAGTTCACGATTTGTAGGGCTATATCCATATTCGTTAATAAACCACTCAATTGCTTCCAATAACATTTTTTGTTTAATGCTTAATTTATTCTCCGACATAACTCTCTCCACAAGCATTACAGATATATTTTCCATTATCTATTTTGCTGAATACATTTCCACCACATTTACATTTAAAATTTTTGCCATCTATCTGTATTAAAACAGCATTATCAACAATTTTTTCCTGTTGTGTTTCATTTAATGAGCATATAAATTTTTTAGTGTTATCTAAATTCATAACCGATAAATACATTTCTATTAAAAATCGTTTGATTTTCCAATCGGCAGTAAATTCGGCAACCAATAAATTTTCAAAATCACTTAATATTGCTTGTCTTAATTTATTTTCATTTATCATTTAATCACCCCAATCATCATTTATACAACAATCTTTCACATCATCTTGTATTGAAAGGAAATCTTTTAAATATTTGCAATATTCCATTCTACAATTATATTCTTTATTAAATCTATAACAATGAAACGGGCAATGCTTTACTTTATAACCACCATATGGATATTTCTTACTAGGTTTAATTGGTTTTTTAGGGGTATAGCAATATGGTGTGTTTTTAGGAATAACAAGCTTTGCTATTAAATCTTTAATCATCTATTCCACCTCATTTAATAACCATAATAATGTTTCTAATTCTGTTCTCATTGAACATTTTGGATTTTTCTTTAAATATTCTATTCTTTCTCGAATATCTTCTTCATTTTTGATTGATTTATATTTTTGATAAAAGTTATATAATAATTTATATTGATTGTACATTTCATATAAGGCATACATATTGTCTTTTATACTGTCTTTATTCATAATATTTCCACACTTTCATAAACAATATAAGAAATATCTTTGCCATCATATTGTTGTAATATTGGAAATTTTTCTAAATCTTTCTTAGGAATATTGCCACTATGTCCTTCTATGATTGCATATTTGTCAACTT
>ERZ780177.1349-NODE-1349-length-23560-cov-6.103255_pt1 | contig 23560 bp, 20 predicted proteins | sample MGYA00510973_ERZ780177 | MGnify/ENA primary metagenome ERZ780177 (study PRJEB29588, sample SAMEA2144396) | human gut metagenome | biome: human gut; feature: human-associated habitat; material: faeces | place: Denmark | collected 2008/2010 ...
GCTGCACCGGCTGCGGCTGAACGCCGCTTACTTTCGGCGCCGCACCGGTAACGCCGTCCACGCCGGCATCATGGCTTGAAAAACGTTCTCTGAGCCAGCCAAAGGCCTTGTCGCCGTATTCGGCGGAAAACACGCCGACGGCGCCGGAGAATATCGAAATTCCGGCGGTCAGCGCCGCCTGTTTGTACAACTGTTTGCGTCTGGCTTTGTCCGGTTCGTTGAGCGCGGCGCGGAAATCCATGCCGGCATTGGTCAGGCCCGACGTTACGGATATGGTGCCGCGAATGGCGGCTTTGAGCAGTTTGTCGCCGGCTTTGGCCGCAGCCGTATCGCCGATGGCCCGGCCGACCATGCCGACGGCATTCCAGCCGTGCTGGACGACGTCGCTGCCGCCGAAATAGGCGGAAACACCGGTCAGAACAACTGACGTGGTAAGAGAGACAAGCTCTTTTTTGTTATTTTTCAGATAGTTCCAGTATGAACCTTCGAATCCGCTGTCCTTATATGTTTTATAAGAAGTCCGAACCAGCTGGTAAGAGCGGTAAGCGGACAATGCAGCCAGACCGACGCCGCCGGTAGCGTATCCGACAATACCCGAAACTATGCCTTTTTTAACCGCGGGGTAAAGCTTGGGATATTTTTCTTTCATGCGGGCGTCAAAACCGAGCGCTCTTTCTTTCAGGGTTTTATGACCGGTTTTTTCGGCGATGCGGTTATTGACGGCAACCTGGTTGCGGCTGTTGGCAATGATTACGGCTGCGGCATTCGTGCCGCTCAGGCTATAATGTCCGGAAGGGTATTTGCGCTCAATATAACCTCTGGCCGCAGTTTTGACTTTGTCGTTAAATTCCCTGATTTTCTTTTCGAGTTCTTTTTCCTCTTCCGGCGTCAGATTGTCCTTATGTGCCAAAAGCTCGGCATTTTCCGTTTGAAAATCGGCCAGGAACTGAGCCTTGAGCATTTCAAGCGCCATGGCGTCGGCATGGCTGCCGATGGCCTGAAGCAGCCTTTTTCTTTTTTCAGCAGCGCTCAGTCCGGCAAAAGCAGGATTAACCGCCAGTTCGGACTCGGCCTGCAAAATTGCCATTTCCAGCAGCTCGCGGCGAAGTTCTTCCTTGTCTTTGACGCCGTCTTCCTTACCGGCCTGCAAATCGACATGCTCAAAAAAGTCGGCAATATTGGCCATTTCGGGGTGGAGCGGTGTGCCGTCCGGCTTACGGGCAAACGCGTCGAAACCGGCCAGCATGGCATCCATTTCCGACAGATTCTTGTCAATTACCGGTTTAAACGACGGTGACAAATGGGTCAGGCCGAGCTGAGCGTCAAGCTCGCGTTTTTCGCGCTCCACACGTTCAGCGGCGGACAATTCTCTCGTTTCCGGGTTATGAACCGTTACGATTTCGGTTTCGAGATTCTGAATGCCGGTCAGGTCTTCCGGCGCGACTTTTTCTTTGCCCTCGGCAAAATCCTTTACCTGTTTCTGCGCAAAGGCGTCAAGTTTGGCGAAAGCTTCACCGGCTGCGCCAGGTTCACCACTGTGCGTTTTCAGAATACGGTATATCCGGGTCAGTTCTTCAGGACTTAAACCGTCCAGCCCTTTGTTAACCAGTTCAACGGCCTGCTGAAGTTCGCGGCGCTTGGCATCGGCTGCATTTCCCTCACCGGCGCTGACAACATTGCCGGCCTGATTTGAATCGTTCAATTTCGTTTCGTCCACCATATTCGTGCCCTTATACGTTTATGACTAACTTCAGTTTAGTACAAAAATTCGAAAATTTCAATAATTTTTGTCAATAAACTTTGAATGTCAGCACATTTTCGTCTTATTTATGAAGAGCTTACAGCAAAAAGATTAAAATTTATTTTATATGACAGTTTCAGCCATACATGGGACGTCGGAGCCAATCCGAACGGACGCTTATTCGCGCCCAAAACCGGACATGTCCTGCGGCATCATTTTGCCTGTTACCGAAGCCTGAAGTTCGGCAGCTTTTTCATTGACAAAGCTGTTTTCCGGCTTGATTTCCTTTTCGGGCTTTTTAGGTTTGATTCGTCCGCTCATGCGCAGAATTTTGCGTTTTTCGCGATACTTTTTCCGTTCTTCGGGCGTTAGATTGGAAACATTGTAATTGCGAACCTTGCGGCGGACGGCGGGCGGCAGTTTTTTAACGTAGTCTTTTTTGAGGTCAACTTCCTTTGTTTTGCCTTTGCCGTCGACCTTCATGTCTTCGGCAACAGCGGCAACGGTGGCTTTTTCCCGAGCCTCCTGGGACAAATCGTCGCCGATGACAACTTTATTAACGTTTCTTTTTTTGGCCATTTTAAATATTTGCCGAAAAACATTCAAATCCGGTTCCTTTTCCGGCGATTTGCCTTTGTTTTCGTTATCTCTTTTTTCTTCGTTTCTCTTTTCTTTTTTGCGCGCGCCCACGTTAATCATATCTTCGGACGGCCGCTCGATTATGGCGCAATAATCATTGTCTTTCTGCTCTTTCACGCCCTCAAAAATTTTCGTTACAATCGCCTTTTCGTCCAAAACCGTTTCGGCAAGAACCATATTGGCTTCGGCAAACTCCTTCCATTCTCTTGCATCCTGCGTCGCTTCGGCGGTTTCTTTAGCCAGCATGGCCTCGCCGATCTGGCGCTCGCGGATTTTGTCGGCACCGTTGTCGGCAACAGCATGAAGTTCAATCTGCTTTTCGGCCAAATCGGAACCCAGCGCGTTTTCATCGGTTTTGCCTTTGTCCAACTCCTTTTCTTCGTTGGTCTTTTCGGCCGAGGTTTCCGGCGCCGCATAAGGCGCTTTGGCACTGCCGGCACCGGCCTGTTTAGCCATGTCTTCCTGCAGTGACTGCATGGCACCGGCGTCCATCTTGTGCGTGTCAAGAATCTGCGCCATCTGTTCCTGCATTTTCTCGGCCGCGGCCTGCGAAATGCCGCCGCCGGCGATTTCCTTTTTGTCGCCGATTTCCACGCCGGAAACGCCGTCGGGCTTATAATCTGCACTTTGCTCAAGCACCGGTTTAAGCATGGAAGCCTTAAATTCCTCGGCGCTCATACCGCAGCGGGGATCATAAATGTCCAGTTCGCCGGTGGTCGTATTTTTGAAACCTCTGACTTTGGCAAAGGCTTGCAGCGCTTCGGTCGAAGCTTTGCCTCCGTCGGCCGCCGAACCGTTCAGATCCCGGTCATTAATCAGGCCGTAAATAAGCTTGTATTCCGCGGCATTTTGAATAAGCGCGGAACCGTCGGCAAAGGCCTTAACCCGGCCGGCGGTATAATCGCGCAGCTGTTGGCGGAGTTCGACCTGTTCCGGCAAAGACATATCAAGGTGCTTATCCACAAAACTAAGCTCCTTATAATCCATTGACTGCCAGTTATAGGTGTTTTCGGCCATTTGCTCCTCCGTCGTTCAAGATAAGATTATTTTAGCAAATTTTAAGCAAACTGCAATCTTTTTGCGTAAAAAAGCCCCTCAATTGAGGGGCTTTGGTCATCAGGAGTTGGTACGCCTGTTTTCCCAATATTGTTTCATCACGGCCGCCCGCGCTTCACGGTCGGCTCTGGTATTGAAGTTGCTGTTTTCGTCATACTGATGATTGTTGTCGCGGAATTCTGCCCGGCGCGCAGCTTCTTTCGCGCGTTCCGGCGTGCCGGCAACCCGGCTGCGAGCCGCTTCCAGCTGCTGCTGGCGAACGCCCTGATTGTGTCCCTCAAGTGCGGCCCGGGCTTCTTCCGGCAAATCTTTGGCTGCGGCATACAGCGGATTTTCCGTCATCAGCGGCTTGCCGTCCTCGCCTCTTTTGATAACGCCGTTTTCATCCTGTTCGAAAACCTTTTCGTTTTTATAACCGATTGTCTTTTCCGGCGCGCCTTTAATGGCGACGTCTTCTTTTTGGGCGTCTTTGGCGGCGACCATGGCAGCGGCGTAAGCGATAACCTTTTCTTTTTCGTCCGCAATGGCGGAAAGGTCAATTTCCTTGCCGTCGGCCAAATCCTTTTTGAACTGGTCAAGATGTTCGTCGTAGTTTTTCGGACCGGCCGGCTGCTCCTGCGTATTTTCTTCCTGCCGGTCAAACTTGGCGTTGTATTCGGCCAGTTTGCGTTTGCTTTCTTCGCTCAGCTGATCTTCGAAACCGTTGGCGTCAATTTTGCCCTCCGGCGCATTCTGATAGGCAACGCCCAGTTCCTCACAGGCCAGTTTCAGCTTGGCGGCAAACTCCGGCGACATTTCGCCCGAAAAGTTAATGGCCTGATTGTTGCGCTTGGCGTCTTTAACCAGACCGAGGAAAACCGAATAATCGGCGGTTTTGCCGTCGGCGCCGGCAATGCTGGCGTGCTTCTGGTCAGAGTAGCGAACCTGACCGAGCTTTTTGTCGTCCTTGCTGATGTTAAGCGTCAGGCCTTCGGTATCTTCCGCATCGCGTTCGCAGTCCTGCTCATATCCGGCACAATGCTGTTTCCAGAATTTTTCCTTGTCGTCTTTCCAATCCTGATTTTCTTCCTCATTTGCCGGAACCTCTTCTCTTTCTTCGCCTTCGGAAACATTCAGCGGCTCGGGTTCCTGACGGTCGCCTTCTCTTTCGTCCTTCGGCTTGCCTTCGTCCTGCTCTTCTCTCAGCTTTTCGGAAAAATGAACCCGCAGTTCATCCTGCGTCATACCTTCATAAGCCGGATCCTTGGGATTGTAATGATACGTCTTTAAAATCATTGGGCCGTCCGGCGAAGCCAAACCAACCTGAATTTCTTTCCAGCCCGCCTTTTCATATTCTTTATTTAAATCCTGGCGCTTTGAAGCTTTTTCCTCTTCCGGGGCATTGGCGACTTCTTCTTCCTTCTTGGCAAAGTATTTGTTTTCGGCTTCGACGTCGTTGGGCAGACCTTCTTCCGGCGGATTTTTTTCGTCAACATTAATATATTTGGCGACCCAGCTTGCATAAACTTCCTTAATACGGTCAATTTCTTTCTGGTCGGTCAGCGCGGCAAATTCATCCGCTGTTTTGTCCGTACCGCCGAGTTTGAAGAAAAGGTCATGATAGGTACCCAAATTTACTGCTTCAGCCATTGTTCTGTCTCCCGATAAACGCCTTTAATTATGGACAGAATAGCACAAACCTCAAGTTTTGTCCATAATTTTGTTTATGGTAACAAAACTTTCATAATATATGGTTAAGATGTTGCAGATTATTTGAGGCTGGCCAGCAGCGGGGTAATATTAGTCATAAACAGCTTGACCGAAATGGCCAGCAGAATAATGCCGAAAAACTTCTGCAGCATATAAATAAGGCCGGGACCAAGCCGCCGTTCAATGCGTTTGGTCAGCTTAAGCACCAGATAGACGATTATCATATTGGCGACAACCGCGGCCAGAATGCTGATGTCGCTGTATTGGGAACGAATGGACAGCAGCGTGGTCAGGGCTCCGGCTCCGGCAATAAGCGGAAAGACCACCGGCACAAAGGTTGCGTCTTTCGGCGCGTCGGGCTGGTCGTGGAATATTTCGATATCCAAAATCATTTCCATAGCCACAATAAAAATAATCAGCGAACCGGCAACGGCAAAAGACGAGATGTCGACATTAAACAGATTTAAAAACGCTTCGCCGACATAGAAAAAGATAAAAAACATTACCAGCGACAACAGCGCCGCCTTCAGGGCATTGATTTTCTTGCCGCGCTTTTTGAGCGTCAGGATAACCGGGATATTTCCGGTAATGTCAATTACCGCAAACAAAACCACAAAAGCGCTGATAAAATGGTGCCAGTCAAAATGTCCGAACATGTTTTTCTCCTTATCTGCCTTTGAGATAGCACATTAAATCCGCGAGTCAACAAAAAACGGCGGATTTTTTGCCGCCGTTCAAAAAAAACGTCACTCTTCCAGTTTGACCCTGATTTTTCGGCCGTAATAGCCGCAGAGCCGAAAAAGCTTGAAAATATCGGCGCAGAGACCTCTCTCTATTCGGTCTATTATCCAGCTCGGAACGCCGGCTTTCTTCTCGACTTTTTTAATGCTCAACCGGCGGTTCCGCCGTTCCAGCCAAAGGGCCAAGCCTAAGTCTTTCAAAAATTCTTTCCTGATTGCTGTTTTTGAAACCTGTTTCATTTTATGTTCAACTCCTTCACGTTTTGTTAAAACAAAACCGCCTTTTTGGTCAGAAAAGGCGGAGGATGTTGAAAGCTGTACACAGACAGTACGCTTATTCGTCCGCAAAAGCGGCTTATATCGCGTCATCCTCCTTTACAGGAGGCTATCGGTTCTGTGTAAGGAGCTTTCATACTCCGCAACCGGTATAACCATTTCCGGCTGCGAAAGCAATTATAATGGTTAAAAGCTATTTTGCAACGGCTTTTTTCGCTTATTTGTTTTTACGCCACTTTTGCGTCGGTTACTTTTGCGTCAAAAACAATTTCGGCGCCTTCAATATCGGCTTTGGTACCACCGGCACAGCTGCTGCTGACCTTAACTGCCAGAACCTGCTCAGCCACATAGGCCTTGTTTTCGTCCAGCGCTTTGTTCAGCTCGGCATTATCGGTCGCATAGCAGAGTTCGATACGGTCGGAAATGTTGAAATCCTTGTCTTTGCGCAGGGTCTGAACCAAACGGACGAAGTCGCGCGCCATACCCTCGCGTTTGAGTTCGTCGGTTACGTTCGTATTCAGCGTGACAACGGCCTTGTTATCTGCAAAGGCTTTGCCGGCAACACCATCTTTCATATCCAGGCGGACTTCGAACAAATCCGGCGTCAGGGTCTGGCCGGCAATCGACAACGTACCATCGGCATTCAGCTCCCATTTGCCCTGTTTATACGCGGCCATCACCGGCCCCATATCTTTGCCCAGCGCCTTGCCGAGCAGCGGCGTATAGAGATAGACGGTTTTGGCGGCATAAGCGGCCAGATTATTGTCTATTTTGACTTCCTTGACATTCAGTTCGTCTTTAATGATGTCCTGATACTGTCCGTTCAAAAAGCCCAGATTATCGCCAACAACCGTCAAACCGGCCAAAGGCAGACGGTTGCGGAGGTTTTTCTCCTCGCGGATAAACTTGCCGGCTGAACATAAGTCCTGCAAAAAGTCCATTTCGTCAACCAGCGTTTCGTCCAGCTTAATGTTTTCAAGCTGCGGGTAATCGGCCAGATGGACGCTTTCGCCGCCGGTCAGATTCTTGTAAACATATTCGCAAAGGAACGGCATCAGCGGCGCCATGATTTTGCTCAGGTTGACCAAAACCGTATACAAAACGTCGAACGCCTGTTGGTCGCCGGACCAGAAACGGTCGCGGGTGCGGCGGATATACCAGTTGTTGAGAATTTCCATAAAGGAGGCAACCTCGTTGCAGGACAGCGCCACGTCATAGGTGTCCAGCCCCTGTTTGACAATCCGGCTCAGGCGTTTGAGCTTGGAGAGGATATAGTTGTCAATCGCCTCGCTCGAACCGCTGACCTCTTTGGCCTGATAACCTTCGGCATTGGCATAAAGCGTGAAGAAGTAATAAGCGTTCCACATCGGAATCTGAGCGACGCGGGCAGCTTTGGCAATCTCTTTGCCTTCTTGGTCGACGGCCAGATTGCCGCCTTTCAGGACCGGCGAAGAAACCAGGAACCAGCGCAAAGCGTCAGAACCAATGGAATCCAAAACTTCGTTCGGATCCGGATAGTTTTTAAGACGCTTGGACAGCTTTTGTCCGCCTTCTGCCATCAGCAAACCGGTACAGATACAGTTTTTAAACGCCGGCTTATTATGCAGCGCCGTCGACAGCACGGTCAGGGTATAGAACCAGCCGCGGGTCTGATCCATGGCCTCGACAATGAAATCGGCCGGGAAATGGTTTTCAAACCATTCCTTGTTGTCAAACGGGTAGTGAACCTGCGCGTAAGGCATGGAACCGGATTCAAACCAGCAGTCAAAGACGTCGCCGACGCGGCGCATCATGGTTTTGCCGGACGGGTCGTCAGGGTTCGGATAAACAACCTCGTCAATATAAGGTTTGTGCAGGTTGGTAACTTCGATACCGGTCTTTTCTTTGATTTCGGCGACGGAACCAAAGACGTCAATGCGCGGAAACTGCGGATTGTCCGACTTCCAGACCGGAATCGGCGTTCCCCAGAAACGATTGCGCGAAATCGACCAGTCGCGGGCGCCTTCCAGCCATTTGCCAAAGCGTCCGTCCTTAATGTGCTCCGGAACCCAGGTAATCTGCTGATTGTTTCTGACCATATCGTCGCGGAAATCGGTTACCTTGACAAACCAGCTTGACATCGCCTTATAAATCAGCGGCGTATCGGTACGCCAGCAGAACGGATAAGAGTGGGTATACTGCTCTTTTTTGACCAGAATGCCTTTCTCCTTCAACAGCTGCATAATCGGCTCGTTGGTCTCAAAAACCTGTTTGCCCAGATAATCGGGAACTTCGGCGGTAAACTTGCCGGCCTCGTCAACCGGGCAGACGACCGGGAAATTCTCGTCATAAGCGCGGCAGGCTTCAAAGTCATCCTGACCAAAGCCCGGCGCAATATGAACAATACCGGTACCGTCTTCGGTGGATACAAACTCGCCGGAAAGAACCCGGAAAGCGCCTTTTTCTTTCAGGTGTTTGAAATAAGGGAACATCGGCTCATAAGCCATGCCGACAAAATCGGCGCCTTTCATCGTGCCAACTTGTGTGGCATGTTCCAACTGTTTTTTATAACGGCCGAGCAAAGCCTGCGCCAGAACATATTTCTGCCCGTCTTCTTCCATTACGGCATAGTCAATGTCTTTGCCGACGGCCAGCATGAGGTTGGAAGGCAGCGTCCAGGGCGTGGTGGTCCAGACCAGCATTTTCATACCGTTTTCAAGCGTGAACATAACGGTTATGGCATTGTCGGTCTTGTCCTGATAGCCCTGATTGACCTCAAAGTTGGACAGCGGGGTTTCGGCAGCCCAGGAATATGGAAGGACGCGGTAGTCCTCATAAACCAAACCTTTTTCCCAGAGCTGTTTGAAGTTGTTGATGACGCTTTCCATAAACGGCAAATCCATGGTCTTGTAATCGTGACTGAAATCCACCCAGCGGCCGATGCGCTTAAACATCTCGACCCAGATGCCGGAATATTTGAGAACGTCAGAGCGGCAGAAATCGTTAAACTTTTCGACGCCGTATTCCTCAATCTGTTTGCGGCCGGAAACGCCAAGCTGCTTTTCGGCAGACATTTCGGCCGGCAGACCGTGGCAGTCCCACCCCAAACGACGCTCAACCTTTTTGCCGTTCATCGTCTGATAACGGGCGACAACGTCTTTAACGTAAGAAACCATAATATGTCCGTAGTGCGGCGTACCGTTGGCAAACGGAGGACCGTCGTAAAAAACGAATTCGGCGGCACCGTCGCGATTGTGAACGGATTTTTCAAAAGTTTTGTCTTCGTCCCAGAACTTGAGGACTTCTTTCTCGATTTCGACAAAGTCGGCCTTGGCCTTAACTTCCTTATAATGTTTAGTCATCAGTAAACACCTTAATTTTTTGAATTATTTTAATGCGGTCGCGCCAAACGACGGCGCCTCGGATTGTATGATATATGTATGAAAAAATGCCATCCCCTAAGGGATAATAATCGAACGTATGGAATGTATTACCAAAATGCGCATTTTCATTCTTTAGAAAATTGATTAAAACCGGTGTTGAATTTAATACAAGAATCACGGCGAGTCAAATATTAATTCGCCTTGGAAACAACAAAAAAGCAACGATATTGCGAGTCAAGCATAAGAAAAAAATAATACTGTCATTGCCGTGTTCTTTTCTTCTCCTCTGTCATTGCCGGACTTGATCCGGCAATTCAGGAAAGAGATATTCGGGTCACACGCTCAGCGTGGCGCCTACGGTTGGATATTCGGGTGTAAATTCCCAACTGCGTTGGGCCCCTTTCGTCCCGTAAGCCTCGAACTTCGCTTATAGCTCGTTCTCGCCAACTATCGACTCCAAGCCCGAATATGACAACTATTTACTCGTCATTCCCGTGCTTGGCACGGGAATCTAAAAGAGATATTCAGGCAAGCCCGAATATGACAAAGAAAAAAAAGCGCTTCAATTCCATACGGAAAAGAAGCGCAGATTTTCAGAACCGCAGGCCGAGCGCCACATTGGCTCCGGCGTCCACGGCACGGCGGGCGCCCTTGGCCACGCGGCTGCCAATTGAACGGTCCCAGTTGGTGGTGTTGGCAAAAACGGCCGTCTTAACGAAAACCCTGTCCAGAAAATCAAGACGGGCTCCGAGCTTTAATCCCGCGATAAAACCGTTTTCCGTTACCTTTACCAGCCTTTTGCTCGAAACATAGGCGTTTTTGTCACGTTCCAGATACTCCGTCGAATAAGGCGTAATACCGATATAAGCTCCGGTAAAAAGCGTCAGCATGCCGTATTCGAAAAAACCATAGTCCATTCCGACCCGGAAAGAAGGCGCCTTGTATTTGATACCGCCATATTCCTCTCCCAAATGTTCGGAAAAAAACGACACTTCAAAATAAGCCGTCAGAGGCTTGATTTCGTAGGCAACCTGCGCACCGAAACGGTTTTCGGACGCATCCAGATAACTGACCGCGGAAACCTCCAAAGCACGTTCGTCATCATCTATGTCGGTAATCCGGTAAAATTCCTGCGCGTGCAGCGCGGCGGCAAGCAAAACCAGCAATGCCGAAAGCAACAACCTTTTCATAATACTTAAATATTAAATTATACAATCAGATATTTATAGCTAAAAAACAGCTTAAAGGCTATCATGCTTTTCCGCCAAAGTCTAGACAAAAAAAAAGAGACGACAGTTTTGTGAAATACAAAAGTTTAAAACGACAGAAGCCTTTCTCCTTTGTGAAGAAAGGCTTCTGTCTGCATTTATTTACAGAGCAGCTTTCTGTTTGAAGCGGACTGTCAGCTGTTTTCCGTTGGCCAACAAGATTTCGGCCTGCGTCCATTCGACTTTGGGAATTTTGCCCTTAACCGCAAAACCTTTGACTTGTATGGTCACGTCCTCATTATGACTGCTGACCACGCGAATCATACATTTTTCGCTCGTCTGTTCCAAAGAATATCGAATCAAAGCGCCGTCTAACACCATGTTATAAGTGCTGTCCCGTTCGATATTTTCAAACAGAATGATTTTACCGACAGGCTGATAATCGTTCGGATTAGCCTTGTCAGGCGCTTCGCGACTGCCGGTTAAAATCACGTTACGCTGCAACTCGGACTTCTCTTGTGCATTGGCACCAACTGCGGCCATAAAGAATACGGCGGCAAGCAAAAAAAACTTTTTCATAATCTAATTGTTTAAAATGATACATTCGCAAAATTGTAAAATATTTGCTATTTCATTAACATATTTTTAAGAAGCTGTCTAGACAAAAAATCATTCCGTTTCGGAAACCTGACCGCAGACCATCGGTTCGGCAACGCCGGTCGTGGAAGGGAAAGTGGCGGGCAGATGATAAAGCCGGCGTACTGCAAGATAGGCAAAAGCCTGCGCTTCCAGCGCATTGACGTCAAAACCTTCTTCGGCTGCCGTCGAGATGCCGATATCCGGCAGGCGCTGTCGCAAAAAGCGCACCAAAGTCGGATTTTTGGCTCCGCCGCCGCAGACAATCAATTTTCCGGGAATTTCCGGCAGATAGAGCAGCAGTGAATAGGCTACGGCTTCGGCAATGAATGCGGTTGCGGTTGCGGCACCGTCTTCCAGACTCAAACCTTCGAGATGTTCGAGCTTTTCGTTGAAAATCGTCCGGTCGGCAGCCTTGGGCGGATATTGCGCAAAAAACTTATGCCTCATCATCGAGGCGACAATTTGTTCGTTAACTTTGCCGGTAATCGCCAGTTTGCCGTTATAATCCATATGCATGCCGCCGTGTTTCATAACCCAGTCGTTAATGGCGGCATTGCCGGGGCCGCAGTCGAAGGCAATCATGTCGCCGATGGAACCTATCCAGGTTATATTGGCGCAGCCGCCGATATTGACCACGGCCAGCGGCTTGCCCATGTCGGCACAGAGAGACTGGTAATATATGGGAACCAGCGGACCGCCCTGCCCGCCGGCCAGCAGGTCGGCATTCTGAAAGCGGTTGACAACCTTGGTCCGCGTCAGTTCGGCAAGGCGTTTCCCGTCGCCAATCTGACAACTGAAATGGTTTTTGGGATCAAGGCAGATATTATGTCCCTCAAAGCCGATGACGTCGACCTTTTCGTCCTGAGCGGCGATAATCTCGTTGGCAATTTCGGCATGAAACGCCGTCAGCTCCGTTTCGACCTCGCGAATAGCCGCTTCGTTTTCGGGCGTATCCGGCCTTTTGCCGAGAACGGAGCGGATTTTGTCGCGGAGTTCCTCATCATAGGGAACGCTCTGAGAAAGGCCGAAGTCGTAAACGTCGACGCCGTCGGTTTTCAGCAGGGCGACATCAACGCCGTCCAAAGCGGTTCCGCTGCTCATTCCCAGGGCATGAAGGGGTCTGATGATATCCATGTCGAAAAAAAATTACCTCCGTTGTTGCACTATTTTATTTATATGTTAATATTCCTTAAAATTACGCTAATAGTTTATATTCATCATAGCAAGGAAAGGGAAAATGAGCAAATTTAAATCCGAATTTTTTAACCTGATGCTGGAACGCGGCTTTTATAATCAATGCACCAACGAGGACGGTTTCGACACCTATCTTTACGAGTGCGAAAAAGCGGGCAAACCGGCCGTCGGTTATCTCGGTTCGGATCCCACCGGCGACAGCCTGCATGTCGGGCATATCGTTCCGCTGATGATGATGCGCTGGTTCCAGAAATGCGGGCATAAGCCGCTTACGCTGGTCGGCGGCGCAACCGCCCGCATCGGCGACCCTTCGGGCAAAGACAAACTGCGTCCGTTTTTGAGCGAAGAAACCTTGCAGCACAATATTGAGGGGCTGAAAAAATCTTTCGGCAAATTTTTGAAATTCGGCAACGGCGCCAACGACGCGATTATGGTCGACAACTGGGACTGGTTCAAGGACATTAACTATCTTGCCTTTTTGCGCGACATCGGCACCTGTTATTCGGTTAACCGCATGCTGACAATGGACAGTGTAAAAACACGCCTGGAACGCGAGCAGCCGATGTCTTTCCTTGAATTTAACTATATGCTTCTGCAAGGCTACGATTTCTGCGTGTTGTACAACAAATACGGCTGCCGCGCCCAGATTGCCGGCTCGGACCAATGGGGCAACATTACTTCCGGCACCGAACTCGGCCGTCGTCGTTATGATGTTGAGCTTTTCGGTTTTACAAGCCCGATTATTACCGACTCAAACGGCAAAAAAATGGGCAAATCGGAGGGTAATGCCGTTTGGATTAACGAAGAAAAGCTGCCCGCCTATGATTATTATCAGTATTTCCGCAATATCGGCGATGCCGAAGTCGGCAAATGTCTGCGCATTTACACCGATTTGCCGATAGATGAAATCCGCCGTCTGGAAAGCCTGAAGGACAAGGAAATCAACGAAGCCAAAAAAATTCTGGCTTTTGAGGCGACCAAAATCTGCCGGGGCGAAACCGAAGCCACGGCAGCGCAGGACACGGCCGTCAAAACCTTTGAAATGGGCGTTGCCGGCGGAGACTTGCCAAGCCTGCAAAAAACCTCTGTTGACGGGCTCAGCATTTTGGACGCCTTTTTGGAAATCGGCTTTGTTGCCAGTAAGGGTGAAGCGCGCCGCCTGATTAAGCAATCCGGACTGAAACTGAATGACAAGGTTATCAGCGACGAGAATTATGTTTTATCTGCGTCTGATGTGGTTGACGGACAGGTCAAGCTATCTCAGGGCAAAAAGAAACACGGTTTGATTAAGGTGGCTTAAAAATCTTAATCTTCAAGTTTGAAAATCCGAAGGTTCCGGAAACTTCGGATTTTTTCTTTATTGAAAATAAAAAAACGTTGATTATGCAAAAATATCAGCTCAGGTTTAATGAACTCCGGCAGATGAACAGCCCGCAAAAATCCACCCTCTGGTTTGAGAAAAACGGCTAAGCCCTTAAGTAAAACATTACACCCCGCCCGAGCAGGAAAAGGATGGCGCAAATTCCGATATATAAATATGGGCGTTTGAGCAAGGGAGAAACTATATCCGGCTTTTTCTCTTTTCTTCCAGGGAAGAACAATAAAAGAAGGATGGCAAATATGTATACAAAGACAAAGCCACCCCAAACATATTTTAAAACTTTGGGTAAAGTTATAATTATCATAATAGTCTGTCAGTAAAAAAGCGCCGGTATAAACTAAAGTATAGATTAATGGTTATCAAAGTCCCCCCCCAAAGTTGGAGTTGATTAAATCTTCCGTCAAAGGAAAAATAAAAAGTCAGCGGATTTTCGCCCCAAATTTTATTGAACAGAAAATTAAACATTTGCGTTGCAATATTTTTTTTCATTTTACTGCCTTTGATAATTTCAACCGGCGTTCAGAATATTAAACACCGTTCGAGCTGGCAAAGTTTTGATTGTATAAAATCGCTTCTCCGGCCCAAAACAAAATGCTCCAGACAAGCACATATAAATAAGGGCGTTTCAGCAACGGATCAACAATATCCGGCTTTTTTTCCTTGCTGCCGGGAAATAATATCAAGAAAACAGCAATTACCATATAGCTAATCCCAAAGACGCCCCAAACATCGTTTAAGCAATCCGGCAATGCTACATGCTTGAAATCATGCAAAAAAGTTAATGAATAAGCCAACGTGGCTATTGTGCCATTATAATTTATATCCCGGCATCTTTTTTGCAAAGCGGCAAGGGTCGCGCAAAAAGCTATGGGAAAAGCCAGAACGAACAGCAACCAAAAATCCTGAATGTCTATTAAGTTCACGAAAACATTGATTGTTATCAGAGCTCCCCAGAACTGGAGACGATTAAAGGTTCCTTTGAAAGAAAAATAAAAAGTCAGCGGATTTTCGCCCCAGATTTCTTTGAAAAAAGGATTAAGCATCCGTGTTACAACATTGCTTTTCATGGCAAGCTCTTTGACGTTTTCAACCGCTGTTCAGAATATTAAACACCGGCTGAAAAGTCAACATTTCGCTTATTTTTTGAGTTTTAGTCTTTTCTTTATTAAGTTAATGCCCTTATTTCGTAACCCACGCGCACCAATCTCAATAGCATAATTGGAATATTTGTAAAGTTTACCCAAATTTTCCTGTTCAGTCAACTGTTCAAGCGCTTTTTGCCTTTTTTGATAACCACCACCCAAATATTTGTTACTTATATTATTATAGTTTCCCGCCAGGGTTGCATTAATACCGCGTTCCATTCCTCCTAAAACACCTTGTCCAAAGCCTTCCAAACCGCTTTTAACAATATCTGTGGTTGGGATTGGTTTAGGGCTGGGGTTTGTATATTTAGGTCGTTCGGAAATGGTGGACCTTCTCAAAGCCTCCTTACTCCAAGGTGTCGGTGTTTGCTGTTGCCGCCGCGGTGTTTGCGGAACATAGCTTTCAATAAAATTACGATGACTATATTTTTCGTTCTGCAATTCTTTTTCTGGGTCTTCTTGCGCAATGTAGCGAATTAAATTTCCCATAAATTATCTCCTTAAAAAAAATTTAAAAACAAAAAAATCCGAAGACATAAGTCTTCGGATTTTGGATATACTTATAGCAAGTGATAGGTTATTTATACGCTAAAAAATTACAATTTTCAAGAAAAACAAATTGTTTTCAACGGCTTTTGCCTAAAATCAAACTTTCAAATAAAACATTACGCCCCGCCCAAGCAAAAAGAGGAGAAGGCAAAAAGCAAAATAGGCTTTGGGATATTTCAGCAGCGGGCTGGTTAAATCCGGCGTCTTTTCTTTCTTGCCGGGCATAAACAGCGCATACAGATATACGCACAAATAAACAACCAGAATTGCCTGAGAAATCGGCAGGAAAAATTCCGTCTTATCTATGCCTAACGGATGCGTGACAGCCATATATATAAAGAAAACCGAGACAATCAAGATTATCCAAGAGCCTTTTATGTGCAAATCCCGACATCTTTTTTGATAAGCACTCAAGGCAATATAAAAATAACCAAGCCAACCCAAAATATCAAAATGGGGTATTTGTATTTTTGAAAAAACATAAAAAATCAGGTAACCGAAAAGCAGAGCTTCCCAAAACAAGACACGGCCATATACGCCGTTAAATGAAAAATAGCACGAAAAAAACAATTTTATATTTTTAATATATCCCAATTTATTTGCCTTGCTTCTCATCGTTCCACAAAAGAAGACCGGTATTCAGTATCAACAAATACCGGTCTAAAGTCAAGTTGTTAACGCAGTTTAGTATATTTGGCGCCGATATTCTTTATTCTCTTCAATATATTTGCACTTTCACCAATATTAATTGCATAATCAGCCAATTTATTCAAACCGCCAAGACCAACTTTTTCAGCTTCTTTCTGCATTTTTTCTTGTCTTTTTTCATAATCATTCTTCATAAAAAAGTAACTGGCAACATCATAAAAACCTCCCGTTTTTGCATTAAAGAAAGAAAGCGAGCCATGCTCAACACCTTGTCCAAAACCTTCCAATCCGCTTTTGGCAATTTCGCCGGCCGGAATACGACGTGGGTTGGGATTCTCGTATATTTCGGTTTTGAAAGAATGGTTGATTTCGTCTTACAAAAATTATTTTGTGGCACCGAAGTCTGCCAAGGCCGGTTTTTCTCCGGGTCTTCCTGCGCGATATATTGAATTAAGTTTCCCATATTATTTTCTCCTTTTAAGTTAACATTTAAAACAAAAAAACCCGAAGAAGCCATTCTTCGGATTTCAGGCACACTTACGGCAAGCGATGTTAGGATATTATTCTTAGCTCATTAAAATTTCAAGTCCTTTGTTACAATATCAACAACTTACTTTATTCATAAAACAAATACGCCAGCACAACGGCCGAAACAATACCGACAAAATCGGCCAGGAGGGCGCAGGGAAGCGCGCTGCGGATTTTGGTAATTCTGACCGCGCCGAAATAAACCGCCAGCACATAAAACGTCGTTTCGGTCGACCCCTGCACCACCGAAGACACGAAAGCAGGAAAACTGTCCGCTCCGTAAGTCTGCATGGTTTCAATCATCATGGCGCGGGCGCCGCTGCCGGAAAGCGGCTTCAAAATCGCCGTCGGCAGCGCCGGCACAAAATCGGTGTCGACGCCGAGAAAAGCAAAGAAATTTTCAAAACCCAGCACAATGACATTCAGCACGCCGGAAGCACGCAATACCGCTATGGCAACCAACATGGCAACCAGATAGGGAATAATCCGAACCGCGATGTCAAACCCTTCTTTAGCTCCCTGAACAAAAGTTTCATAGACATTGATTCTGCGAATCAGCCCGGCGGTTATAAAACTGATGATGAAAGCAAAAAGAATAAAATTGCCCCAGGCGGCAGAGGTTTGCAGCCGTTCGGCCGGCGGCAGACTCCGAAAGTGCCAGACAACGGCGCCGATGAAGACGGCAAAACCCAACAGCCAGCCCAGCACCACCCGGTTAAAGATATTCAGTTTCTGTACCCAGGCCACGGCCAGAAAACCGCTCAGCGTCGACAGCGACGTGGCAAACAAAATCGGCATAAAGACAGCGCTCGGGTTAACGGAACCGAGTTCGGCACGATACATTAAAATCGTAATCGGAATCAGCGTAACGGCCGAAGTGTTAATGACCATGAACAAAATCTGCGCGTCGGAAGCCGTGTCTTTTTTCGGATTCAGCTGCTGAAGCTGTTCCATAGCTTTCAGCCCCATCGGCGTTGCGGCATTGTCCAAACCGAGCATATTGGCGGCAATATTCATAATCATTGATGACAGCGCCGGACTTTCTGCCGGCACGCCGGGCATAATCCGCCGAAACAGCGGGTACAAAGCTTTGGACAACAGTCCGGTTATGCCGGAGGCTTCGGCAATTTTGAGCAATCCGAGCCAAAAACACAAAATGCCGGTCAGGTTCAGCGCAATTGAAAAAGCGGCTTTGGAAGAAACGAAAACCGAATTTACCAACTCTGTCCAGACGCCGCCGTCGCCTAAAATCAGCGCCCGATACAAAGCCATCAGAAAAGCGGAAACAAAAAAAGCAATCCAGATGATATTCAGCATTCGTTTTCCTCCGCATTTTCGTCGATTTTAATAAAACCTTTCGACTGCATGTCGTAAAAGCTATGATACAGTCCCTTTTGCCGCAACAACGCCGCATGCGTTCCGGTTTCGACAATCCGCCCTTTGTCCATGACGACAATCCGGTCCATTTCCCTGAGGGTTGACAAACGGTGAGCGACAGCTATGACGGTTTTGTCTTTCATCAGTTCGCGGATTGAGGTTTGAATATATTTTTCGCTTTCGCTGTCCAGCGCCGAAGTCGCCTCGTCCAGAATCAAAATCGGCGCATTTTTCAAAATCGCACGGGCAATGGCAATCCGCTGGCGTTCACCGCCGGAAAGCATGACACCGCGTTCGCCGACCTTGGAATCGTAACCGGCCGGCAGCGACATGATAAAATCATGAATACGGGCGCGGCGGGCAGCGGCAAAAACTTCTTCATCCGCGGCGCGCAGGCTGCCGTAGCGGATGTTTTCCATAATCGTGCGATTGAACAGCGAGGGATCCTGCGGAATGAGCGCAATGGACGCGCGCAGACTCTTTTGCGTAACTTCGGCAATATTCTGGCCGTCAATGGAAATTTCGCCCTTCTGAATGTCGTAATAACGCGACAAGAGCTTGATCAGCGTCGATTTTCCGGAGCCGGAACGTCCGACCAGTCCGATTTTTTCGCCCGGCGCAATATGCAGATTAAAATCATTGAACAAGGGTTCGGAATGTTTGTAATGATAAGTGACGCCGGCAAAATCTATCCGCCCTTCCTGCACCTTCAACCGGCGGGCGTTCGGAACGTCCGTCACTTCAAAAGGACGGGAGAGCAGTTTCAAACCGTCTTTAATGCCGCCGTAAAGCCGGAAAAAGTTAATGAAATTCATTGACAGCATGTTGTAAATATTGCTCAGAACGGCAATCAGCGACTGGATCAGAACAAACTGCCCGACGTTGATTTCCCCCTTATACCAGCACCAGACCGGCAGCGCGTAAAAAACCGCCTGCATCAGCGCGCGCAAAACCCCCTGAGCGATAAACAAATGCCCAAAACGCAAATTTTCCAGCCGATCGGCAGGCGCCGCCCTGCGAACATAGCTGAAATAATGGCGTTTTTCATAAAGAAAATTGCTGAAATTTTTGACCAGGCTGGCATTGGTTATGCTGTCAACCAGCACACCATTGGCTTCGGACATCAGTTTGGCGCGGGCTTCGGAAAAAGGCGCCAGCTTGCGGCTCAGGACATACAACGCCCAAATAAGCAGAAAATTAAGGCCCAGCATTGTCAGGGACAGAGGAACGTTAATGTTGAAAATAAAGGCAAAACTGATGACAACGGCAATCGTCGGCGAAATGAACCCCCAGAGAATGTTGTAATAAATGCTGTAACTGTCATCGATAATGGTTTTGATTTTTCCGGAAATATTGCCGGCCATTTCCTCGGCAAAAAACGCCGTCGAATGCCGGTGCGCATAATTAAACAAATCTTTGGAAATGCGGCTCATGTAGACCGGCAGAAACCGCGCTTCGATAAAAATCAGCACATTGAGCAGCAATCCCTTGGCAAACAAAAACAACGAAGCCAGACCGGCAAAGCCGAGCGCGGACAGCATCAAACCGCGGCGCGGTCCTTCGGCGGCCAGAATATCGACGATTTTGGAGGCATAATACAGCGAAAGCCGGACGAAAAACTCGCCGGCCAGGACCGAGAACAGTACGCTGTAAAACAATATCCTAAGCTTGGAAAGGTATTTCCATAAAAATTTCCAGACTGACGTCGTCATCTTTTTTCCTGACTGCCCTCCGGGCGTGGCTAAAGTTTCATATTCTTGCGTTTTTTGAGTTTGGTCAGTTTGTCGCTGACGATAGACGTGTCCCTACCCGTTTTGGCCAGACGTTCATACATGCGCTCAATTTCCTTTTCAAGATAGGCCGTTTCGATTTCCTTGGCCAGTTCGGCCTTTTCCTCGGCGGTTCCCGAAGCGGCAATGCGATCCATTTCGGCAATGATGTGTTCGACAAAAACCGTGTTGTCTACTTTCTTTTTAATGAAATAGGGCAGTTCGTAAATCAGCTGCCGGGTATTGGCATAAGCCTCGGCCGTGGTGGTTCCCTTTTGATAGCGCAGTTTGAGCAGGCGGAAAACTATGCCGACTTCATCGCTGTTGTCAACGACAATAAAAGGTATCGGATCGGCAAACCCCTCCTGAGCAATGGCTTTCATATACTCGAGCAGGTGGTGGAAATAGCCGTTGATATTGTACAGAATAAAAGGTTTAATCTGCAAAAAGCCATCCTGCATGGCCACACAGTCATAAGCCAATTCGTCAAGCGTGCCGACGCCGCCGGGCGCAAAGACCACGAAGTCGGCATCAAGGAGTTTCTGTTTGCGCTCTTCCAGCGTCTTGGCCAAAATGAGGTTTTCTATCTGTGAAATCAGTTCGTCATCGCGCGGATAAAGGTCAAAATAAGCCTGCGTGGTCACGGCCTGAATCGGATATCCCTTGTCCTTGCACTGCTTTTTGTTCCAACCGTCCATGACGCCGCGGGCAACGGCGCCCATGATGCCGGAATTGGACAAACCAAAGTCAAGTTTGAAGTCCATTTTGATAATCTGGCGGCCGAGATTATAAGCCTCCTCCACATAGACGGGATCGGTTCCCGGACGGCTGCCGCCGGCAACGAAAACCCGCAGTCCCTCCTGCCGGTTCTGTTCGGCAAAAGAATCAACCATTTCATCCAGATTTGTATTGCAGACTTCAACCATCGGCTATATCTCCTCAATGTCGCCCAGAGCCTGCTGACGATAGAACCCGGCGGCAAACTCCTCAAGTCTTTCGTCCTCTATGGCCTGCCGGAGTCCCTGCATCAGGCGCTGATAATAGCGGATATTATGCCAGGTAAGCAACATCACGGCAAGAACTTCATTACACTTTTGCAGATGATGAATATAGGCGCGCGAATAGTTACGGCAAAGCGGACAGTCGCATTCGGCTTCAAGCGGCCGCGGATCCTCGCGATGGCGCGCATTGCGGATATTGACAGGACCGCGAGCGGTAAAGGCCTGCGCCGTGCGGCCGCTGCGGGTAGGCATCACGCAGTCGAACATATCGACCCCGCGCAGAACCGCGCCGACAATGTCATCCGGACGGCCGACGCCCATCAGATAACGCGGTTTGTCCTCAGGCAGCATTCCGGGCGCATAGTCCAAAACCTTAAACATGGTTTCCTGCCCCTCGCCGACGGCCAGACCGCCGATGGCATAGCCGTCAAAGCCGATATTCTTCAGCTGTTCGGCCGACCAACCGCGCAAATCTTCATAATCGCCGCCCTGCTGAATGCCGAAGATACCGTAACCGTCGCGGTCAACAAAGGCTTCGCGGCTGCGTTTGGCCCAGCGCATGGACATTTCGACCGATTTTTTAACCGTTTCGTAAGGAGCCGGCAGTTTAACACATTCGTCCAGACACATGGTAATGTTTGAATCCAGTTTATGCTGGATTTTCATAGACTCCTCAGGGCTTAAGAAAAACTTTTTGCCGTCTACATGCGAACTGAAAGTAACGCCTTCCTCCGTCAGCTTGCGAAGACCGGTCAGGCTCATGACCTGAAAACCGCCGGAATCGGTTAAAATCGGCTTATCCCAATTCATAAACCTATGCAGGCCGCCCATTTTTTCAACCAAATCGGCACCCGGACGGAGCATCAGATGATATGTATTGCCGAGCAATATCTGCGCGCCGGTTGCGGCCACGGATTCCGGCATCATCGCCTTGACGGTGCCGCAAGTGCCGACCGGCATAAAGGCCGGCGTTTCGACCGTGCCGTGCCTGGTATGCAGACGACCGCGGCGCGATTTGCCCTGTTTTTTCAAAACTTCGAATTTCAGTGCCATATTTTTCTCTCAATCCTGTTAAAAATTGGTTTCAATATGTCATCAAAAACCCATAAAGGCAAGGATTTTTATATTGACAATTCCTTGTTTGCGCCGATAATCGGGACAACAAAAACTGAAGGCTCGAGATTTTATGCAAACGCAATTAACGGTTTTGAACAACGGTCTGCACGTCGTTTCGAAAAAGGACGAAACGACCGGCATGTTCAACATCGGCGTCTGGTGCCGCTGCGGGTCGCGTTTTGAAACGCCGGCACAGAACGGCATTGCGCATTTTTGCGAGCATATGACCTTTAAGGGGACAACTACCCGTTCCGAGTTGGAAATCAACGAACAGATTGCTGACTTGGGCGGGAAATCAAATGCCTGGACGGACATGGACACAACAGCCTTTTCAATCGAAGTGTTGAACGAAGACCGTGAAGCTGCCATTGAACTGCTGGCCGACATTCTGCTCAACTCGACTTTTACCGAGGCCAACATCGACAGCGAACGTCAGGTTATCTTTCAGGAAATGTACGAAGACGAGAACGACAGCGACGACTGTTTCAACGACGCCTTTTCACAGCTGGTTTACGGCAGCCAGCCGCTGGGACGCGACATTCTCGGCAGCCGGGAAACGCTCGGCAAAATCGGCAAGCCCGAACTGGACGCCTGGCGGCAGCGCTGTTACTGCGGCGAAAATCTGATTCTGTCGGCGGCCGGAAACTTTGAACACGAAGAGTTGGTACGGCTGGCTGAAAAATATTTCGGAAAGCTTCCCCGGGGGCAAAAGGCGGTTCGCCTGCCGCAGCGGTACATCGGCGGTTTTCGCCATATCAGACCGGAAGAATGCGAAGTCAAGTTTGAACTCGGCTTCGACCTGCTGGCCGGACATCCGCATTATAAACGCGAGGCCAAATATCTGGCGCTGCAGATTCTGGGCGGCGAAGAGGTTTCGCGCCTGAACACGGAAGCGCGCATCAAACGCTCTCTGGTTTATGACATAAGCACCAGTGTCGTCGATGAAACCGACGTCGGGTTCGTCGGAATTACCGCCGCGGCGCAGGCGGAAAACATTAACCGTATTTTGGACGTCGTCATTGCCGAAATAAAAAAACTGGCTGCCGAACCGGTTTCGTCACGGGAGCTGGAACGCGCCAAAAGGCAAATGATTGTCGCACTGACCAAAAAGGCGGAAGACAATGAGGACAGTATTGAAGTTTCGGCTGAGCAGCTGTTGAATTTCGGCCGTCTGCGCAGTACGGAAGAACAAATAAGCCGAATAAACGCCGTAAGCACCGACGACGTACTGGCGGCTGCCGCGGCAATTTTTGCCACCACGCCCTCATATCTGATACAAGGCCGTATTGCCGACTGTTACAGTTACGAACAGATCAAAGCAAAACTACGTTAAAAAAGCCCCTCTTCCGAGGGGCTTTTTTTCTCTGTCATATTCGGCCTTGAGCCGGACATCTCTTTCCTGGATTGCCGGATCAAGTCCGGCAATGACAGAGGAGAAGAAAAGCAAGGGAATGACAATATTTTTTCTTCTGTCATCCTCGGACAAGCGCAGCGCGTTCCGG
>ERZ780177.1353-NODE-1353-length-23537-cov-13.807384_pt1 | contig 23537 bp, 20 predicted proteins | sample MGYA00510973_ERZ780177 | MGnify/ENA primary metagenome ERZ780177 (study PRJEB29588, sample SAMEA2144396) | human gut metagenome | biome: human gut; feature: human-associated habitat; material: faeces | place: Denmark | collected 2008/2010 ...
TAATGCTAAGAAAGTAGCAGCTTTAGAAAAAAGTCATACCAAAGCGCATACACTTTACATACACCGGCAATGTAACCTATTGGGGAATAATCGTATATGAAAGTGGCGCAGGCTGCAATAGAAGAAGCATAAGCAATATAGGATAATATTTGATTTAGGCTGTAACGAGCTGTTTATCAGGCGTTACAGCCTAAGTTGTTTTTAGGCGGTTCGTGCATTCAGTTACGTGTTATGATGTTCGGTAACTCCTGACGAACTTAATAATTCAGCATTGAACATTGCCAATCTCTATAATAAAAAATGGTTGGTCGAGCTATTCTTTAAATGGTTAAAGTAGCACTTAAAATAAAAAGGTTCTGGGGTGCAACGGAAAAATGTTGTTCGCATTCAAATGGGGAGGAAAGTATCCATACGCCATACTTCATGGAGGAATAATTGGGATGACCTTACTGTTTTCTTCTAGTTCCCGCTGGAAATCAGAAAATAATCTACACAACCAATCTTATTGAGAATCAGAACGGAAAAATCAAAAAGTACACGAAACCGAAGCTTTCATTCCTTTCGGACGGTGCTGTAAAAAAACGTATATCTTTTGCTTATGGAGATTGAAAAGAAATAGACACAGCCTATTCATAACAGGGGATTGAGATTGATTATGAATCAATTTATACTTATGTTTGAAAACAGAATCCAAATATAAGAAGAAACTTACAGCTGAATCCTGTTTCCATTTACACAAAATTTTGGGCAGTGTCTTTAATATCTTATTTCTGCAGTATTTCTGCAAAAATAAGATATTAAATCCTTATATAAGAAATTTAGGTAATAGAATAACTTCTTTTTCTGGAATATTTTTAATAGAAATAACTTGGCTGTCTGTTAGAGCACAAGACAGCAATTTAGTTTCACCCGACCCTAATAGTAATGACTTTTCATTCAATCTCTTTCTGGTGTTTTTCTCCCAATCATCCACAATAAACATCTCTTTTGAGAATATCTCAGAGCCATTCTTGTTGTTTGTCAGGTTTAAGCCTTTCTCGTCAAGCCTTACAGACCAGTCAGAACCATGGTCTCTGAAGGTATATGTAGCACCATAGCTTACTGTTTCTTTTCCTATCAGTCTACCAACAAGAATATCTACATTCGTATAAGGATTGCGTTTATAAATCGGTTCATCGGTTTTTAAGTCACTTTCCGTTCTCAACCGGCATGCATTGATCATGCCTTTCAGTAATTTGTCCTTAACCAGCGGAAAGATAGAAACGGATGATTTGCTTTCCATCCAGTACCCATGTTTCCTCGCATATCCGTTGATACATTTCTTCCCGTTACAATCCTTATCAGGATTCTTACCAGTACCACATTCGTATATCTGCTTTTTGCCTTTTATTCTCTCGCCGCATTCCGTTGCATCGAAACTGTAATACAGATACTCAAAATGAAGCAGAAGATAATATTCAAAACTACGGCTTGAAAAAGCAATGTTTACCTTTTTGCCATCTATTATCTTATTGGCCTCGATCATGGCTTCCTCATGTTTAGGATGCTCGTCCTTATCGTATACAGCCCAGGATTCATCCACTCCCTCAGACATGATCTTTCTGGCATACAACACCCATTTTAATGGGGGAATACCGGTTATAACTTCATCTTCAGCAACATCTTTCTGTCCACTATACTTGACTTTACGTTTCTTCCCTTTATAGCTTCCTCTGGAAGAATCCGCTTCAATATTTTCAACCGGTATATTAGGCTGCGGAATTGTACGTACATCAAAATCTTTGCTGTCACCATAAAACTGGTCACACAAGTCTGTAAAGAATAATGGCTCGGTCTTATCGCCTTCACACACTATTCTTATGACATACTTACTATGACGTTTATTTTCATTCGTTCTTGCCATCTTCTACAAACAGTTTCTCCAGTGGCTTTAATGAAGGGACACCTCCAAATTTATTGTTCAAATACCATTTGGCAAACAATGTATCCTCTCTTACGTCCTCAAAATCGGAAAGAGAAAATATCTCAGATACTCCCAACTCATTCTTTTCTGTAAACCATACCTGATCTTTTCGGATAGTATTTTGGTCAAGTAGATTCACATCGTGAGTCGTAAAAATCAATTGAGCATTATTCCTATTTATTCTTTCGTTCCTGAAAATGTCTACAATGAGTTGTGTTATATAGGAATGTAGACCAGAATCCATTTCATCTATAAAAAATGGACTTCCGTTTTGCAGTGCCTGTAATATATAACATCCTATAAGAAAAAGTGCTCGTGTACCAAAAGATTCTTCTTTTAAAGGTAAATCTGTCGTTTTACCTAAATCCTCGCCGTCATTATATAGACCATGCTGGCTTGTAACTTCCACACCATCACTGCGCTTTTCCAACTGGAAACCCGCCATACCGGTATCCGCAAATGCCAGAAATTCAGCAAGTAGTCTTTTGTTCTCTGGGCGTGAATAAAGCCATCTGACCATTTCCTTGTCTTCACCCAACATGATATCTTCATGATAACCGTTGGAAACAATCATATCTGCCAGATATTTTGCGGCATTTGTTATCGGTTCGCATGGTGTATCCTTCAGGAACTTGGAAATCAGCAACTGGTTCTTGAACACATTGAAAGGCTTGGACGAGGAAAGACTGAATCCGAATTTAATTGTATCTGATTCTTTATCTTCGGAGAGTAAAGTGCGTTCATAAAGTTGGGTCTGCTTTCCGTTTGGATAATAAATCAATGATTCTGATTCTATCTGTAATCTGGTAAAACCGACCTCATATTTATATCTGATTTTCTGAGTTATAAACTCCATTGAAAAACCTATTGGTGCATCAGCCGTAGTATTGTCAAATTTGAACGGATGATACAATGGAATATCATCACCAACCCTGTTATCAAGATTGTGAACCCATCGCCTGAACCCGTATAAAAACTTTATGATATTAGTCTTACCTGAAGCATTTGCTCCATAAATCAAAGAGATTTTCAGAGCCTTTTTTAATCCTTCTGCATTGGTCTCAACTTCACATATATTATCAACCTTGGCCTTTGATGAGGTTGGCTCTGTCGTAAAGGAACATACATCCTTAAATGAACGGTAATTCTTAATTTCTAAATTTAATATCATATTCTTGCATCTTTTCTACAAAAATAGCCTTTTAAATTCTCTATTCAAAGTTTTTTTCTTCGTTTTTTGCGCTTCTCTTGCGTGATTTTACTTTTAAATTCTTATCCATAGATTTTATTGAATCTTTATAATATGAAGTTTGACTGTCTCCGAACTTTTCTGATCCAAGTCATTTATCCTTCATATCTATTGCAACTTTTCTAACATTGTATGGTATATTAAGATGCATACAGATTATACTTTATATGTACATAATACAACAACCCATTTGAATAATAACTGTATATGAAAGAGGTCCAGCTCGCTATTAAATAATCAATGTAAGCTTTTTTTGAAATATAAATAAATATTAGTTTAGAAATTTATTTCTGTAAATAGCAGAATGATGTGCCAAATTGCGCTAAATAGTGACAAAAATGCCAGTTTGTAGTCGTTTAATTGCTTATAAACCAGTATGGTATGGCTTCTTTTTGGATATAGTTAAATAAATAATATGGTATTTATTCTGCATTTTTATGCTCAAATTAATATTCTTTCTATTGTGATGAAAGAAATTTGTACAAAAAAATTGTATTTTTCCTATCTTTTTGTTTCATAGTATAAAATAATATGTATAAATTTGTTGCCGTTATCAAAAAAATGTTGAGATATGAGAAAGAAAATTACACTTTTTTGTGCCTTTTTGTTAATAGGCATAAGCCTGGCGATAGCGCAGGCTGTACAAGTGACAGGTGTGGTGGTATCTTCGGAGGACGACTTACCTGTGGTGGGAGCTTCTATTTTAGTAAGAGGAACTTCTAACGGTACAATTACGGATATCGACGGAAAATTTACGTTGAAAGTCAATAAAGGGGCGAAGCTCGTGATTAGTTATATCGGTATGAAATCGCAGACGGTTACGGCCAGGAATAATATGAAGATAGTGCTGGAATCGGATACGGAAGTACTGGATGAAGTGGTGGTAACCGGTATGCAGCGCATGGACAAGCGACTGTTCAGTGGGGCCGCCACGCAGATTTCGGGTGAAGACGTGAAGATGGATGGTCTGGCCGATATCAGCCGCGGTCTGGAAGGTAAGGCAGCCGGTGTATCGGTACAGAACGTTTCCGGTACGTTCGGTACGGCTCCGAAAATCCGTGTGCGTGGTGCGACTTCCATCTACGGTAGCTCCAAGCCGCTGTGGGTTGTGGATGGCGTAATCATGGAAGATGCGGTGGAGGTGAGTGCCGACCAGCTTTCATCAGGTGATGCCGAAACATTGATCAGCTCGGCCATTGCAGGATTGAACGCCGACGATATCGAGAGCTTCCAGATTCTGAAGGATGGTTCGGCCACTTCTATCTATGGTGCACGTGCCATGGCCGGTGTGATTGTCGTGACCACTAAGAAAGGTAAGGCCGGTTCCAGCAGAGTGAACTATACGGGTGAGTTTACCACGCGTTTGGTACCGAGTTACAATGATTTCAACATCATGAACTCACAGGAGCAGATGGGTATCTACAAGCAGATGGAGCAGAAGGGTTGGCTGAATTTCTCGGAAACTATACGTGCGGCAGAAAGCGGTGTCTATGGTAAGATGTATCAGTTGATGAATACGTTCAACCCAAGTACGGGACTGCCGATGTTGCAGAACACGGAAAGTGCCCGCAACAGCTATCTGCAGGCAGCCGAGTTCCGCAATACGGACTGGTTCGACGTGCTTTTCTCACCGAGCTTGAGCCAGAACCACTCCGTGAGCATCAGCAGTGGTACAGACAAGTCGTCGTTCTATGCTTCTCTGAGTGCCATGTACGATCCGGGATGGTACAAACGCAGTTCGGTGGAACGTTATACGGCGAATGTGAATACTTCTTACAACATTTCGAAATGGTTGAGCTTTAACATGATTGCCAATGCCTCTTACCGTAATCAGGAGGCTCCGGGTACCCTCGGACAGGATGTGGATGTGGTTTCCGGTGAGGTGAAGCGTGACTTCGATATCAACCCGTACTCTTACGCGCTGAATACGTCACGTACGCTCGACCCGAATGAGTATTATACCAGCAACTATGCACCGTTTAATATCTTGAACGAGCTGGAAAACAACTATATGGACCTGAACATCGTGGATGTGAAGTTCCAGGGTGAACTGAAATGGAAACCGGTTGCAGGACTGGAATTCAGTGCGCTGGGTGCCGTAAAGTATCAGGGTACTTCGCAGGAACACAAGATTAAGGATGACTCAAATCAGGCGGAGGCTTACCGTGCCGGACTGGACGACAAGACCATCATGGACAAGAACCCCTTCCTGTATACCGACCCCGACAACCCGTATGCACTGCCTATCTCCGTACTGCCGGAAGGGGGTATTTACCGCCGTACCGATTATAAGATGCTGAGCTACGATTTCCGTGGAACGGTGAACTATAACAAGGTATTCAATGAGGTACACCTGACCAACTGGTTCGGAGGTATGGAAGTGAATGCCATCGACCGTACGAAATCCAATTTCCAGGGTTGGGGTATGCAGTATGCAAACGGTGAGACACCTTATTACATTTACCAGTACTTTAAGAAAGGCATTGAAGACGGCGACCAGTATTTCAGCCTGAACAATACGAAGGTGCGCAGCGTGGCTTTCTTCGCCAATGCCAACTATTCGTATGCCGGAAGATACTCCATCAACGGTACCATCCGTTACGAAGGTACCAACCGCATGGGTAAGAGCCGTAGCGCACGCTGGTTGCCTACGTGGAATATCTCAGGTGCATGGAATGTGCACGAAGAGAAATTCTTCGATGCCTTGGAACCTGCCATGTCACACTTGACACTGAAGGCTTCTTACTCACTGACTGCCGACCGGGGTCCGGCCGACGTGACCAACTCGAAGGCAATCATCAACAGTTACATTCCTTACCGTCCGTTTACCAACATTCAGGAATCAGGCTTGCAGCTGGTAGACTTGGAAAACAGTGAACTGACGTACGAAAAGAAACATGAGTTGAATATCGGAATAGATATGGGATTTCTCGACAACCGCATCAACTTTGCACTCGACTGGTATACCCGTAACAACTACGACTTGATTGGTGCCGTCAATACACAGGGTGTAGGTGGTACGATTCTGAAACTGGCCAACGTAGCTTCCATGAAGTCACACGGTGTGGAATTTACCTTGTCTACCCATAACATCAAGACCAAGGACTTTAACTGGAATACCGATTTTATCTTCTCGAATGCGCAGAATGAAGTAACCGACCTGCAGCAGAACGCCAATATCATGGATTTGATTTCGGGTACAGGTTTCGCCAAACAAGGCTATCCGGTAAGAGGTTTGTTCTCTATTCCGTTCAAAGGACTGGATGAAAACGGTATTCCTTTGATTGAAAACGAAAAGGGAGAGATTACCAGCACCAGCATCAACTTCCAGGAACGTGACAACACAGACTTCCTGATTTACGAAGGCCCTACCGACCCGACCATTACCGGTAGCTTGGGTAACATCTTTACGTACAAAGGTTTCCGTCTGAACATCTTCATGACTTATTCGTTTGGCAACGTGGTTCGTCTGAATCCGGTATTCAGTGCCCAGTATTCCGACCTGAGTGCCATGACACGTGAGTTCAAGAACCGCTGGACCTTGCCGGGCGATGAGAATGTGACCAACATCCCTGCCATCATTTCTGCCAGAATGTACAATGAGAACACCGACTACAGATACGCGTACAATGCCTACAACTATTCGGATGTACGTGTGGCCAAAGGCGACTTCATCCGTATGAAGGAGATTTCACTGGCCTACGAGTTCCCGAAAGCATGGATTGCTCCGCTGAAACTGTCGAACCTTTCACTGAAGGTACAGGCCACGAACCTGTTCCTGTTCTATGCCGACAAGAAGTTGAACGGACAGGATCCTGAATTCTTCAATGCAGGTGGTGTGGCTTCTCCGGTGCCACGTCAGTTTACATTTACACTGAGATTAGGGTTATAACAAAAAAATAAGACATTATGAACAAGAAATACATATTATTCGCAGCCATTGTAGGAAGTTCAATGGGATTGGCTTCCTGTAGTGATTTTCTGGATGAGATGCCAGACCAGCGTACGGAAGTGACATCAGAAAACGCCGATTATCTGCTGGTGACGGCTTATCCCAACAGCATGCCTCTGGAAATGTTTGAAATGTATAGCGACAATACCGATGCCTTCCCCAACCGTTATGCAGCGTGGAGCCGTTTGCAGGAAGACCTGTACAAATGGGAAGATACCTCCCAGAACGAAGATGATTCTCCTGCTGCCGTGTGGGAAGGATGCTACAAGGCAATTGCCACAGCCAATCAGGTGCTGACGATGATTGCCGAGCAGGGCAATCCTTCTACGATGGATGCCACCCGGGGTGAAGCACTGCTGTGCCGTGCCTACAATCACTTTATCTTGGCTACGGTATTCTGCAAGGCCTATTCATCCACTGCAGCGACCGATTTGGGTGTGCCTTACATGACCTCACTGGAAAATACGGTGAGTCCGAACTACGACCGCGGTACACTGGAAGAGTTGTACAAGGGGATAGAAAAGGATTTGCTGGAGGGACTTCCTCTGATCAGCGACAGCAAGTATTCAGTGCCCAAGTACCATTTCAACAAGAATGCGGCCAATGCATTTGCGGCCCGTTTCTACCTGAACTATACCCAGCCGGACCTGTCGAACTACGACAAAGTGATAGAATATGCGACAGCTGTCCTGGGCGACAATCCTTCGCTGATGCTGCGTGACTGGGAAGCACTGGGCGCTTTGTCACTGAACGGTGAAATCCAGCCGAACGAATACGTGGATGCAGAGAGAGCGGCCAACCTGATGCTGGTCTGCTTCCATTCTTACTGGGGATATGTGAGTGGCCCTTACGGATTGGGAGAACGCTATGCGCACGGTCCCGAAGTGTCGTATGAAACTAACCGCTCGAATGGTCCGTGGGGAAATTATACATCTAGTCCGAATACTACGATTTACCGTGTGGGCGTATGGAGCAACTCTTCTGCACTGCCTACCAAGATCATTTCCATGAAGGTGGCACAGTATAAGGAGTATGTCGACGTGGTAGCCGGAACCATCAACGGATATTGTGTCAATGCCGCGTTTACAGCCGACGAACTGCTGCTGAGCCGTGCCGAGGCCTATGCCATGAAGAAAGATTACACGCATGCGCTGGCCGACCTGAACAGCTGGATGGCTGCCTATACCACCCGTTCGCAGGCCATGACGGAAGAGGAAATCAACGCTTTCTACGACGGCTTGGCATATTACACACCCACCGAACCTACGGTGAAGAAAGAGTTGCATCCGGAATTCACCATCGAGAAAGGCACACAGGAGAATCTGATTCACGCCATCCTGCAGGCCCGCCGTATCACTACCTTGCATGAGGGACTCCGCTGGCTGGATATCAAACGTTTCGGCATCACGGTATATCGCCGCTACATGAAAGACGACGGCAGCATCGAAGTGACCGACCAGATGGAAGCTAACGACGCACGTCGTGCCATTCAGATTCCGAGTGATGTAATCAGCGCAGGTATGGAGCCTAATCCTAGAAATAACTAATCGCCAAGGAGGAACAATTATGAAAAAATACTTTATATATGCATCAATGTTTTTACTGTCGCTGGGGTTTGTTTCCTGCAACAACGAGGATGAGATAGATACCTCGCACAGTATATTCGGGTCGGACGGAACGGAAGCCGAAGAGCCGAATGAATTTGACAAGTGGCTGCTTGAAAACTATGTCTATACCTATAATATTCAGGTGAAATATCGTCTGGACGACAACGAAACCGACGTGGAATACGACTTGGTTCCGGCCGATTACGAAAAAGCTTTCGCCCTGGCAAAAATCGTGAAGTTTGTATGGATGGAAGCGTACGATGAGGTATGGGGCATTGAAACCACACGTACCTATGTGCCGAAACTGATTCAGATGATTGGCAACGTGGCCTACACCGAATCGGGTATGATTCTGGGTCAGGCCGAACAGGGTATGAAGGTAACCCTCTTCAAGATCAACGACCTGGACCTGAACAACCTGGACGTCAATACCCTGAATGAGTATTACTTCAAGACCATGCACCATGAGTTTACGCACATCCTGAACCAGCGTAAGCCTTACGACACCAACTACGACCGTATCACCGAATCGAGCTATGTGGGTTCCGACTGGTACCAGATTTACGATGACCAGGCGTTGCAGATGGGATTCATCTCTCCGTATGCCATGGACCGCGGTTCGGAAGACTTTGCCGAGATGCTGTCTATCTTTGTGACCAATTCGGCAGACACCTGGGAGTCGTTTCTGGAGACAGCCGAACCGGATCCCAACAGTCCGTACTATAACCCGGATGTTGACGGACGGGCCATCCTGGAACAGAAGTTCGACATTGTGTATAAATACATGAAAGATTCATGGGGGGTAGACCTTTACGAATTGCGTGACGTAGTTCAGCGTCGGCAGGGAGAAATCAATACCTTGTTCAACTAATAAAACACCGGAATTATGAAGAAATTAATTTTATATAGTTTATTGGCATGTGCGACGGTTTCCATGCAGTCGTGCTTGTTCAGTGAGGAGGACTTGTTCGAACAGTCATCTGCCGACCGGGAAAATGCCTCCGTCCTTGAATTGAAGAGTTTGTTGACCAGTGCCCCCAACGGGTGGAAACTGGAATACCGTTACGGCAGCGAAGGTATGGGTGGAGCTGCCAACTTGTTCTTTAAGTTTGATGCCAACGAGGTGACCATCGCTTCCGATTATGCGACGTCTTCGTACACTCCCGGGCAGACCGCAACCTCCCTCTATACCGTACAGTCGTATAACGGAACAGAAATCAGCTTCGACTCGTACAACGAGATTCTGCATGCGTTTTGTGAGCCCAACGGGTATAACGACCCGGGTCTGATGGGAGACTATGAATTCATCGTACGCTCGACTTCTGAAAACGAGATTCGCCTCACCGGAAAGAAGCATGGTGTGGAAATGGTGATGACCCGGCTGGACGATACGTTAGACTGGACCACCTATCTGGCTGCTGCCGCACAGATCAGCGAGGATTCAGACTACAACCTGTTTAATCTGATGCAGGGCGACCAGAAAGTAGCTTCTGTCATGCGAGAAGGCCGTGCTTTCCTGTTGGGAAGTGTAGACGAGAATGGCACATCCTCTTATGCTTATTACCCGTTCGTTTGTACCGAAAACGGTGTAAAAACAGTGGAACCCATGGTTTGCAACGGCATATCGATGCAGAACTTCACCTGGGATAATGCAACCAGTACGTTCACTTGTACCGACGAGGGAAGCAATGTGAAACTGGTATTCGAGCGTCCCGCCAATTATGAAAAGTACCTGGGTACCTACCATGTACAGAGTGGAAGCTCTAGCTTCAGCCTGACACTGGAGGTGAAGAAAGACGGTAAGTCTTATCAGGCCACGAAGACGTATTACCTGAGTGGCGGCAGCACATGGACGATGAACGTTGAATTCTACTACGACACAGAACGCGACGACATCTCTGCCAACGGTCAGGTGGTAGGATATATGGATGGAGCAGCCGTAGGTTTGTATCCGGGCCTCAGATCGGGAGGTAATTTCTATTCTACACTGGAAACAGTCTTTGAAGGAACAACCACCGAGCAAGACGGTCAGATGACGATTACATTCAAAAACAATCCGTATAGTCAACTCGAAATGAATGACTGGTTGTTCATCTATAATTCGGGTGGATACAGAATGATGACCGCTTGGGAAAATCCGGTATTCACTAAAGTTTCTGATTAAAAAAGGATAGCTTATGAAAAAAATATTTTCTATTATCACGTTATGCTTATGCACCTTGTGGGTGTCATGTAGCGATGAGGAAGCCGTCACCAGCTCATTGCAGGTCGTTGCGACCGACGGCATTGATTTCTCTGCGGCCAGCGGAGAAGGTACCATCACCGTGAGTGCCACGGAACCCGTAACTGCTGAATCAAACAAGGAATGGTGTACAACCACTGTGGAAGGCAATGTGGTACATGTGGCGGTAACCACCTCTTCGGAAGTGACCAGCCGTATTGCCCTGGTTACCATTTCTACAGGAACAAGCTCTGTCGATGTGCCGGTGGTACAGGCTGGAGCGGTCACCATTCTGGATGAACATAACCTGTATTACTGCTGCGGATACGAGGGCGGTCAGTTCAATTTCAGTTTCAAGACCAACACCTCTTATAGTGTGGACGTGCCGGAAGAAGCTGCCGGATGGTTGACCTATACTTACGATACGGACAACAACGTGTTGCGGTTTGACGTAGCTGCGTCGGCCGACAAGACTCCCCGTGGTGCGGAAGTTAAGGTTTCGTCAGGAGCAAAGGAACTGGTCCTCAGCCTTTCTCAGATTGAAGTATCGCTCAGTATGATTGGAGGCAACTGGGACATGTCCTATTATAGTGGGGCGTATGGACAGGAAGTTTCGGGAACCGGTCAGGTGGGTATGCTTTCGGACAATCTGGTTCTCCTGGATGCTCTGAAGGAGTACTATTTGCCGCTGGAAATCGGTGATAACGGAATCTTGATTGTTCCGGCAAATGTAGAAATAGGTACTTATGGCAGTTATACGCTGAAATCGGCTACGTCCCTGAGCGGAGGATATTATTCACTGTCTGTGCCGTGTGTAGCTGTGCCTAAGGTAAAAGATGGAAAGCTGATTTATCATTTTGGATATTGCAGTGCCTATACCGACGGAGCGGCTGTAGAGTATCCGATGGTATACGCATTTGTGGGTTCATCTGCAGCCGGATGGTTGGAGTGCTATGTAGATTTGGAAATAAGCAAACCTTTGAACTAAAGGTTATTATCTCTCTTTAAATTCATTATGTTGGGGGCTATTCCTAGTGATAGGAGTAGCCTCTGTTTTTTTGTGGGGGAGGGGGAATGTCAGATTCTTTTGTTTTGGAATACATAAATCTCTTCAAAATATGGATTATTGCATAAAATCCCTATATTTGCCAGAGTATGAATTTAACCACATCAAGCTATGATAAAAAGAGTATGTGTATTGATATTCTGTGCAGGTTTGCTTGCCGACTTCAGCTATGCACAAAGAAAAGTCGAAGTGGTAGAAGCCCCGCAGGAAACGCAGGCAGTTGCCAGCGAGAAAGTGATTAAGCGGAAAGTGGCCATCGGACGTTTCTCCAACGAAACGCAATATGCGAAAGGCATATTTTATGACAAGGAGAATGACCCCATGGGCAAGCAGGCACTGGATATCCTTTCGGCCAAACTGGCCGCCTCCGGGAAATTCCTTCTGTTGGAACGCAGCGATCTGTCTACCTTGCTGGAAGAAGCCCAGAAAGGAGAAAAAGAATTGTCTACAGTCGGTGCAGATTACATGATAATCGGTTCCATCACCGAGTTTGGCCGGAAAAATACCGGAAAGTCGGGCGTTTTCACCTCTACAAAGACACAGACCGTAGAAGCTGCAGTGGCTATCCGACTGGTAGATGTGGCTACGGGCCTGATTATTTATTCGGATGAGGCCAAGGGAACAGCCGATTTGACGACCAAGACCACGCTGGGAGTAGGCGGACGTGCCGACTTTGATGCCACATTGAGCGACAAGGCCATTTCCGAAGCCATTGGCCAGCTGGTAGAAAACATCATTAACAAATGCACGGACAAGCCGTGGCGGACCTATTTCCTTTCCTACGACTCCGATGCCGTACTGATTGCAGGAGGAAAGAGCCAGGGCATTGCGGAAGGAGATGTCTTTGTCGTCAAGGCCAGAGGCAAGAAAGTGAAGAACCCGCAGACCGGCCTGATGATTGAACTGCCCGGAAAGCAGATAGGCACGGTGAAAGTTTTGTCTACCGGAGGAGATACCCCCGAAACCGAATATTCTTTCGTGGAAGTTTCGGCTGCAACTCCGATTGATACAGGTAAGTTAAGTGAGTATTATATCGAAGAATCCAAATAAGTATGAAAGCAAGATTATGGATGATTGCCGGGCTGGCAGCATTGCTGTGCGGATGCAAGGCCCATTATCCTGTAGCCCAGGAAAGCGGAAAAGAAGATATGGCCTACCTGCTTTTTACCAGTTCGGGTGAATATGCAGGAAAAGAAGTGACCGTGACACTGGATGGCCGGAAGCCCTTTGAGGCAAAAGTCGTGAAATCCAGGAATGCGAACCGGAAGGGGACATCGTATGCCGTTCCCGTCGGGCGGAAGCACCTCCGTGTGACCTACGGCGGAAAGTCTCTTTACGGAAAGGAAATCTTTCTATCAACACAGGAAACCCAGATCATTACTTTGCCATGACGAAAAGAATCCTGTTTATAGGTGCATGTCTGCTGGCCCTGTCTTCTTGTGGCACGACAGACTCGCTGTATTCATGGTACGACTATGAGGATACCACCTATCAATACAGCAAGAAAAGTACGGAAGAACTTCAAGCGAAAGTCTTGGAGCAATACCAGAAAATCATTGAACAGCAGAGAGGTTCGAGAGGCGTGGTGCCTCCCGGCCTGTATGCGGAATACGGCTATATGCTGTATCGCACAGGCAAGAAGGAAGAAGGCCTGTCGTTCTTGAGAACAGAAATAAAGACCTATCCGGAGTCGGAAAAATACATCTCACGAATCATCAAACAGCTTGAAAAATGAAGAACTACATCCTTGCTTGCCTGGCCGTTGTCTTGCTGTCCTCCTGTGCGGAGACCCTTACGCGCGGACAGCAGTATGCCAAGCTATATGAAGAAAAACCCGTATCCATCGTGATTATGCCTCCTGTCAACCAGACTAATTCGGTGGAGGCGAAAGACTTCTTTTATACCACCATGTACATGCCGTTGTGCGAAAAAGGATACTATGTCTATTCTCCCTACCTGACGATGGAGATGTTTCAGACAGAAAGCGCCTACGACAGTGAACTGTTTCTGGAACGCGACATCCAGATTTTCAAGAAAGTGCTGGGAGCAGATGCCGCCATGTTCACCATCATCAAGTCATGGGACCGGAAGCCCATCACCGGGATGCTGACGGCAGGCGTGGAATACATCCTGCGTTCTACCTCCACGGGCGAAACGCTGTATCACCGGGAAGGGCTGATCAGTGTGGATACCAGTCTTTATTCCGAAGGCGGAGGACTGCTGGGTTTCGTTGTCAATATGGCCGCCACGGCCATAAACACAGCCATGACGGACAAGGTGGTGGCAGGACGGAAATGCAATGCCTTTGTGCTGAGCGATATGCCGGTGGGGAAATACAGTCCGAATTATGGAAAGGACCAGCATCTGGAGGCGGGGAAAAGCTACATAGAAGCCGTTGTGAGATAATGTAGGACGGATTTACGTGCATCCTAATTTCTATTTTTGAATGAAGATTTGCTTTTATTTTATGTAATCCATCCCCAACTTACTCACAAAGTTCTGTTCTTCTTCAATTATCAACTTTTTGCGCCTTTTCAAGCAGTCCTTTAAATCCTCAACCTGATTGATTGGAGGAATAAGGTGGAGAAAATTATAAGAAATTCCTTCCGCATGATTAAATGATTTTAAATTCGGATTGAAGGAACGATAGTTTTTTGCCATATAAGTAGGAACAATGTTTTCTGGACTTGATGGCAGTTTTGAGTCTAACTTTCCCAATGTCAATCCGTATGTGGTTGGAATTTTTTTTGATCTTTCGCGCAACAATTGCAGTTCGAAAAGAATCAGTGCCTTACTTCTGACGCCAGAAAGAGATACGGTTTTGGGGAAGGGCAGTGTCCTGAAGGGGACAGAAGGATTGTCCGAATACACACTATTGTCCACCTCTCCATTCAGAAAGCTAAGGAAATATTCGAAAGCCTTACGTTGATTGGACAAGGAATAAATTGTAAAATAGTTTGAATAGGTCGTTATCCAAAACCACCGTTTTAACTCTTGTATCTGCATCTTGTTGGGGGTGTGAAGTTTGCTAAAGAACTTCATTACAAATACAAGTTGAATATTGTACGGTAATAATTTGTAATCCACTACATTCAACTCCTTGTACAAAAACTTTGCAGCTTTCAAGATATAAGGTGTAGTTTTTTTTACCACGTTTTTAAAATCCGGTCGTACTGCCAACTTTTCAATATTCGACTGGTCGAAATACATTTTTTCATCGAACGCACTTTGATAGCATCTGAACAGATTGTTACGTGTAATCCCTTCAAAGTGATATTGGGATAATTGTTCTTTTAAATTATCTATTTCGACAGAGAAACTGAAATCCGAACTGTAACTTAGTGCATTAACCATATAATCATACGAGATGTCAGTACCTTTGGAATTCACGCGGGAAAAAATGTTTACAGCATCCGATAAACTTGCTTCTGAAATTTCCACGACAGCCAGTTTATAGTCAATCAGCGTACGCGAAAATGCATCAGCTCTATCCAAGTACATATCAAGTTGCTCATCCTTACAATATGGTTCTATATATTTTCGAGAATACTGTCTGAAATCGCTTGTACTCATCAATATATGGACTGGTACTTGATAAGGCTTTGGGGTATAGCGCAAATAGACAAAATTTTCCTCTTCAAGATCGAAATACAAGTTGTAAAGAGAGTCCCTGTCGATTGTTTCGTCAATTTCAAGATTAGCCTTTTGAGCATTAGTCAAACAGCCAAATAAGGAAGATAGCCTTTGATAGCCATCCAGAAGAAATACTTGCTGGGAATAATTCTTTGGTAATTTAAAGCCTCCTACAGATTTTAGTTTATCCCAGTTATAATTGTTTTTGGGTTTCCAGATAAGTAGTGAACCTATAGGATAATTATTCTTAATGCTTTCAAACAAATCCTTGACATCATCTCTTGTCCATACAAAATCTCTTTGGAAAGGAGGAACTTGCAATGCTCCTTGCTGTAAGTCATCCAAGAGTTTTGCCAAGCTTCGGATTTGGGTTTCAATGCCAATATTATAGTTCATATTACAATAGCTTTTGTATGGATTCCACAATTTCTTGCAATTCATTCGGGTTATTTTGTCTGCTAACTCGGTCGTCCAATCTTTTTCTTGTTACAATTGGGTTGCTGAAGTAAGTAGGAAACACCTCTTTAAAAGATCCTTTTTTGGATAGTTGAATGCATTTTTCAAGAGCTTTGAAATGTGCTGGAGTTACGTCGCGATATAAGTTCTTCTGTGCAGGCGGCAAAAGAGGTCTTACAAAAGAATGCTTTTTCTTGTTTTTGTCTTTATTGCTATGTCCTTTCTCATTCTTATCCGCTTTTGCTTTGTTGTCTTTAGATAAATCGCCATAAAATCCACCCGCAATATTCAGGTAGTCTTTCTGTTCGTCAGACAACGATTTATATGCATTGATCCAGTTTATATTAGCTTCTGTTTGCATTAATTCGATGGCATCATCGGGCATATAATTTTCCATCGACCGTTTGTCGAGGATATGATATTCTACATTCCATTCTTTTAGTTTAGCCACCACCGTTTGATATTTGGAGACTATATCTGTTGGATAACGTTTATCGCCATCCAGTAGTACCCAATATTTTAGGAACTTCGTTTTCTCTTTATAATGAGCTACTTGTGCTTTAATGAACTTTTCCACATTTGTACATCCACCCGCATTGACAAATTGCAGCTCATTGTTTTCTTCTGCAGTCTTTAAGCTTTCTTTGGTTGCGTAAGCTCTGAACAATGCCCGCAAGAAGTGAGCGTCATTCACGCTGTTTTCTACCAGCAAAGAAAGCGGCTGTAAAAGATACATGATAGCTTCTTCACGAGTAAAAATTTTTTTCTTTGTTTCATCCTTGCCGCTTTTACTGATTTGGCAATCGCATTGAGCTGATGAAGTCATTGACTGGGTAAAGGCCAATTCAAAAATCCGAGTCTCGTTATCGTTCAATCCTCTTACGAACTCAGACGACAGAACCTCCGAATCATCTATAAGCAGTTCATAGCTCTGCTTAATTGTGATTAGGTATACCAAGAAGTTCAGTTCAAGTCTCCCTCGGTCATCTTTCGACTCCTCAAAGACATCTTTTGAGATAAGCACCTTCATACCTGACGATTCTTTTGAGCATTATGTAACAATACAGCCTCTTTATACGATTCATTAAATACGTCATCAGGCCAATCACTTACGCTTCCATCTTCTCTGACCTCCACCTTTTCCAGAGAACTTGCACCTGTATCTTCATCATATTTCACGTAGTATAAAGCTAAATCTTTAGGATGTAACTTGTTTGTGGCTACTAATGTGCGGAGTCTCAATATAAAGTTTAACGAATGGGTTTCAACTAATATCTGTTTATTTTTGTCCAAAGATACCTCATTGGCCATAAATTCAGCCATTTCCGCATGAGCTGCAGGATGTAGGTGAGTTTCAGGCTCCTCCAATATGTATTGCCATGGTTTTTCACATGCCTTGGCTATTGCTACAATTTCGGGTAATGATTGTCCGATACCAGCTCCTGTGTCCAGTATATTGTTTCTGACATTCTTATTTTGCAACTCCACAGAATAGCTTGGAGCTCGGGACTGGTCTACTACCACAGCCCATCCGTCAAAGACCTTTTTATACCAATTGGAGACTTTGGTTAGCAGGTTTCCATTCCCAGACACCACATCTGAGATTAAGAACTCATAAGCATTTTCTCCTTTTGTTCCCATCAGAGTATAAGCCCCATCATTCAGCCGATAATCACGTAATGGTAACTGTCTTACATGGCCGATATAATCATTTGCTGTTTGAAAGTGTGCTAATGCCTCAACCATCCAATTTTCAGAAATGTTTTTGGGGGTTATTCCCATGAAGACAATTTCATTTCCTTTCTCATCGGTCATTTTGTGATCATCGTTGCATTGGTAAGAAACATTGTTTCCGTTTGTATCTTTCAGTGACCAACTTTCCAGGTGTGTCTTTTTTTGTTTATCCAGCATATCCACAAAGAAAGAGAATGACAATTCGTCTCCCTCTGTAGAAGTTACGTCAATTGTTAGGGCCCGATTACCTTTGTTATATACTATGTCACGAAACTCGTCACAGAGGGTCACCTCGTTGCAAATTCTGGAAAAAACCTCTTGTGTTTTACATTTCAAGGCACTTTCCACTAGCAATGGCAATTTTAACACTGCACTTTTTCCCGTGTTGTTTTTTCCAAACAACACAGTCATTGGGGCAAGTGTCAAGGTCTGCCGATTGGCAAAAATCCTATAATTGACAAAAGAGATGCTATTTATCATATTAAAAAACTATTCATATAATCGATTTATATTTTAAGGTTTGAACCCCAATTACCTTAAATAATATACAAATATATTCATTAAAATCCAAATAAGACCATAATGGGCGATAAAAAAATGATAAATCCGTTCCATGAAATACTCCTGATATTAGTGCATATTTTGTTTTTCTTCGGAAAAAGCAGAAAATAAGAAAAGTTCCTGTCGACATTTGAAGAGATAAGAAGTCTTTTGCAGACTTGTAAAAAACGCCGAAGCGTTTTGTTTCAAACGCCCTTACGTTTTCCTTCAAACGCCTAAGCGTTTTAGATAAAACGCTTCGACGTTTTGACTAAAACGTTTCGGCGTTTCAGTGCAAACGTTTCGGCGTTTTTTTATGGGCTCTGAGGCAGTGATATGGGGAGATATAATACCGAATTTGTGATATCTGCAAGAAAAAAGATAAATTCTGTTTTACATGAATGAAATATGCCTCTTTTTTTTTGATTATTTTATGTTTTTCTCTTCCTTTTGAAAATCAATCCATTAAAAAACGTTGTTTGACGTTCTAGCAAATTTGTATTAGTTCCACTAGTTGGAAGAACACAATTTTGCCTAAAAAGAGTTTTGCGGTATTGTTTCTTTGCTTATCTTTGTATCTAGATTCATTCCTATGAAAACACATATTCATGGGGAAAAGATGAAGAAAATAAGACAGTTTAACTCGTTTAAACTTTTTTATCTATGAAAAATAAAGGCGATGCCTTAGCGCATGAAAAACAGCAAATGGCATGCAACTCACCAAGTGAGAACGCACGCCAGACCAACATAAATTAGAAGCAATATCGATGTCACTGTATAGTTCAGACGTTCCTTCTAAAGCCGGGGGAGGCAATCTTGATAACGGATCAAATCTATTTGGTCCGGAACTAGAAAAACGCGCTGTAGAAAACTCTTCCTGGTGCTATCTGTTCGTTTACTACTCAAAAGTCGATGTGGTAGACAAGATTCTAAGGGAACAATTTCGTACATTTATTCACCGTACCATTATATACAAGCGGGGTAAATCGCATGTGGAGAGCAAGGAAGTACCCACCATTACCGGCCTGATATTCGTGCAGGGGGATATCCTGAAGATACAGTCTTTCCTGAACAGCCGTTTCATCGGTCTGCATTTGGTGAAAGATTGCAGCACGAAGACGGTGGCCGTAATTTCCGACCGTGTCATGCAGTCGTTCATACAGGTGTCCCAGCTTGATTCCCACCGCATTCGTTTCATGCCTCATTCCTTCGACTACTATGCAGAGGGGCATACGCTGGTCAAGATGACCTCGGGTGTACTGGCCGGCATGGAAGGCTATCAGGTACGTATCTCCCGCGACAAATGTTTTGTGACCACCCTTGGCGGCATGACGGTAGCCATCGGTGGCGTGTCGAAGGAAACCTTCGAAGACGTGGACGAGTACATCCGCCAGCGCAGGGTTCAGTTGCGTGAGGAAAGCGGGTCGCTCGACGCGAACCTGACGGTCGTGCAGCAGGAGATAGACAAGTGTTTTTTCTCTCCCGAGAACCGTCTGGATGTGATTTCCATAGCCAGCAGTATTGATCAGTGGCTGGAAAAGTCGCGCTTGCTTCTTCGGAAGGAACAGTTTGCTGAGGCCACGGAGATTGTGCTTTTCATCCTCGAAGAGATTGGTTCCCGTTTTCAGTCTGCATACGGCAGTCTGGCCGCCGGAAACCTGAAGGAGATGACGGCAGTGTGTGCGGAAGCTGACCGGATATTGGGAGAGATTGCTGCGCATGCCAATGTGCCGGAAGATTTGATGTGTTTTATTGCAGCAGAGCGCCAGTCGCTGGTGCTTCGCTATTCGTTTTTGCCGATGGAAGAGTAAGAAAAGATGGAGTTGTCTCAAAAAGAAAATACAAAGCGGATTGCCAAGAACACCCTGATGCTGTATGTCCGCATGTTGTTTGGCATGCTGGTATCACTGTATACTTCCCGTGTGGTGCTGCAGGCATTGGGTGTGGAAGATTACGGTATATACAATGTAGTAGGGGGTGTGGTGGCGATGTTCTCCATGATTTCTAGTTCTCTGTCATCATCGGTAAGTCGTTTTTTAACGTTCGAATTGGGAAAAGGAAACAGGGAAGGCCTAAAAAGAGTCTTTTCCACTTCATTGAGCATTCATGTAGTGTTGGCGCTTGTCATTGTGCTGTTGGGAGAAACCATTGGACTTTGGTTTCTAAACATCCACATGACCATCCCCGAGAATCGTTTGTATGCTGCGAACTGGGTATTTCAGGCATCAATCTTTACGTTTGTCATAAACCTTCTGAGTGTACCGTTCAGTGCATCTATCGTATCCCATGAACGGATGAGTGCTTTTGCTTATATCGGTATATTAGACATAATTCTTCGGCTATTGATTGTATTGTTCATTGCTTATTCAGGTCTGGCATTCGATCGTCTGATTGTATATGCCTTGCTTTTGGTGGGAGTAGTTGGTATCATGCAGGCAATCTATTGGAGTTACTGTACGAGGAATTTTGAGGAGTGCAGGTTCAAATTAAGTTTTGATGTCAGTTATTGGAAAGACATGAGTTCTTTTGCCGGATGGAATTTTATTGGCTGTACGGCTGGACTGTTAAAGGATCAAGGAGTAAACATCTTGCTAAACTTGTTTATGGGATCGATTGTCAATGCTGCTCGTGGTATAGCCAATACAGTAAATAATGTGATGACTTCTTTTGCTAGTAATTTTATGACTGCTTTGAATCCGCAGATTACGAAATCCTATGCGGCAGGTAATTATGATTACATGTTTTCGCTAGTGGAACGAGGCTCCAGGTTTTCCTATTATATACTCCTGCTGTTTGCTTTGCCCATGCTGTTTGAAGCAGAGTTTGTATTGACTTTATGGTTAAAACACTATCCTGAGCATACCGTTAATTTTGTACGGCTTATCCTGATAGTAACCATGTGCGATATATTGTCGAATACGTTAATTAATTTGCAAGTAGCAACGGGAAAGATTCGTAATTACCAACTTGCGGTTGGCGGTATGCTGTTGATGAATTTTCCTTTGTCTTATCTATGTCTGAAAATGGGCTTTCCGCCGGAATCAACTTTGGTGGTGGCATTGGTGGTAGCAGTTCTCTGCTTGTTCCTGCGCCTTCTGTTCCTGCGTCAGATGGTTGGATTATCCATGAAACGTTATTTATATAAAGTTTGTGGGAATGTGCTGTGTGTGACATTGGCAGCTGTTGTGATACCTGCTTTGCTTTACCTGCAAACGTCAGATAGTTTGCTACGTTTTCTGTTTATGTGTGTGCTGACTACATTGTGTTCGTCTGCGGCTATTTATTTTATAGGCTGTAGCGTTCACGAACGTGCCTTTATTAAAGAAAAAGCCGTACTTCTTAGAAAAAAATTCTCATTATGATTACGGTAACAGAAAAATCTCGGTGCTGCGGCTGTGAAGCGTGTCGGAGCGTGTGTCCTAAACAATGCATCTCCATGAGGACGGATAAGGAAGGATTCTTGTATCCGGAAGTGAATCTGTCGGAATGTATTGATTGTAAATTGTGTGAAAAGGTTTGCCCCGTGCTTCACCCGATTGCTTCGACAGAGGAACCGATGGTTTTTGCCGGTATTAATAATGATACACAAATTCGTTTGCAGAGCTCATCTGGGGGTATATTTACCCTGATAGCTGAATCGGTTCTCCAAAAAGGAGGAGTCGTGTTTGGAGCTCGTTTCGATGAAAACTGGAAAGTAGTACACGGGTATACAGAAACCGTAGAAGGATTGGCTTGTTTCCGTGGGTCTAAATATGTGCAGAGCTATATTGGAGACTCCTTTTTGCAAGCTAAGAAATTTTTGGATGAAGGAAGAGAAGTATTGTTCTCGGGAACACCTTGCCAGATAGCGGGGCTGAAGAACTTTTTACGAAAATTTTATCAGAATCTTTTGACGGTGGATGTAGTTTGTCATGGAGTGCCGAGTCCCAAGGTGTGGCAAAAGTATCTGGAGGAATCTGTATGTAAGGCTTACTACATAAAGGAAAGGAAGCATTCTTTTTCTTTTGCGGAAAAGATTTGTAATATAAATTTCAGGTCAAAAGAACAAGGCTGGAAAAAATATAATGTGGAAATAGAATATAAAAATGGGAAGAAGGATATTACGCCTTTTACTGAGCATTTATATATGAATGTCTTTCTTTCTAATTTATCTTTGCGTCCCAGTTGCTATGCTTGTTCAGCAAAGATTCCTTATGTGCAGAGTGACATTACTTTAGCTGACTTTTGGGGAGTAGATAGCTTGAAACCGGAGATTGACGATGATAAGGGGTGTGGGCTTATTCTTATTAATAATGAGCGTGCATTTTCTTTATTAAGAAATTTGGACTGTCAGTTGTTTCAGCAGAAATTGAATGAGGTGTCAAAATTTAATCCAAGCATATTGCATTCTGTCAGAGTACCAGTGAATAGAAATGTATTTTTTAGATTACTTGATGTATTGGATTTCATTAAAGTACAGAATATAATACATAATAAGTCTCTTTTCTATCGAATTGTAAGATTAATATGTAGGGGTGCTGAGTAGTTACTTCTATAGGGGTGCTGAGTAGTTACGATAGATTGATTTGTTGTTAAAAATTATTTTATGAGAATAGCTATATTGACATTACCATTATATACAAATTATGGAGGTATTTTACAATGCTATGCTTTACAAACTGTACTTCAACGTATGGGGCATGATGTGAAGGTATTAACAAAGCCAAGATATGGTTTTAAATATTATCTTATATATCCCTTTGCTGTTTTAAAGCGCATGTTTAGACGTATTTTATTTAATGAAAATATTGGAATATTAAAAGCGCCACATGAAATTATAAGGAGAGATATAGATAAATTTATTTATGCGAGGATTAATTTTTATAGTTCTAAAAATTGGAAACTTTCTGTTCCTTTAAAGTTTGATGCGGTGATTGTTGGTAGTGACCAAGTCTGGCGACCTAGCTATTGTTTGGATATAGAAACTATGTTTTTATCGTTTTTAGGTAATTCTAGAGTTAAAAGAATAGCATATGCAGCTTCATTTGGACGGGATGATTGTCTGGAGTTTAGTAAAAGTCAGGGCTCTAGTTAATTATACCGTTGCAAACTTGACATTATAATGGTTCATGGAAAG
>ERZ780177.1369-NODE-1369-length-23328-cov-20.557986_pt1 | contig 23328 bp, 22 predicted proteins | sample MGYA00510973_ERZ780177 | MGnify/ENA primary metagenome ERZ780177 (study PRJEB29588, sample SAMEA2144396) | human gut metagenome | biome: human gut; feature: human-associated habitat; material: faeces | place: Denmark | collected 2008/2010 ...
TAAAAACCTTTCTCCGCAAAGTCCTGGTAATAGTTGTATGCGCTCTTGTCTGCCAACAGCAAGGCTCGTTTCACGTTGTGCTCGATGGCGCTCTTTTCGGGAGATAGCGTAAAGAACAGCTCATGAAAGCGTCTCACATGTTCCCTTGCCTCGGCAGGTCTGTTCTGTGACAGGTCTTGCGAGAGGGCGAGCATCAGTGACTTGCCTCCATCAAGGACGTATATCTTCTCGCGCTGCTTCTCCGCAAATCTGAATGCGAACACCACCGAGCATATTGCGACAACAGCGCAACCGATGACGAGGACGATGCAGAACAGGCGTATCTGTCTGAACGAGGTCTCGATATTCTTCAATGACTTGAATTCCATTTTCCTTTTCGTTGTATTGTTCATAAATGACTATATTTTCTTAAATCCGCTCTTGATGAGCCTTCCGGCACGTCCTGCCATATTTCCAGCCGTTGCTCCTGCAATGCTTCCGCCCAGTGAGCCTGCCGTGTTCACGTTCCGGTTGTAGTTGCCGATGCCGCCACCTGCCTGTATGATCCAGCCTGCCACGGTCGGTATGGTGAAGTAACCGATGATTCCGATGATGAGGAAAACGATGTAAACACCGTTGCTTGCCTCAATGGAAAAGTTCGGATCGTTCTGCAATGCCTCGATGTCGTTTTGCAGCATCAGCACCTGTATCTTGGCAAGGATGGTACTGAACAAGTCCGAAACGGGTAGCCAGAGATAAATCTGTATGTACCTGCAGAACCATTGCGTCAGCGTGGACTGGAATCCGTCCCATACCGATATGGCGAAACAAAGCGGTCCGAGGATGGACAGGACGATGAGGAAGAATGTCCTCAGCACGTCTATGACCAGTGCAGCGGCTTGGAACAGCAGCTCCAGCAGTTCACGGAAGAAATCACGGATGCTCTTCTTCATGCTGTACATGCCACGCTCCACATACATTCCCGCCATTGTCACCACGTCGCCGGGTGACCAGCCGAGTTCGTCAAGCTGCTTGTCAAACTCCTCGTTGCTCACAAGGTATGCGGTTTCCGGATTGCGTTTCATCGCCTCATACTCCAACTTGTCTTTCTGCGCCCGGTATTCATTCATGTCGAAGGTCTGTGTCTCCAACATGGAATGTGTACCTTGCACGATGGGACTCATCACGCTGTTGAGCGTACCGAGCACGATGGTCGGGAAGAACATGATGGCAAGTCCGATGGCAAACGGACGGAGCAACGGAAATACATCTATCGGCTCTGCCCTTGACAGTGACTGCCAAACCCTCAGGGCGACATAGAACAGCGCCCCAAGTCCTGCAAGTCCCTTGGCAATGTCCGTCATGTCGGAACACAGCGGCATCATCTCGTCATACAGGGAACGCAGTATCTGGTGAAGATTCTCGAAATCCATAGGCTACCAGTATTTCTCGTTTGACTTGCCGTAGAGTCCCATGATGCGGTCGAGGTCGTTTTTCTTCTTGGCACGCAGATAACTCACGGAAATGTTCTTGTTGGTATAATAGCTCACGAGATTGCGGTAACGCTTCATCTTCGAGTAGCAGCGTTCCACCACGTCCATTCGCTCCTTGTCCGTCATGGAAAGGGTCGTAATGTTCACTACATTCTTCAGTTCTGTCAGCACATCGTTGCTTTCCTCCAACAGTTTGGTATAACCGAAGCCGATGGCGGAGAGTTCCTCCACGGAAAAGTTGTCATCGTGCATCATCTTCTGATAGTTGTTGATATAGATGTCCGTGATGTCACCCACCATGAGGATGGTCTGCTGCACCTTGCGTGCATCTTTGACGAGGTTGTTCACCGACTTCAGCGCATCGTAATACTTCTTGCCCTGCTCGTAAATTTTCACGGTCTCCTTGAAGTTGTTGATCATGTTCTGAGCCGTCGAAGACGTGTGGACGATGTTGTTGGACGAGTTGATGATACTCTGCGCAATGTTGGTAGGATCTATGACAGACCACTGTGCGCTTGCCTTTCCTACCATCAGCAGGAACAGGCAGATTGTCATGATTACTTTTGTTCTCATTTTACTTTTGGATTAAGTGGATAATGAATTTACTTGTTCTCTTGTTTGTCCTCTGCAAGCTGCCGGATGGCGGCTTCCATGTCACCGCCGAGTTTCTCCGCCAATGCCCTCACCTCCAGTTTCTCACTTTCCTCAGTCGTATAGGCGAGATATTCCTGCGTGGACACCTCTGTGGCATATACTGCCGACTGCGTTCCTCCGAGTCCTATCCATACTTCCTTGTAGAGACGTGACGGGTCGTTGGACTGGTTGATGGAGAGAATCTGCGACTTCTCCTTTTCCGTCAATCCGAGCAATGACTGTATCTGCTCGAACTTGTTCATGAACTTCCTCTGGTCAAGGAGTATCTTGCAGTCTGAGTTGTTGATGATACTGTCCTTCACGATAGCGGAGGATATGATGTCCTCGACTTCCTGCGTCACCACAACCGCCTCACCGAAGAACTTTCTGACCGTCTTATAGAGATACTTGATATAGGACGCCATGTTTGCCGAAGCTATCGCTTTCCATGCTTCTTCTATCACTATCATCTTGCGGATGCCTTTCAGGCGGCGCATCTTGTTGATGAACAGCTCCATGATGATGATGGTCGTGACTGGGAACAAAATTGGATGGTCCTTGATGGAATCAATCTCGAAAACGATGAACCGCTTGTGCAGCAGGTCAAGTTCCTTGTCGGAGTTAAGCAGATAGTCATATTCGCCACCCTTGTAGTAAGGTTCCAGCACGTTGAGAAATCCGTCTATATCAAAATCTTTCTCACGGACTTTCTTTTCTTCCAGTACCTTGCGGTATTCCGTTCCCACAAACTCATAGAAGGTATTGAAGCACGGCACGATGTCACTTTTCTCTTTCAGTTTACCGATGTAGAGCGACACGGCATTTGACAAGGCAACCTCTTCCGCTCGTGTGGCAGGCTCGTTGTCCTTCTTCCAAAGTGTCAGGAGCAAAGTCTTGACGCTCTCTCGCTTCTCGATGTCAAAGACCTTATCCTCGGTAAAAAAGGGATTGAATGAGATGGGACTCTCATCCGTATAGGTATAGTAGATACCGTCCTTTCCGCCTGTCTTTCTGTTGATCATCTCGCAGAGTCCCTGGTAGGAGTTTCCCGTATCGACCAAGACCACATGCGTGCCTTGCTCGTAATACTGTCTGACGAGGTGGTTCATGAAGAAGGACTTCCCGCTTCCCGAGGGTCCGAGCACGAACTTGTTGCGGTTGGTTGTCACGCCTTTTCTCATCGGCAGGTCAGAGATGTCAATGTGCAGCGGCTTGCCACTGATGCGGTCTGCCATCTTGATGCCGAACGGTAAGGGAGAATCCATATAGTTAGTTTCCTCCGTGAAGAGGCACACTGACTGCTCAATGAAGGTATAGAAACTCTCCTCTGACGGAAAATCACCCTCGTTGCCGGGTATCGCAGCCCAGAAAAGTGTCGGACAATCCACCGTGTTGTGGCGTGGCACACATTCCATGCTTGCCAACTGACTGCCCACATCATTGCGAAGATGCTTCAACTCCTCCATATCCTCGCCCCATGCCAGGACATTGAAATGGGCACGGACAGACTGCAAGCCTTGTGAGTGAGCCTCGTTCAGATACTCGTCAATCCATTCCTTGTTGATGGCGTTCTGTCGGCTGTACCTTGACAGCGAGTGCATGTTACGGGCGGTCTTCTCAAACTTCTGCAAGGTCTCGTCACTGTTGTCTATGAATACATACTGGTTATAGATATGGTTGCAGGACAACAGCAAGCCAACTGGAGCGGCAAAGGAAAGTCGGCAGTCACTTCGGTCAGTGGACAGTCGCTCAAAGCGGTTGTCCGTAGATACTTCCGTGGGAAGGTCTTCCGTTTGCGACAAGGTATGAAGGCATAGGTGTTTGTTTCCGATACGCATACCACTTGCAGACAATTCCATGTCCTCCAAACATTGCACGTTCTCCGTGGAAAGCGAGAGGTACTTACCTACAAGCCCGGTTGTCCGTTCCGTGCCTGTGATTTCCTCATCTATCAGTCTGCGTAAGGAGATATAGCCGGAGTCATTGATGATTCTTGCAAACTGCTCCACGGCATCGAGGAATCTTGCGACCGTTTCCTTGTCCTTGATATCCTTGGGGATGATATGCCCACGGCACAAGGTGGAAAAATTGCTCTGGTGTGCCATACGCTCCTTGGTGGTCTTGGTGAGGAACAGGTAACACTGGTGATGCAGGTAAGGACGCTCATTGAAGTGTCTCTCGTAGCTTCTTGACAGAAAGCTCATATCGCTTTTCAGCAAGTCCGGTTCGTAGTTCTCTTTCACGAACCAGTCCTGCTTGTGTACGATGCTGTAGTCGGGCAGCACCTTGATAGCCTTGCACCATGCGGCATGTACCGACTCATACTCCTGCGATGTAACCGTGAAGATTTCGGGGAGCGTTACCTCGTAGGCGACCGTGATGTCGCCATCCTTGGAGATGATGCAGCCTTGCTCCACAGCAAGCAACGGGAACTTGCTTTCAAGGGTGCTTGATTTTCTGATATTTCTCATTCTTCTTTCTTTTTATGTTTGAACATCCGGTTTGTTTTCCTTCGGTTGAGGATATAGCGTGGATGGCTCTTGGCGGCAAGGAACTTCATCAGTCCATGCTCACCATACTTGTTGTTCAGATGGAATGTTCCCCATACAAGCAATGATCCGAGCGTGAGACCCAAGCCGATGCAGACCAGTTGGTCCGCACCTGCCATATAGAGGACGACCACAAGGAAAAAGACGGCAAGCAGTCCACCTGCAAAGATGAAGAGGTACTGTGCCTTCAGTCCCTTGAACTCAACCGAATGACCGATGCCCTTGTTGATTGGGTAGTCAGCCATAAGTCTTATACCTTAATTATATTATAGGAAGAACGAGCGGAGGATGGTTGCGCTCACGATGAGGAAGATGCAGGCTCCGAACCAGCTTGCGGCAGTCTTGCTCGTGTCGGGGTCGCCAGACGAGAACTTGCCATACACCTTGATGCCTCCGATGAGACCCACCACGGCACCGATGGCGTAGATGAGCTTCGTGCCTGGATCGAAGTAGGAGGTCACCATACTTGTTGCTTCGTTGATACCTGCAAGTCCGTTGCCTTGCGCGAATGTCTGTGATACGGCTGCGAAAATCATCGCAGCGAGAAGAATGATTCTGTTTTTCTTGTTCATAAATCGTTTTTTGTCTGTGCCTTGGGGATTGGATGATCCCGGCTGGCGGTTGATACTTGTTTACTCATGCGGCATGATGCCGACTTGTGGATTCAGTGGCGAGCTGAGATTTTAGCCGTAGTCTTTCTTTTTCATTGGTGTACTTTTATTATTGTTAGAGGCGATATGCCTTGAGTCCCTCATCAAATGCAGCCTTGATTTCGGCAGCATGGATAGCAAAATGCTCGTTGATGATGTTGTCTATGAAACTTGCTACAGTAGCCTGTCCTTTACCAACCACATTCACAAACTTCATAATGCGCTCATGTGTCTCTTCTTTGATGCATACCTGTTTACCATTTCTTGCAGTAAAATCAGCTTTGGACATAAACTTGTCTATATACCCAACTCTTTTTTCTGCTTGGGACGACACGGTTACATTCACTGTGGACTGAATACTGATGTATTCCTTTGTCGCACCATTCTTTCTTTTTCTGTTTCTTTCCATTGTTCTCTAAATTTTATTGTTATACAAAATCGAGGATATTGAAGTCCTCTATGCTATCTGGCACTTTAAACTCCTTCTTTGGCTTGGACGTTTCTTCTATCTTGTGAGTTTGCAGGTAGAAGGTGACAAAATCATGAATGTTTTTCTTGCACTCCTTGCTGTTCTCCATGAATTTCTCATAGAATTGGTTACCATCCATCTCGTGGAAGACCTTTCCTGCATGTCGTTTCTCCTTGTCCGTAGCTTTTGAAGCCTTGACCGTCTTCACGGCTGTATCTATGTCCTCAAAACTTGTTCCTTTTGCTTGCGGTACATCGGCATCGTCCTCATCGTCTGAATACTTCACACCGACATCTTCTATGCGGACATTTATAAACACATCATCCAGTAGTTCATCAGGAATCCTTGCCGTGTTCTTTGGTGGATCCTCGAATGTCACGTCATTCTCAGACACAGGCTCTGACTCAGTTTGCTTCTGTACCGTTTCTTCTTTCTTTCGCAGTTGGGACACTTTGAAAAGGCTTTTGCCTACAAGTGCCATAGGGTCGATGGGTGGCTTTTCCTCTTCTTCCTTATTGTTCGCAACTTCAAGGAGCAACTTGTTGTAAAAATAGATAGTCCAGACATTGAATGCAACCAAAACTATCATGAATATACTTTCCATTGTCATGCTTATTCCTTTTTATTTGTCATACATTCCAGTCATCTATCTCTTTTCTCAGCAAGCCGTTGATTTCTTCCTGGTTCTCTTCAAGATGTCTCTCAAGAATAAGGTCGATATAACCACCAACTGTCAACTCATGTTTTGCGAGCACACTGACAATCCTCGAAATTCTCTTGTGTATCTCACGACTGATATAAACGCATTGACGAGTCTTTATCTCGTTTCGTTTGAGAAATGCAGCATCATAACTTTCAGAAGAAACCTTGGATGGCTTGCGTGGGGCTGCAGGCTTATCCATCTGTGAACGTGGATTTTTCTTTTCATCCTCTTCTTTCTCTTCGGTATCCTTCACTGGGTTTTGGGAAGCTCCGTCAAGAATGGATGCCGTTGTCGTGCCAATCTTGCTCTTGCCAATAGAGGCAATGAGCAGATTTTCATCTATTGCGTCAGTGTTGATTTTTCTGCTTACCATAGGCTCATGTCTTTATGATTTCACAAATCTCGTCGGACAACTCCTTGATGCCACTCCCTCGCAACAGGTTTGGGTCTGATGGAAAGATGGTGGAACGGAACACTGCCTTTCTGTTCTCCGACAGCTCTCTTCTGAAACGTTTGCTGTCTGGCAGTCGTGTGTTGAGAACCGAATAGTCGAGAGACTTGAACATACCTTCATATACATCATACAAACTCGTTCGTTCTCGTTTGTCAACCATTGTCCAAAAGAAAGCAAGTTTCTTGGTGACCGACCAACCCTGTGTCAAAAAGTTGTCGTGGAACAACTGCATGAAGCTCATTGCACTTTCTACAACAAAGCGGTCTGCGCTGACGGGTACAAAGATGTAATCCATCTGAGACAAGGTCTTCATGACGCCCTCACTTTTGATAGTCCCAGGCATGTCAAAGAAGATGAAGTCAAGTTTAACCTCTGTTTCATTCAACACTGTCTCTGCGTCGTCAAGCGCATTGACTGCATTGCTTCTCGTTACGCTGAAGGACTTCTTGCCCAGCTTTTTGAAATGCTCACAGGCTTGCGCCTTGAAATAGTCGCTGCTTTTGATGAGTTCCAGTTCCTCGTCTCGCAGGTCTGCAAGGTTGTATTGTGGCTCGTCACAATCTATGACCGCCACATTGTAGCCCTTGACATTGTGAAAGTAGTTGGCTACAAGAGCCGTGATGGTGGACTTTCCTATTCCACCTTTCTGTGTCGCGAATGCAACAAATCTTGTTTTACTCATATCTTTAACTTTTTAAATTGTTGATAACTCACTTCTATAATATTCTGCCAATTTAACGATGTGGACACATAAGAGTCCATGTCTATAATTCATTGCTTCATTATGGAGACCTTGAACCATTGCAATGCTTTATCATTTCCATACGACAGTACGACAGTGAATCAGTAAGTCTGTACGTCAGTAGCGCATCATTGATGCAAGGCGATACTGCAATAATGACAGATTTATTCACTTCTACAAATGCTTGTTTCACCATATTTTCAAATCATTAGTTCGATGTTTACGGCTGCAAAGTAACAACGAAAAATCCGAAAAACAATGGTTTTCAAATCCTGTGGCAGCATGTTGCCGATAGTTGCAGTGGTTGTCTGGGGTGCATCTGTTCCAAGGGCGCTTTTTTAGCCGTAATTTTGCACCCGAAAGGCAAAGCGATGGATAGCGCATCCATATCGTTCCGAGAAGAACAAGGCTTGATGCTCCGCAAAGGACTGGATTTCCCGAACAGCTTCCATTCGGGATGGGGACAGCTTCTTACGAAGGCTAACTTCAATCCACCCTAAGCGGATTTTTATGTCCTCAAAGACATAGCAAGGTATGTTTTGAGTTACTCAAAACCTTTGGAGTTACTCTCCAAAGACCTTGCCCTGCCGGGTTGGTAGTCTCTCCGAAGTCGGGCTCCCCATGTTCCAATCTGACGATAGTTTGTGCAATTCCATCATTGCCGCATGTACCACTTAATCCATTTTAATATGAACACAGAAAGAAAACGAGGGGGACGAATCCCCAAGCTGAACCCGAAGTCGCACCATGTGATGCTTCGGTTCGACGATGACGAGTGGATGAAATTCCTCGTCATGTATGAGCAGACTGATGTGAAGGCAAAGGCTGTCTTTGCCAAGGCACGCATCTTCGGCGAGCCGTTCAAGGTGCTGCGCGAGGACAAGACACTGGTGGAATACTACACCAAGCTTTCTTCTTTTCACTCGCAGTACCGAATGATTGGCAACAACTACAACCAGGTTGTCAAGGAGCTCCGTTGTCATTTCTCAGAGAAAAAGGCGATGGCTTTGCTCTATAAGCTGGAGAACTGCACCAGGGAACTGGTCTCTCTTACCCGTGAGATTGTTGAACTAACCCGTAAGTTTGAGGAAAGATGGTCGCAAAGATAAGTTTCGGAAGTTCATTGTATGGTGCACTGGCATACAATGGTGAGAAGATTAACAAGGAAGAGGGAAAGCTCTTGGCTACGAACAAGATCTTCGATGATTGTTCGGGAAAGACGAGCATCGCCAATACCTTGCGTGATTTCCAGCGATACCTTTCTCCGCACATCAGAACAGAGAAGCCTGTCGTGCATATATCCTTGAATCCGCATCCCGATGATGTGCTGACGGATATGGACATGGAGAACATCGCCCGTGAATACTTGGAGCGCATGGGATATGGCAACCAGCCATATATGGTCTACAAGCATGAGGACATTGATCGTCACCACATGCACATCGTGACCATCCGAGTGGATGAAAACGGCAAGTGTTTGAATAGCCGATACAACTACCATAGGAGCAAGGCTATCACTCGTGACTTGGAGGAGAAGTACAATCTCCACAAGGCGGACCGCAAGCAACGCCAGGCAGACAATCCACTTCGTAAGGTGGATGCAAGCCAAGGCAATGTGAAGAAGCAGGTTGCCAACACCGTAAAATCTCTCTGTGCTACCTACAGGTTCCAGTCCTTAGGCGAATACCGTACACTTCTTTCCTTATATAATATATCCTTGGAGGAAGTCAGAGGCGAGGTTGGCGGTCGTGAGTATCATGGTTTCGTCTATTCTGCCACGGACGGACAGGGCAACAAGGTGGGAAATCCTTTCAAGGCTTCAAAGATTGACAGGTCTGTCGGTGTGGAGGCGATAGAAAAGCGGTTCGCTTATTCTGCCAAGAAGTTCAAGGAGGACAAGAAACTCTCCGAGATGACCAAACATAGCGTGGAAGCTGTCTTGAAGCAGACCTATCATAAGGATAAGTTCGTTGAACTGCTGAAAGCAAAGGGCATTGATGTCGTTTTCCGCCATACAGCTGACGGCCGTATCTACGGAGCAACATTCATTGACCACCGCACCCAAAGCGTGTTCAATGGTTCAAGGCTTGGAACGAATCTTTCTGCCAATGCCCTGCAGGAGCACTTCTCCTTACCTTACGAGAATGAGCAGCCAATACCGCTTACCATTCCAAAAGAAGAAGACTCTGGCTTGGAGCAGGAACTTCAAGGTTCTGGCTTGTTCGATGAGTACGGCAGCGGTCTTGGACTTATGGCAGGGAATGGTTCTTCCAACGAGGCACAGGAAGCAGCATTCGATAGAGAGTTACGCAGAAAGAAAAAGAAGCGAAAAGGGAGAAACCTTTAATCGTATTATCAAGGTATAACTTCAAAACAGAAAAACAATGGCACAAGAAGACGATTTGAGAGCATTGGGAAAAATCATGGATTTTCTCCGTGCTGTGAGTATAATACTCGCAATTATGAATGTATATTGGTATTGCTACGAGGCAATGCGTATGTGGGGAGTGACAATCGGGGTGGTTGACAGAATCCTGATCAACTTCAACCGTACAGGTGGTTTGTTTCATTCCATTCTCTATACCAAGCTGTTTTCGCTTCTGCTCCTGGCACTCTCATGTCTGGGAACCAAGGGCGTGAAAGCGGAAAAGATGAGTTGGAACAGGATTTGGACGGTTCTTGCTGTTGGCTTCTTCTTGTTCTTCCTCAACTGGTGGATATTATTGTTGCCTATATCTAATTTGGGCAATGCCACGCTGTACATATTTACAATGACAGCGGGTTATATCTGCCTGTTGATGGGTGGACTGTGGATGAGCAGACTCTTAAAACACAACCTCATGGAGGATGTGTTCAATAATGAGAACGAGAGCTTCATGCAGGAGACCAAACTCATGGAGAACGAGTATTCCGTCAATCTGCCAACACGATTCTATTACAAGAAGAAATGGCAGAGAGGATGGATCAACGTGGTCAATCCGTTCCGAGCGACCATCGTGTTAGGTACACCGGGTAGTGGTAAGTCCTTTGCTGTAGTGAACAACTACATCAAACAGCAGATAGAGAAGGGGTATTCAATGTATATCTATGATTTCAAGTTTTCCGACCTTTCGACGATTGCCTACAACCACATGATGAACCACCAGAATGGATATAAGGTCAAGCCCCAGTTCTATGTCATCAACTTTGACGATCCTCGCAGAAGTCATCGCTGCAATCCCATTCACCCGGATTTCATGAGTGACATTTCCGATGCTTACGAAAGTGCATATACAATAATGCTCAACCTCAATAAGACTTGGGTGCAGAAGCAGGGCGACTTCTTTGTGGAGAGTCCGATAATCCTCTTTGCTGCCATCATCTGGTACCTAAGAATCTACAAGAACGGAAAGTTTTGTACCTTTCCCCATGCCATCGAATTGCTCAACCGCAGATACGAGGATGTCTTTCCGATACTGACGAGCTATCCCGAACTTGAAAATTACCTTTCTCCATTCATGGACGCATGGCAAGGTGGGGCAATGGAGCAGTTGGCGGGGCAGATTGCAAGCGCAAAGATTCCGCTGTCACGAATGATCTCACCACAACTCTATTGGGTGATGTCCGCAAGCGAGTTTACACTCGACATCAACAATCCCGAAGAACCGAAGATTCTATGTGTCGGCAACAATCCCGACCGTCAGAATATTTATGGTGCGGCACTCGGCTTGTACAACAGCCGCATAGTGAAACTCATCAACAAGAAGGGACAACTCAAATCATCCGTTATCATTGACGAGTTGCCGACCATCTATTTCAAGGGCTTGGATAACTTGATAGCCACGGCACGAAGCAACAAGGTGGCGGTGTGTTTAGGCTTCCAAGACTTCTCGCAGTTGGTTCGCGATTATGGAGACAAGGAGGCTAAGGTGGTTATCAATACCGTTGGTAATATCTTCAGCGGACAGGTCGTTGGCGAGACCGCCAAGACTTTATCCGAGCGTTTTGGAAAAGTGCTCCAAAAACGCCAGTCCATTTCCATCAACCGACAGGATGTCTCTACGTCCATCAATACCCAAATGGATAGTCTCATTCCGCCAAGCAAGATTAGTGGTCTTACCCAAGGTATGTTTGTCGGCTCTGTTTCCGACAACTTCACCGAGCGCATAGAGCAGAAGATCTTCCATGCCGAGATTGTCGTTGACACCGACAAGGTAAAGCGAGAGGAAAGCCATTATCAGCCTATCCCCATCATCAACGATTTCTTGGATGCGGATGGCAATGACTGCATGAAGCAAGCTATTCAGAACAATTACAACCAAATCAAGGAGGATGTCAAGCTGATTGTCAAGGACGAGCTGGAGCGCATCGCTGGTGACGAGAGCTTAAAGCATCTCATACAGAAATAAACAATAAGGCGAGTAACTTTTAGGAATTGTCCTTTCTGTTACTCGCCCCTGCATACATATATGGGATTTATCGTTTTTTATCGTCTCATTCTTTCCAATTCATCATCCTTTCGCATTTTGTCGTTCAACTTCTCCTGCATTCTGTCAAGGAAGTAAGTACGGCTATGGTTTTTGCGTCTTCTGATGTCGGTGTAGAAACGATAGCAGTCCTTGGCTTTGATGCCGAAGAACTGGTACATGGCTTGCGCCAAGTCCTTGAATTTTACATCGCCATCGTTCACGCTTCCCATTACGCAGATGCCATATACCATTTCTACAAGGTCAACGGCATTGCCTGTCCATTTTACTAATGGCTTTGATTCTGATGATACTGGTGGGGAGGCTTCTGAAGTGGATGTGGTCACATGAAGATGATATGTTGCTGCCACATGCTCTTGCATCCTTCGGACAAATGCAATAGCCTTGCGCACATACAAGCCTACGGTTCCCAAACAATCCTTTATATGGGGCATTGACAGATGAAAGTCAAGCTCGGTCTCTGCGTATGACAGTGCAAAGACCGCTTGCTTCACGTTGGTGCTGCATAAATCAACCACAACCTTGATAAACTCACGATATGAGTTCTCCAAAGCGTTACCACCTTTGTTCTTATGACCTGCATTCAGCAAGTTGAAAAAATCAGTCTCTATCAATATGTTGTATTCCATGTTTCTGTCTCTTTTATGGGTTTGTACTAATTTGATGTTTCTGTGCGCACATCATTTATTAGTCCAATACCTATGCCATTCCAAGACAATCTAAACAATTGGATGATGATATTTCCTGATAATCAGCAACTTTATCAAGAGAATAAGATTTTCACAAGGGAATTGCAAGCAGAAATAGTGTAAGGAAAACCGGACACTTGTCCAATCTTCCTTACACGGTTCTTATACCGTTACAACTTGTTAGTTGGAATACCATACTCTTTCATGCGGGCATAGAATGTAGTATGGCTCATTTCCAACATTTTTGCCGCATCACGCTTGATGCCATTACATTGCTTCAAAGCCCACAAGATACGCTCTCGATTGATCTTACGTTCTTGTTCATCAAAGTCCAAAGCCTCTTCTGTCAATGCCGATTGTGACAACTGCAAGTCCTCGACATCTATTATCTCATTCTCGCATAACAGCATAGCTCGCATGATACAGGATTTCAACTCACGCACATTGCCTGGCCATGTATGGCTTACAAGTGCCCTTTGCGCTTCCTTACTGATACATTTTATTTCTTTGTCCGTATGCCTATCATATAGTTTCAGGAAGAAGTTAGCTAATGGCATAATATCTTCCTTGCAATCCCGCAACCGTGGAATCTCAATAACCGCTTCGTGAAGTCGATAATACAGGTCGCTTCTGAATCGTCCTTCCCGAACTGCCTCTTGCAGATTCTCGTTGGTAGCGGCAATAATGCGCACGTCAGCCACTTTATCTTTTGTAGCTCCCAATGGTCGGTAGATCTTGGATTGCAACACACGCAGCAGCATCGCCTGTACGTCTTTCGGCAGGTTGCCTATCTCGTCCAAGAACAGCGTACCTCCAGCAGCCAATTCAAAGTAACCTTTTCTTGCTGCGTCTGCACTTGTGAATGCCCCTTTCTCATGTCCGAAGAGAGCGGAAACGGCAAGTTCCGCAGAAAGCGTACCGCAATCTACTACCTCAAAAGGCTTGTCGGCTCTTTTGCTTTGCAGATGTATCTTTTCCGCTATATGTTCTTTGCCTGTTCCGTTATCTCCCAATATCATAACAGCCATGTCGCTTTTGGCAAACAATTCTGCCATTTTGTATATACGGCGAAACTTCTCACTTTTGCGGTAAACAATCTTGTTATTCAACTCGACGAGTCGTTTCTGCTTGTCTATGATTTCTTCCAAACGTTCATAAACTACATCAAGCAACAATTTCTTCGGTATATAGTCTTCCGCTCCCAATTTCATAGTCCTCACGGCACTCATGCTTTCATCGTAAGATGTCATGATGATAAATGGATTCTGGTAGCCGTTACTACGCATCCATTCCAACAGGTCGATACCGTTATCATTCCCCAAGCGCATATCCGAAATGACAACATCCCATTCAGAGGATTCCCTCACAGCTTTCAGACCATCTCTGTAATTGTAGCATAAGACTGTTTTCCAGCCCTTTGCCTCCAACTTCTTGCCCAACATATTACAAAATGTAGGGCTGTCTTCAATGATTATTACTTTCTTCATGCTGTTACCTCCTCAATTTTCTTTTGTGCGGCTTTGATGATTTCCTCACCATGTGCGAAAACATCCTCAACCGCTTGGTTGATAACGTCGTCTGATGATGTAGAATCTTCTATCAGGTCAAAAAGATAGTTCAAAGACTCGTCAGATTGTACCATCATCCATGAGCTTCTTGCGTGGTGAATGACATCAGACATTTTCTTGCGGTTCTCCTCTTTGGCTACATTACGGATACTGCTCAATGTATCAGTCATTTCCTTTACGAAATTCTCCAAAGTCTCTTTTTCATTACCGTAGGTCAGCAACATAGAGAAGTCTATTTGTTTTTCTGCTATTTTACCGTTCACACACTTTCTTGCAGTGTTTATCAAATCCTTGTCAGACATCGGCTTGAACAGACAAGCGATAAATCCTGCATCAAGCAGTTCTTGCTCACTCACATTTGGTGCTGCTGTCATAACGACAACAGGAATGGTCTTGGAGTTACGCACGTTCACCATACGCATCATTTCCAGAATCTCGATACCATTCACTTCAGCCATCTTCAAATCCGTTATCAGCAGATCATAAGATTTTTTGCGCATCATATCCAATAAATCCGTGGCATTATTACAAGTGTCACATGCGATGCCGTTCGATACAAACGCCTCACGGATGGTACTCAGTTGCACATGGCTATCATCAATGGCAATGACAGTAAACGAATCTTGTCGTTTCGTTCTATACTGGATTGGTCCCACATTCTGCTTTTCGGCTGCAGCCATAGGAAGACTAATGGTAAAGATACTTCCCAGCCCTTGGTGACTGGACACATCGATTTTTCCTTTCATCAGTGAAACGAGGTTCTTGACAATGGAAAGCCCCAAGCCAAATCCCGGTTGGGTGACCGCATTTCCCAATCTTGCAAATTCCTTGAAGATTTGTTTTTGTTGCTTGTCGTCCAATCCTGTTCCTGTATCCTTAACCATTAGCATGAATACACCATTCTTATAGGTTGTGGACAATACTATCTCACCCTTTCCCGTATATTTGATGGCATTAGAAAGTAGATTGCGTCCTATTGTAAGCACCTTTTCCTTGTCTCCATTGACAACACCATCTGCCTTATTGTTGACGCTCAATTCCAGTTGTTTCTTCGCAGCAAAGGGCTCATACTCCATTTTTAATTGCTCGGCAATGTCCATCATACGGAAAGGGCGTTCCTTGACGGTCGCCTTTCCATTCGCTAATTTGGAGTAAACCAGGAAACTGTCTATCATAGAAGTCAAGCCTTTCGATGTGTCAACAATCAAGTCGGCATATCGTTTGCTTTCATCCGTAGCATCATCAAGTCCGCTAATCTTGCGAGCATAATCCTTGATGGCAGACAAAGGACTGCGCATCTCATGTGTTACTGTCAGCATCACCTTTCTTGTTTCTTCCTTGCTCTTACGTGTCTTGAATGCGAATCGCCACACCAATAGGAATAATACGAAAAATACCAATATCAACAATCCTATCATCCCTATATAATAATAGGTATAATTGCCTTCCAAGTCTGCGATTTGTCGCTCACGAACTTTGATGCCTTTATCCACATTCTCATCAGCTATGCTGATTACTCTTTGCAACTGCTTATTGATACCTTCATTTCTGTTTCCAAGACTATCCAATATCTCCACTACCTTACGGCTTTGCTGGTGATGTTTAGCAACAACCGTTTGGTTTAGGTTGGTGAGCATCTTTTCAGTTTGGATTAAACGGTTGCCTGTTGTTACTGCATTTTCTTTCTTGCCGAACAATCTGCTGAAGAAACCTCGCTTCTTTGGCTTTGCCTGCTGTGGCATTGATGAAAATCTTTTGCTTTCAGTCTTATTCTGCTCTACAATTCTTGGAACTTCTGCGGTCAGCTTTTCTTGAGTGGCTTTCAATTCCTGCATAGCATCCTTTATATCCAAAAGGAGCTGTTCCTTTTCTGCAAGAAGACGGCAGATCGTATCAGAATCTTCTTTCGGACAAATACCTGCGATGCCTTGAAGCATACTGTCCACTTCCAATCGAAGCGAATGATACTCATTTACATCTGTTGAGTCCCAATCCGCAACCATTTCACCAAGCAGTGACAATTCCGTTATGTGCAAGTTTAAGTCATGCACATTCTTTCGCCACTGATGCAGTTCTGCATCTCTACACTCAATCTCCTTTCTGTCGCGCCATTCAAATAGGCCGATTACAATGGTACATCCTACGATGACGATGGCAGTCATGATGCCTAAAGCCATCCATCTACAGATATGCCCGGTCTGTTCTTTGCGTTCCATGTTGTTTACTTTTTACGTTTCTATTACTTCATTATTGCTTTGCACTAACATTTTAATCGGCAAAGATAATGGCAGGAAGCATTAAAGACGAATATTTATATATATTATAACAACTTTTATGTGAATTCTTGGTAAAAACAGCATATCGTTAGAGAAAGAACCATTATTGAATAATAACAATGGACAATAAAGCCAAAAGCTGACAAAGTGTAGATTGTGAGACTTAATCGAAAAAGGATGGCAAGAGTTTCAATCCTACCATCCTTTTGAATCTTATTGAAAAGTCTTTTGCATTGTCAGCTTTATCAATGAGTAAATGAGAGAGTCGTTTACTTAACTCTTACACCTTTACCATTCAGAACTTCACCTCTAATATCATCAGTTTTACATATATTCAAAATAGCATCAACAGAAAGGTGTTGTATATTGCTAATTGCTGTTGTGTTTTAATTTAATATCCCGTAAGGAAATTCGGTAGAATCAACATTAAAATAGTAAACGTTATTTGTGTCTAAATCAAAAGCAGTCATAACGACAGGTGATACATCTCGTGCATTAGTAGTTGTAAGACCTTCATTCGTCCATAAAAACTTTAAATAAGTAGGAATGGCTCCCCATAAAAAATCATGTGAACTGTTTGAAATATTATAAAAACAAACCTTATCTGAAAAGACTAAAGAAAGAAAAAAATTTGAGTTTTTCACAAACAGTTTGTAATTGCCAGTAGCTTTTAAATTAAAAGATTTATCATATAAATAAAATGATTTACTTTTATTATTTACTAAATAAAGCCTGTCATCTTCGTTATAAACAGAATAGTTCGGAATTGGGTGGCCTAATTGCAAACCTAAGTAACTATCCACGACCTTAACCCTAATAGTAACGCTAGTATTCTCCGTCTTATCCTTTACAACAAGATAAACAATCCCATTCTTTTTTGTCTTTATTTTTATTTTTCCAGCACCAATAGTGGCTTCCAAAACATTATCATCTGACACTTCGACTGAAAGATTGTTGCTTCCACCACTAAACATAATTTCCGATGGGTTTTCTAATAATGGCTTTTCGTAATACTCTTTTTCAAAACACAATGATGAAACATCAGTACCATTACTACAGCCATATACTATAGAAAACAATAAAAAAAGAAAAAAGGATTGAATTATTTTCATATTTGCCAATAGAATAAAGCATTTGATGTACATAACTTTGTACACCAAATGCAATTAAAACTAATTATTTCTTATGAATTTCTGTTATTTCCCAAAAATTTATATTATAAGTGCCTAATGTTGTCTCAAAATCAGTCGAAGCATCTGCATTTACCTTATAAAAGCCATTGTCAGTTCCATCCCATCCCATATTAGCATGAAAGTACAAATCGTTATTTCGTAAAATTTCTCTGCTTGTCTTAGTGCAAATTGCATATCCATCTATAACCCAAGCATGAGAACCTTTTTCAGCCTGTTCATTTGCAGTATGTGTTCCACCCATTATTGCAACGCAAGGCATCTGGCGGTTTGCATTTATCGTATTTAACAATGGATCTGGGGCATATTTATTATAATAAGTGCCACAAGAAACATACTTCTTTAAATAATCCAATAAATTAGAAACTGAAGTTGCACTACTTTTTACACAAGGTATATTCGGATCATCATAAGGCCCATACTTAAAATCCTTATCAATATTTGGTCTTGTATTTGTTCCTTCATACATATGCTTAACTACTTTGGAAATCATCATAGCCTCCTCATAATCTCCGCCAAAATACGAATCATAGTTCAATTTCGGTTTTTTAGTAACAAATGCCCAGTCTATGACTGTTCCATCAATCGTCATGCTCGGAGCGATAGCTGCTAAAGTTTGAACTCCTGCTGTAATAGCACACCCCATAGGGTAATTTGTTTCCATATGATATGCATTATAAGATTTAGGCAACAACAAGTTATAAGGATTGTCTTGGCCCCACTCGGTCTTTAAAACAGCTCCACCATTTTGAGGCATTAACGATATAATCTGGCTCAAAGGTTTGTCATAAGCTGTAGAACGGGAAGTTGTTTCATGGCTTTTTACACCATTAACCTCAATCAAATCTTTTATTTCTTCATATGTTACTGTAGATTTACCCAAACAAGAAGCTACTTTCTTCAAGGTTTTCTCTCGTAACTCAACTTTGAGCCTTTCTATTTTATTTATCTCTGAAACAGTTGAAGCTTCTGCCAATTTTAACATCAAACATGCCCCAGTACTATCTTTTTTCTCAAAATTACCATTTTCTATATATGCCAAAACACCAGCACTTCGAGAGTCGGCAGAAACTAAAGCATACCCACTCTTTTCTCCAGACTGTAAACACACCTCATAAACAGGAATACTATCAGTCGTAGTCCCTCTTGTTGTCTTGCTTGATATAATTCCGCCAATGCGATATGAGCCCACAATAGACATTCTTGGATTGGCAGCACTTCTTGTTTTTGAGCCCAACGAAGTGGAAAAATCATTTACCATTGCCAGAATCTCATCCTCTGATAAATTTGTAGGATTATCATTTGCAATACTCATTGCCTCATCCATAGACAAATTAACATTCACGTTCTCAATAACAGGATTACTGTCATTAAGAATTTCATCTTGGCACGATGATACAATCACTGCCAATAATATTAAAACTAAATACTTTTTCATATTTATACAGTTTTATACAGTACTATTGATTAAATTATGCAAATTTACGAAATTTATTTTAAATCGATATATAACGAATGCGTTATTTATGTATTATTAACAATTTTCATTATTAAGGCGTTAAAATATATTGCATTTGGGCATTTTTTACTTTATTAATATATAAGAACTAACATCCTTTGCTTTTTAGCCATGAACCTTCTCAAGCTGACCGCCGAGATTGTAAGAGAAGTAATCTTCTCCTCGTCTGGACAATCATCTCTAACAGGCGGTTGTGGCTGTCATAAGTCCATTACGTCACATAAGTTGCGATCACTTGATTAGGCACAATCATCGTGCGGCGGGTCTTGGTGACTTCGCCCATCTTGCCATAGAAGTATTCAATGGCATCTGTTCCGTCCTCACGGAGCATCAATCTACCGATATGGTTCTGAGAGGCGTTGCGACCACCGTAGTAATACTTCACGTTGTTCTCCGGATGATCTGGGTAGTTTTGATACCTGTCAGACGCTGATAGTCGTAATCGTAGGTGATGAACTTGCCTTCCTTGGCAAGGTTGGCAGTCTGCTTAGTCTGTACATTGCCGAGCGCATCATAAGTGAAACTTGTAATGCCGCTTGCAGGATGGTTCACCTCGGTACGGCGGTCGCCCATGTCGAAAGTAGAGGTGGTAACATTGCCCTCCGTGTCAGTAACACGGACAAGACGCTGTATGCCGTCATACTCAAACGAGGTGGTAATCTCACCGTCAGGTCCGCTCTTCTGGATGGTCTTCACCGTCTTGCCACTGCCATTGGTATGGGTTGCCTGCACATAGAAAATATTTCAAAGAAGCAAAAAGGATCATATCCTCTGATATTCCCGATTGAAGTTTAAGGCAGTTTATAGCCTTGTTTTAACCCAAATCGGTCATTAGAAAATTTCGCTTTTATTTTGTCTTGAAATTGAACGAAAGATACATATTGTGTTAGTATACAGATGCTATAACGATGGCACCGCCTACTATAATCTGACTTTTTGCACGAAAAAATCTCTAATGACCGATTTGGGTTTAATGATACTTTCATATTGTTTTGCTTTTATGTTATAACTAAAGAATGACTATATATTGAATTTATTGCAATGAATTGCAGTATTAATCAGAAAACGCACAATAATATGTCTATCAATGTTTTTCCATTGTCTCACCAAGCAGGGACTATTTGGCGACACGCATGTTCAAGTCATACATGCTTTTCTGCCAAAGGTGCGTCTCTGCAATCCTGCTCTCCATCCTGCTTCTGTCGCGCCATTAAAATAGGCTGATAACTATGATACTTCCTACGACGTTGAGCATATTGCAGCATATTTAGTGCATTGTTGAGATTTGTCATATTCTTTGCAGATTCTTTGCGTTATTTCATTTTTTAACGGACTATTGTATAGTAATCATCATATAAAATCCGCAGATAGAAACTTACTATCTACGGATTTTAATGAGTTTTAATAAAAAACTAAGACCATAGAGTGTAATACATTTCTGTAAAACGTACTATTACATCCTATATTCTTCATAGACTACTCTTCTATAGATTCGTCTGTTGGTGAAAGTTTTATAGTCTTAACAACTTTTCCTTTCTGATTCGTCCATACTTTTATACGGCACTCTACAGCTCCCATTCCAGTAGAAGAAATCGTATAGACTGAGTGAGCCTTTAAGTTTATCTTTTCACTTCTTGATGGTAGTCCACCACGACTAATTGTATAACCTCTTGGAATATTGCTCAATTTAATTTTTTTGGGAGGAACGCATGTAGAATCTTCCCAAATTAGCAATAAAGCTCCTTCATATAGTTTCCCATCAGAAGTAACAGAATCATTCTCAAAACAAATGTCGTAAAAATAGCCATCATTGATAGTCAGAGATTGAGTTTGAGTGTCAAAATCAAAATCAGCAACTCTTCTACATCCTAATAAAAGAAAAAAGGAAAGGCAATATAGTACTCTTTTCATCTTTCGTTGTTTGACTTTGAATCGTTATACATTTTCCACCACTGATCAATTTTTTCTATTATTTGATCTTGAGAATTGTTTTTGTTGTAGAACAATCTCTTTAAACCATTTTTTTGAATCTTGCTATTTATAAAATTATTAAAATACTTAAATATCTTTTCTCCTTTGTCTGCTTCTTTTTCTTTTTTTGAAAAACTTCCATTATGCCAATTTTCACCATGAGCGATATTCTTTAAATACTCAGAGATAGAACTTGTGAAATGTTTGTATCCATTCACTTGAGGTATATGTCCAACTTCATGTGCATTTCTTCCTAAAAAATGATAAAAACAGCTACCATTTGTTTCTAAATATGTCTTACCGTCTTTAAAGATTTTGTAATAATGAGTTATAACGGCATTATTAGGATCTTTACCAGCTGTCAAAGACGAACCTTCAGCTCCTATTGAACCATTCCAAATATTTGCTTCTACAAATCTAACTGTAGCAACACGGATTTGATACTCATTTACTTTACTCACTAAATGTAAAATATGAGCAGCAGCTGGAGTAAAATTATAATCACCATTAGGATTTCTTGCTAAAAGAACACTACTATTTGCTTGTCTTCCTGTTGGATCTACTAATAACACAGGATTTTGGTAGCAATATTCATACGGGAATAAGTTAAATGAATTATAAACGCCACCGTTATGTTGCCCATCAATATAATTTTCTGTATTATGTGGATCATAATTAGATATAGGATCCACGCTAATCCACACTCCTAACCTTGGGTCATAGTACCTCGCTCCATAGTAATACAATCCCGTCTCTTCGTCGAATTCCTTCGCATTAAAAAGATAAGGTGTATTCCAAATGTTGTTGCGCTCCTCAACGAACACTTCACCGAAAGGTACATACTCAATGTGCTGCACCACTTCGCCGTCAAGGTTGGTGATGTAACTACTGCTACCCAAATGGTCTGGGTGGTAGTAGAACTGCATCTTCTCGTATGCGTCGCCTTCTTGGAAGTTATTCTTTGCAGCTCTCGCTAAAGCTCGTGCCTGCGCAGCCTCCAAGCTGCCGTCATTGCAGCAGAAGCCCTTGCCATCGACATAGTCGTTGTTGTCCTCGCCATTGTACGGCACTGCAAAGGTTGCATAATTATCCTTGATAGCCTGCAACTGCTGAGTATATTTTTGCTTATAGTCAACAGACAAGCCATCAGTCTCACTACCTGCATACTGGATGCGGCGTGGATCTGAGCCGTAAGAGTCGAAGTCACCAATCTTGGAAACGACACGCTGACTACCGATATAGATGTGCTTGGTGTAGCGTCCGCCTTGGTTAGCTACGAGATAAGGTGATACATAGAGTGAGAACTTGGCGGTGTTCGTGCGACCTCCAGCAAACTCGGAATTTACATACACTTGGTCACTTTCGCCAGAAGTCTTCACCGTGCGCTCACCATCAGCATCGTACCAATAATTGGTTACAAAGCCATTGTCATCAGAAGCAAGAAGACGGTTCTCCTCATCCCATTTGAGTTTGCGTTCCGTGGTTTTCTCGTCAGTCACGCCGTCCTTCTTTGTACGGCTTGTATTGACATAAACAAGATTACCATTTGCATCATACTCATAGGCATGATTGTTGTTCACATTCTCACTCTCTGAAGGCGTCTCCTCCGTGCGGTAGTTCACATCCTTCACATTGGCGAGTTGGAACTTCTTGCCTGTCTCTGTTCCATAGGTGTATGACATATTATAGCCAGCATTTAATGTGCCGTTGAACTGCACATTGTTCTGCGTGAGAATCTGACGCTTCGATGTGATACGGTGCATATTGTCGTAACCCATCGCAAGAGTGTAGCTTGCGGTCTTGTTGTCAGCACCAGTATAAGTACCTGTTGCACTGACAAGACGGTAGAGTGCATCGTATGTATAGGCATGAGCCATCTGTCCGCCAGCCTTTCCACTCTGTGGAACTGACGCACCATTAACCACGCTGAGCACATTGCTCACCGCATCGTAAGTGTAAGCGTTATCCATAATGGTG
>ERZ780177.1375-NODE-1375-length-23291-cov-12.568643_pt1 | contig 23291 bp, 17 predicted proteins | sample MGYA00510973_ERZ780177 | MGnify/ENA primary metagenome ERZ780177 (study PRJEB29588, sample SAMEA2144396) | human gut metagenome | biome: human gut; feature: human-associated habitat; material: faeces | place: Denmark | collected 2008/2010 ...
CTTTACCGCTAAAATGGTATAAAAATAAGGACTAAATTAGGCATAACCCCTTGATTTTACTGGGTTTCATCTAACTTGGTCCTATTATAACTCAAACACCATTATCCCGCTTGGAATACAGCACTTCTATGCCACGCACAGAATGCTTTCTTGCATCCGATGCGTTGCAATGTACACTCACTAACATGTCTGCCTGCCGTTTATTGGCAAGCCGTACCCTCGCCTTTTTGGGAACTGTACGATCCGTTGTTCGCGTACAATATACCTTAACACCACTTTGTTCAAGCAGCCTGGCAATTTCCTTTACCACCGCCAGATTATACTCTTTTTCCTCCAGTTTTCCATCATCGCTGACAGCGCCCTCATCTTTGCCTCCATGTCCCGCATCCAAGGCGATCACATACTGTGATTTCTTTGATGCATCGTCCTGTTTCGGATCGGACAATTTCTGTGCTCTCGTCCGTGTACTTTCCGATAGCACAGACTCTTTTGCCTCCTGCGCCTGCACTTTGGAAATGGAATCTATCGGCATTTCCTTCGAAAAGATCACACAAAAGACAAGCAGCAGCAATAGCACACATATGCTTTGTCCTGTCAGCATTCTCCATTGCTTTATCTCCATGTCCACCTCAAATCTAACGTTGTTCTCCGTCTGTATCCTGCCATAAATATTATCTTGTGTCTGTTCTAAACATATCCTCAAATATGCTATTCTCTGTGTCTCATTATATAAGAAATCGTTCTCTATTGCAATGTGCATTGACGTGTAAGCAATGATTGTAATTTATCCTACATTTCGTTATAATAAAATGAGCTGCCCAAACTTCCCATACCGGAAGTTATTGCACAACCACATATTACTTATTATGTCAATGACTATATAGCATTTTGCAGCCACCAAAGAGCGATTTCTGCCATCAGAGTACTATAGTAATTGCCTTGCCGCATTTACGTTTTTCGTGATTTCTAGATTTTGTTATCTCTGATGATTGATTTACATGCCTTTCGGAAACTCGAAGTCCCGGAAGCAAGGTAATCATCATTTTTGAAAGGGACTTTGCGCTCGTCGTTACTTATGTCTCGTATTTCAGAGACATTAAGTAACGTGACGTAGCGCATCGTAGCGAAAGCGTCCCGTCCAAAAATGGATGATACCTTGCTAAACCGGGACATCTCAGACACTCCTTCAGGCATGTATTCATCAGAGATGTAACAAAATAAGAAATCACGCAAAAACTCTGCGTTCTGCGGCAATTATCTTAGTACTCTGATGACAGAACAATTTACTGTATTGGCTGCAAAATGGTTTATTTATTGCTGACATAATAAGTAATATGTGGTTGTGGAGGATTTGAAGTATGGGAAGTTTGAGCGAGTTTTAAATGTGGATCTGACGAGGGATGAGTAAATGTCAGATCTTGTAGTACAAAATTGATAGAATGGAGTTTAAGTATGATCAAGAGAATGGATTTATCCGGCGATTGGGCATTTGCCTTGGATGCGGACAAAACAGGGATCGAGCAGGGAGTTTTCCGTAGTCTGCCTGCAGATACGATTACACTTCCCGGTACGACTTCGATTGCCAAAAAGGGAACTCCTTCTGACAAGAAAGAAATCGGTTTTCTGACTGATCCATACTTGTTTGAAGGTTACGCATGGTATGCAAAAGAAATTACCTTGGACAAAGATTTCAAAAACAAAAATATTTATTTACATTTGGAACGTACACGCCTGACTCGTGTTTGGGTTAATGATGTAGAGGTCGGATGCAGAGACAGCCTTACTACTCCACATCATTACGATCTGACTCCTTATATTAAGGACAACACGTTTCGTCTGACTATTTTAGTTTCTAATGTGGATTACCCGACCAAAGGCGGTCATCTGACCTCTCCGGATACCCAGACGAATTGGAATGGTATTATCGGCGAGATATCGCTTCACATATGTGATGAGATCATGATCGAACATATCAAAACCTACCCGGATACAGAGCACAAATCTGTCCGTGTAGAGATTACCACCAACAATACAACGCAGACGCAACGCAATCTGTCTGTCTGTGCCGAAGCTGAATTAATGGACATTTCCGGCAAGACAGGCGTACAAGTACCTGCTGCATATTTTCAGGACATTTTCTTCCCGGTCGGCAAAGGAACGGCCGAATTTACTTATGAACTGGGAGAAGATGCTGTACTTTGGAGCGAATACAGTCCGGTCATCTACGAACTGCACTTGACAATTCCGGGTACCGACGAGGAGAGCGTGACAACATTCGGTCTGCGCGACTTTTCCACATCAGAGACTGAATTTTTGATCAACGGGACACCGACATTCCTGCGTGGCAAACACGATGGTTTGATCTTTCCAATGACCGGAGCGGTTCCTACTTCCGTAGAAGAATGGATCCGCGTTATGAGCATTTCCAAATCTTACGGTATCAATCATTACCGTTATCACACCTGCTGCCCTCCGGACGCTGCATTTGTGGCGGCTGATCTGTTGGGTATTTACATGGAACCTCAGCTTCCTTTCTGGGGAACCTTGACCGCACCGGGTGATGAAGGGCACAATGCCGAAGAGCAGGATTATCTGATCGAAGAAGGTTATCGCATGATGGATGAATTTGGTAACCATGCTTCTTATTGTATGATGTCTCTTGGAAATGAGCTTTGGGGCAGCAAAGAGCGCATGGCAGAGATCATTACAAATTATCGCAAGGTGGATGATCGTCATCTGTATACACAGGGTTCCAACAACTTCCAGCACACCCCGGTACTATTACCGGAAGACGATTTCTTTGTCGGAGTCCGTTTTAGCAAAAACCGTTTATTCCGTGGTTCCTATGGTATGTGTGATGCTCCTTTGGGACATATTCAGTGGGATGAACCTTCTGCTGATCATAACTACGATGAAGTGATCCATCCTACAAATGCAGCCGCCGATGCCGGCAACGATGCGGAAGAGATTGAAATCCAATACGGAACCGGCGTTAAGAAAGTAAAAGCTGCCGATAATGGGGGTGTTTTGATCCCACATATTCCGGTTGTCTCCCATGAGATCGGACAATTTGCGGTTTATCCAAACTTCCGTGAGATTGATAAATATACCGGCGTTCTCAAAGCAAGAAACTTCGAAGTATTCAGAGACCGTTTGAAAGAAAAGGGCATGTTAGATCAAGCCGATGACTTTTTCTACACCAGTGGTAAGCTGTCTGTTCAATGCTACAAGGAAGAACTGGAGGCTGCTGCTCGTACGAAACTGCTCGCCGGATATCAAATATTGGATATTCAGGACTTTTCCGGTCAGGGTACCGCTCTCGTTGGTATTTTGGATGCCTTTATGGACAGCAAAGGACATGTTACACCGGAGGAATGGGCAGGATACTGTTCCGATCACATTCTGTTAGCACAGTTTCCAAAATATGTCTATCAGGCAGGAGAAACCTTCCGTGCTAAGATGGCGATCCGCTACTACAATCCGGAGAAGTTGGAGAATAAAATTCTTCACTGGGAATTAAAACAGCAGAAAAAGATCATTCGAGAGGGATCCGTTGTGATTCCGGATGGTGCTTTTGACCTGGTAGAATTAGATGAGATAACCTTTGATTTTCCGGAGATTACGGAAGCTGCTACTTATCATTTGGATCTTAGTGTACCGGAAACCAATATGGCAAACACCTATGAGCTATACTGCTTCCCAACACTGTCAACGGAAATTCCGGCCTCCGGCATGACGATCGGTGAAGGTGCCAATGAAGTCCATGTGACGGCTGATTACGCAGAAGCCTGCGCATTGCTTCAAAATGGTCAAAAAGTATTGTATCTGCCAACCGAACTTGCCGACAAGATCGAAGGCTTTTATTGTACGGATTTTTGGTGTTATCCAATGTTCCGCGATATTTGCGAATGGATGAAGAAGCCGGTTGCTGTCGGTACAATGGGGCTGTTGATCCAAAAGGATCATCCGGCCTTAGTTTCTTTCCCGGCTCACAAATATTCCACACCACAGTGGTATAAGATCGTATCGCACTGTGACTGTGCTATCTTAGATGACGTGACCGATAAGAGCTACCGCCCGATCGTGCAGATGGTTGACAACTTTGAACGTAACCACAAACTGGGTATCTTGTTTGAAGGTAAAGTTGGCGAGGGTACCTTGATGGTATGTACCAGCCGTTTAAGTGAGGTTGCCGAGTATCCTGAGATCAAATGCTTTGCAAGATCAATACTGGATTATGTGACCTCGGATGCTTTCGCACCTGAGCAGACATTGGATATGGCACTTCTTAAGCATGTATTTTGCAAGGAAGACTAACCGTCACATCCGAATAAAACAATAAAAGATATAAACAAAAGCAGTTTCCTATAAAGAAAAAAAGCCACCAAGACTTGATGAGTACCCTGTCACTGACAGGACATATCAAATCTTGGTGGCTTTCAATTTTGATACTCTTATATGTGCTTTCAACCTAATGTGAAAGAACATACCTCATTATTACAAACTTTAATTCTAAAGTGATTGGATAAACCGCATGAATGCATTCATACCTTCGTCTGTGTTTTTATAAACACCGGCATGCTCTAATACTTTCTTAAAAACGATACCGATCTCCGTCTGAAGAATTTCATCTACATTATCTTCTGTGATCGCATCGTATTTTGGTAAAAACTCGTCTACCCAGTCTGCATGTTTTGCAAGTTCCTCATCGGCTCGAATATCTTTTCCTGATATAATGTATTCGCCCAAACGCTGCATTTCTCCCTTTAATCTAGCCGGAAGGACTGCCAGACCCATAACTTCGATCAAGCCGATATTTTCTTTCTTAATATGGTGCAGTTCCTGATGTGGATGGTACACACCTAACGGATACTCCGGCGTTGTAATGTTATTGCGAAGTACCAGATCCAGTTCAAACTCCCCGTCCCGCATTCGCGCGATCGGTGTGATCGTATTGTGTGGTTCTCCATCCGTCTGCGCATAGATAAAAGCATCTTCATCCGTATATGCTCTCCATGCCGTCAAAATATGTGCAGCAAGCTTTACCAGGCGCTCAGCCTCTTTATGACGAATACGTACAACCGACATCGGCCAATTTACGATCCCCGCCTGTACATCCTCAAAGCCCGGAATCGTCAATGTCTGCTTGATTTCCGCTCTTTCCATTGCAAATTCATAATGACCACCCTGGAAATGCTCATGTGCCAATATCGAGCCGCCTACAATTGGCAGATCGGCATTTGAACCTACAAAATAATGTGGGAACTGACGCACAAAATCCAACAGTTTACGAAAGGCAGATTCATCAATCTTCATCGGTGTATGATCACTATTAAATAGGATACAGTGCTCATTGTAATATACGTAAGGAGAATACTGCAATCCCCACTGACCGCCATCAATGGTTACCGGAATAACACGGTGATTCTGTCTTGCCGGATGATTCACTCTACCTGCATACCCCTCGTTTTCTTTACACAGCAAACATTTCGGATAAGCACTCTGTGGTGCATTTTTGGCAGCGGCGATCGCCTTAGGATCTTTCTCCGGCTTAGATAAATTGATCGTAATGTCTAATGTCCCATACTCTGTATCTGCGGTCCACTTTACATCACGCTTGATTCGATCACGGCGGATATAATTGGTATCACAACTTAATTTATAATAATAGTTTGTTGCCGCTTTGGGTGATTCTTCATACAACTTGCGAAACTTGCGGATCACGGTACTTGGTGCCGGAACGAGTGCTCCCATCAGTTTCGTATCAAATAAATCCTGATAAACAACGCTGTTCTCTGTCATAACACCACGGGAATATGCATTTTCCATAAGGTCCGCTAAAATCTCATGAACCGGCCGTACCGGCGTCTCCTGCTCTGGTGTCTGATATTCATCCAACTGCAAAATCTCCAACAAACGATTAATCACATACACACGATCTTCCGCTGCGACCAAACCATTTTTTTCCCCATAACGAACCAACTCATCAATCAACACACTGTTATCTGCCATGCTATTACCGTACCTTTCTATATGTGGTTGAGGGGCCCGCCAAGACCCCTCCCAATAAATAATATGAAATCTTTGATAGGCTTAGTGTACTTTTTCGCCCTTAATCTCGATCATGTGATTTACTGCATGCTCTAACGCATCAATGGAAGCACGAATAATATCTTCATCACTGCTTACGCCCCAATATAACTGCTTCTCATCCTGCGTAATTCCAACATAAGCCATCGCCTTAGAAGAAGATGTCTTCGACAATGCGTGCTCCTCATATACATCCAATACATAGCTGATACCTAAGAAATCCTTGATCGCATTGTTGACTGCATTCAAACGTCCATTTCCCTTTGCCTCGACAACTTCTTTTTTGCCATCCTGCTCAAAAGTAACCTGCGTTGTAATACCATCTTTCTGCTGGAAGTGTACTTCTGCAATAGCAAAACTGCGCTTTGGCTGGCTGTATGTCTCTTCGAATACGCGCAGCATATCTTCCGGACTGAGCTCTGCATGTGCATGATCGGAAACACCCTTCATCAGGTAACCGACTTCCTCACGCATACGGTCTGGAATCTCTAATCCGTAATTCTGTTTTAATACATACGCTACACCGCCCTTACCGGACTGGCTGTTGATACGGATAACATCCGAATCATATGTTCTTCCAACATCTTTCGGATCGATCGGCAGATATGGAACCGTCCAAAGATTTTCGTTACGCTCCTCGCGATATGCCATACCTTTGGAGATAGCATCCTGATGAGAACCGGAAAATGCGGTAAATACAAGCTCACCTGCATATGGCTGACGCTTGGATACCTGCATTGCTGTCAAACGCTCATACGTATCTGCGATCTCCTGCATATTGTGGAAATCTAACTTGGAATCCACACCATGAGAATGCAGATTCATAGCAACAGTTACTAAGTCTAAATTACCGGTACGTTCACCGTTACCAAATAAAGTGCCTTCCAAACGGTCTGCTCCTGCCAATACACCAAGCTCCGCAGTTGCCACGCCGGTACCACGGTCATTGTGTGGATGCAGAGAAAGAACAACATTATCACGGTATTTCAGATGTTTGCTGACATATTCAATCTGGCTTGCAAAAACATGCGGCATTGCATTCTCGACAGTGGCAGGGATATTAATGATCGCCGGTGCATCTGCCTGTGGCTGCCATACATCCAAAACGGCATTACATACTTCTACTGCATAATCTACTTCTGTTCCATGGAAACTCTCCGGGCTGTATTCAAAGCGGAAGTTACCATGTGCCTCTGCAGCAAGCTCTTTTAACAGTTTTGCTCCGTTTACTGCAATCTCCTTGATCTCTTCCTTGGATTTACGGAACACCTGCTCTCTTTGTGCTACAGATGTAGAATTATATACATGAACGATTGCATTTGGTGCACCATCCACTGCTTCAAATGTCTTGCGGATAATATGTTCTCTTGCCTGTGTAAGTACCTGAACCGTTACATCATCCGGAATGAGATGCTGATCGATCAGTGCTCTCAAAAAAGTAAACTCTGTCTCGGATGCTGCCGGAAAACCGACCTCGATCTCCTTAAATCCAATCTTAACCAGCATCTTAAAAAACTCTATTTTCTCGTCCAGGCTCATTGGCTCGATCAAAGCCTGATTGCCATCACGTAAATCAACACTGCACCAAACCGGCGGCTTATCAATTGCATCTTTCTTTACCCATTCATAGCAATCCTCCGGTGGCATAAAATAACTCTTCTGATACTTTTCAAATCCTTTCATAAATAACCTCACTTTCCAGACTCCCCTTTGAGTCCTTGTAATGCGTTGCGCATCTGTGTGCATTCTGTCAGAGTTTGTATAAGGATCAACGTGAAATTCTTTCGTAATGTAAAAAACGTCTCTATATAATATAGAGACGGATCATCCGCGTTACCACTCTTATTCATGAAAAAACATGCGCTCACAGGTACATCAACAACTTGTCAATACCTTTCCCCTCTAACGGTGGGAATCCGTCCTGATCTACTAAAGTTCAACCGGCTGCTCCGAGACGAGTTCGCCATATCACTTCCACTGCTTCGCATCAACCAACAGCTTTCTGCATTCCATTCTATGGTTACTACTTCTCTTCTTCGCATTTCATCAAACATCATACCACATACATTCTAATTTGAAAACCCCCAATTTTTATCATTGTATCTTCCAAGTATGGAATTTTTTTAAGGGCAGCTTTCAAAGAAACTCCCAGACTGCATTTTTGATAACATAGCGTATTTTTGGTATTGGCATAATGTGGATTATGGGGATTGTGTTGTAAATAAAAATGTGCTAGTATAAATCCCGTCGAGAAAACACAATATATAGTGTCACCATGACATTTTTCGAACATTATATAGTACTTCTAAAAATCCGAGAAAGTATGCATATCCACGCAGTCTGTGTGCTTTCCTCGATTAGGAAGCAAGTCTGAATGGAGGAGGTTGCATTCATGAAAATCATGAAAAGAAGTGGCATTGAAGCCGATTTTGATGTCACCAAAATATCAGCAGCGATCAAAAAAGCAAACTGCGAGGTTGCCGCTGTTGATCAATTATCAGAAGAACAGATCGAGGAGATTTCTACTAATGTAGAGAAGATTTGTTCTGACATTGGCCGAACTCTCGGCGTCGAAGAAATTCAGGATCTTGTCGAGGATCAGATCATGAACAAACGTGCATTTGTGCTGGCACGCAAATACATTACTTACCGTTATACTCGCGCCTTAGTCCGCAAATCCAACTCAACCGATAAGCAGATCTTAAGCCTGTTGGAATGTAATAATGAAGAGGCAAAGCAGGAAAATTCCAATAAGAATCCTACCGTAAATAGTGTACAACGCGATTATATGGCCGGCGAAGTCAGTAAAGACATTACCAAGCGTTTTTTGCTCCCAGAGGATATCGTAGCCGCACACGAACAGGGCATTATACATTTTCACGATTCCGATTATTTTGCACAGCATATGCACAACTGCTGTCTTGTCAATTTGGAAGATATGTTGCAAAACGGTACTGTGATCAGTGAAACCATGATTGAACGGCCAAAGAGTTTTTCAACTGCCTGCAATATAGCAACGCAGAGCATTGCACAGATTGCCAGTTCCCAGTACGGCGGACAGAGCATTTCTTTGGCACATCTCGCCCCATTTGTGGATGTCAGCAGACAAAAATTCCGACTGCAGGTGCGTGATGAGTTTGAAAAAGCGAATATCGCTGCTTCCGAAGAACAGATCAATAATGTAGCAGAACAGCGTGTACGCGACGAGATCAAGCGTGGCGTACAGATGATCCAGTATCAGGTGATCACCTTGATGACAACTAATGGACAAGCACCATTTGTTACGGTATTTATGTATTTGGACGAAGTTCCGGAAGGACGTCTGCGTGATGATCTTGCACTCGTAACGGAAGAGATCCTTCGCCAGCGTATTCAGGGCGTTAAGAATGAAAAAGGTGTATATATTACTCCTGCTTTTCCAAAGCTGATCTATGTATTGGAAGAAGATAATATTACCGAAGGCAGTAAATATTGGGAACTAACCAAACTGGCAGCAAAATGTACGGCAAAACGAATGGTTCCTGACTATATTTCTGAAAAGATCATGCGTAAATTAAAAGATGGCAACTGCTATCCTTGCATGGGCTGCCGTTCCTTCCTGACTGTTTATCATGACGAAAACGATAAGCCAAAGTTTTACGGCCGCTTTAATCAGGGCGTTGTCACGATCAACTTAGTGGATGTTGCCTGCTCTTCCGGCAAGGATATGGATAAATTCTGGCAGATTTTTGATGAACGTCTGGACTTGTGTTATCGTGCACTGATGTGCCGCCACAAGCGTTTATTAGATACGCCTTCCGACGTTGCTCCAATCCTTTGGCAGTACGGTGCTCTCGCTCGTCTGAAGAAAGGTGAGACGATCAATAAACTGCTATATAACGGATATTCTACGATTTCTTTGGGATACGCCGGATTATGCGAATGCACCAGATATATGACCGGACACAGTCATACTGATCCGGAATCCACCCCATTTGCATTGCAAGTCATGCAGCATATGAACGATGCTTGTGCAAAATGGCGCAAAGAAACAAACATCGACTTTAGCTTATATGGTACTCCGCTAGAGTCCACCACCTACAAATTTGCCAAATGTCTGCAAAAACGCTTTGGCATTATCGAAGGTGTGACCGACCGCGGCTATATCACTAACAGTTATCACGTACATGTAACTGAGGAGATCAATGCCTTTGATAAATTGAAATTTGAGGCGCAATTTCAAGAATTATCTCCGGGTGGTGCGATCAGTTATGTGGAAGTACCGAATATGGAAAATAATATCGAAGCCGTATTAAATGTTATGAAATATATTTATGATAATATTATGTATGCGGAATTAAATACCAAGAGTGATTATTGTCAATGCTGCGGTTATACCGGTCAGATTCAGATTGTCACTGACGAACATGGTAAGCTGATCTGGGAATGCCCAAATTGCGGCAACACCGACCAGAACAAAATGAACGTTGCAAGACGTACCTGTGGGTATATTGGGACGCAATTTTGGAATCAGGGACGTACCCAGGAGATCAAAGAACGCGTGCTGCATTTATAAATTTTACAATTCCGGACGGGACTCCAGATCGCGGCTTAAAGCATCCAAATAATGAATGAATATTTGGTTTGATGTGCGTATCTGGTAATCCTGATCCAGTTCGTGACGCAAAAAGCTCTTGCGTCCTCCTTCTGCTGCACGATCCCAAAAGCGTTTTACATCGCGAAACGGTACATAGTAATAGGCACCGGCTTCCTTAAAATAGACGATCAAAAACGCAATGCCATCTTGCCGCTCAAAGTCCTGCATATACTCCATCTGATGCTCATGGATATTTTGCAGGGCAAAACGCTCTCCGGCGCATTCTTTGGCATCAAAACAAATTGGCACCCCCTGCACATTCCCGATATAATCTACGGTACTTTTTTGTTCAAAATATGCTAAGGTGATATGCCGATGCTCTTTGTCGATATTGATCGGCGTAATGGGCGTCGGTATTTTTTGTACTAATGCCAAATGCTCTTTGCGATATTGTTCATTTGTCATATTAAGGGCTTCCTCTAACATAGAGCCTCGAAGTCCTCTTGAATTCCAAGATGGCATAATTCTCTCAACTCCTTATGAATAGTGCACTATGATCATTTAATCTCCATTCCAAATTTGCGTACTATCTCAGCTAAATACTGTTCTGTTTAGTTTCTATCCCTAGTCTGCGCACTATCTCAGCTAAATACTGTTCTGTTCAGTTTCTATCCCTAGTCTGCGCAGTACCTGTGCAAAATTGTCTGGGAGTTCCGCTTTCCAAACATATTCTTTTCCATGTGCCGTAAATATAAGCTGCCAAGCATGTAACAATTGCACTCGCTGATGTAATTGCTCTCGGTCGAAGGCAGACGCTCGTTTCGTACTGTATTTAACGTCCCCCACCAATGGATGACCAATGCTTGCCAAATGAGCACGAATTTGATGAGATTTACCTGTGATCAGATGCACCTGCAACAGGGTAAAAGATTCCCCTTGATACATCCCCTGTTGAAGCGGCAGGTATTCCGTTGCAATCGGTACACTGTTAGGGCCGGGCTGTTGTCTTACTGTCACTTTATTAGTTCGACTATCCTTCTCTAGGTAGCCTTTCAAATACTGCTTTTTTGACACACTTCCATGAACAACACATAAATAATATTTGCAGATTGTACGTTCCTTGAACCGTTTATTCATGTCCTGTAGCGCACGTACCGTCTTTCCTGCTACGATCAGGCCGGAAGTATTTCGGTCCAAACGATTACAGATTCCCGGACGAAACGTGTCATCAGCAGCATTATCTGCCAAATAATCTGTAATCTGTTCAACGATCGACCTGTCATTTCTGTCCGCTTTTTGGGATAGCACTCCAACCGGCTTATTAACCACCAAAAACTGAGCATCCTCATAGACAATTTGCAACGGCGGCAAGTTTCTGTCATAGTGCCCCTGCTGCAACTCTATTTTTCCTTGACGTGCACCCTTTTCCAGCCTCTTTGCCTGTGGCATCTGTTGTGCACCATTAGTCGGTCTCTTTGCCTGTGGCATCTGTCGTGCACCATTAGTCGGCCTCTTTGCCTGTGACAGGTGTTGTGCGCCCAAATCAACTTCTTGAGCTTTCTTCCCTGACCGAAAACCATCAATTGTTTCATCCGCAAGAAACAATTTTATCTGATCGCCGGTCTGAATCCGCTCCGACCCAGACACTTTTTTCCCGTTTAACACAATGTTTTTCTTGCGCATCATCTTATAAAAAAAGCTTTTCGGAGCATCCGGCATATATTTTTCCAAATAGCGATCCAAACGCTGTCCTTCCTCGCGTTCAGAAATTATTACTTCTCGCATAATAGCTCTCTGCCCTTTCTCTCGGTTATACGATCAAAGATCGCAGGTAAGATTTCACATGTTCCAACTCTTCTTCCTGATCCTCCGTACATTCCGGAATGGAATCAATTCTTGCTAACTCCTGTAAAAACATCGCCTGCTTCTCCACGATCTGCACTTTATACTGCGTTCCCCAGTTAGCAACGCCCTTGGACAAATACTCTCTAACATAGGATAATTCCTGTTTTCCATTGCCCAATACGCCAATCACTCGTCCATTACCTACTGCCAAAAAATCTAAATGCATAATCTTTTCGGAAGAAGTGATCACCAGATCTGTCATCAGTTCCATCCTCTCCGGCAAAGCTTTTTGCACCTTTTGGTATTGTTCCTCGGTTACAGAATGATACGGAAATACCACAACAAAACCAACAATCTGTTTCACGATCGGCAGTACCCCTAACACTGCGATCACCGTAAATAAATTCTGTCTGGACATATGATTCAGCACCAATCCCAATACATAAATTCCAATAGAAATAGCACTATAAATAATTGCTATCGTAAGGGTTCTTTTCTTTCTATTGTTTATATAACCGAAATCTCCACGTTTCGCTTTCATCCGTTCCTCCAATCATATCTTGTAATTACTGCATGCGCCATCCTGCGTAATATTTGTTTTTTAGCATTCCATTCTGCATATATTTTCCCCAGCCTAATGCAAAACCATCTACACATACTAACACATAATTTTCCGTCTGCTTTAACATCCCCTCATTCAAAACAGTCACATCCTGCAGTGTCTCTCCTTTCAGATAACGGATCACATCCTGTTCTTCGGAAGATAAATTCACATACGGAAGCTTGTCCTTATCGCAAATAGAAAGTGCAAGCTGTATGGACGGCTCAAATCGTTTCTCTGCGCTACCCACGATCAATCCTGTCTGAATACAGCGAAGCCCTTTCCACGATACGGATCCTTCCATTTCTAGCGTAAACTGTTTCTTGCCGGAAACCAAACGATACCTCTCTGCCCCGGGAACCGAAAGACATCCTGTCCACCAAGTCGCCTTAACCGCAAGATCGTTATCTCCATCCATCCTTCTGCGGTCTTTTTTCCCGGAGAGACGTTGTTGTCTCGTACCGTCATATTTTGATCTTCGTCCTGCTCCGGAACTTTGATGTTTTTTCTCTGCCATACGAAAACCATGATCATGCACTCGCTCGGCAAGGGAATTTTCCTGCTCCACGGAATTGCTTTCCTGCTCTACAGCCGACGAATCTCCTTTCTGCAAAAGGACAGCGAAATGACCCTCTCCCACTGTCTTATGTGGGAAAATTCGAACACAGCGAGATAGCTGCTGCCGTTCTGTTTCGGTCAACGCGGCATCCGTGATTCCGCTGCAAAAGCCCTCTTTACGTGGGACTTCACAAACGTGCATATCCAGAAATTGCCGCAAAAACCACAATATATTTTTTTCATCTTCTTCCGGCGAAAAAGTACATGTGGAGTAGACCAAATATCCACCTTCCCGAAGCATTTGATAAGCCGCCTTCAAAATATCCCGTTGGATCGGAGCATAATATTGCGGTCCTTTTTCTTCCCAATCTTGTACCATATGAGGATCTCTGCGAAACATCCCCTCTCCGGAGCATGGTGCATCGATCAAAATACCATCAAAATATTGTGAAAAGGACTCCTGCAAACGTTCCGGCTTTTCCGCTGTAACGACTGCATTGACCGCCCCGGCAATCTGCAAATTCTTCGCAAGTGCCATCGCCCTGGAAACACTAATATCATTTGCAACCAATTGACCGGTTCCCCGCAGCTTCGCAGCCAGCTCTGTCGCCTTACCCCCCGGTGCTGCACATACATCCAGGATCCGATCTCCTTCATGCACAGGCAGGATCGATGCCGGTATCATCGCACTGGGTTCTTGAATATAATATAAGCCCGCATAATAATAAGGATGTTTGGCAGGATTACATTGCTCATCGGTTGTCAAAAAGCCTTTCTCCGTCCACGGTACCGGCTTTGTCTTAAATGGACAGATTTCCGCCCATTGTTCCAAAGAAATCTTAGCCGTATTGATTCGTATGGCAGTCTGTGATCTCTGCTGCATACTTTCTATATATGCGGAATATTCCTCTCCAAGCAAGTCCTGCATGGCTTGTTGATATTTCTTTGGTAACGTCATTGTAACCGTATCCTTCCTTTCTACCGATACTGTAATCCCCGCATAGCAACACCTGACTATCAGGTATTACAAGCTGGATTTTCCTTTCCAGCAACACTGCAATCACTTATAAGAGCATTGTAAATATTCACTGTGCCAAATACCATAGTATAGGATATGGATCCATACTTTGCTCTCTGCCATCCTTCGCAATATAGATTCCAAAGTGCAGATGTACCGCGAATTGACCACTGGTCCCTTCCGGTCCATACCCGGTATTACCCATTAACCCCAAATAATCGCCCGCTTTTACTTTGCTGCCTTTGCGCAGATCAGGTGCATATTGCTGTAAATGTGCATAATACACATAATATCCCTGTTTGGAACGAATACCTATACGGTATCCTCCCAATTTCAGCCAGCCAATTTGTTCAATCACACCATCACACACAGATTGAATCTGTAAGCACCCCGGCTGATCTTTGGAAGCCATGATATCTACACCCTCGTGACTTCTTTTGCCACCAAACGTTCTCGGTGCTCCATAGCCATCCTCAAAGTCCCAAGATACTTTACCTCGGCGATCCTTTCGCACCGGAAAGCATTCCATATCACGAAGCAACGCTCTGCTATGCGAAGATATATGGTTATGCTGCATTAACGTCTGATACTTCAGCAAGTTGTTCTGCCTGCTCTGCCAATTCGCAATATACAGCCCCATATAGCCGATCAATATAACATACACTGCAAAAACAAGCCATATCTTTCGTATACGGATCTTATTTTTGTTCATAGGAAATTATATGCTTTCTATGTTCGCATATGCTTTCCGGCTACACGATTATTCAAATGATTCCTTACATATTGCGGTTTTTCTCAGCGCAAGCATGCATTGCGTCCATGACGATTCCACGAAGCCCGCCTTGCTCTAACACACGTACCGCATCAATGGTTGTTCCCGCCGGTGAACATACCATATCCTTAAGCTCACCCGGATGCTTTCCGGTTTCTAATACCATTTTAGCACTGCCAAGTACAGACTGTGCAGCGAACTGATAAGCCTGCGCACGAGGCATTCCCTCCGCTACAGCAGCATCTGCCATGGCTTCAATGAATAAGAAAACATATGCAGGAGAACTTCCACTAACCGCAATAACAGCATCCATAATCTTTTCGCTGATCACTTCTGCCTTTCCAAAGCTCTCCAAAATATCGCATACCTGTTTTAAATCCTCTTCTCCAACATTTGCATTTGGACATACCGCCGTAATTCCTTCACCAACTAACGCCGGTGTATTTGGCATCGTCCTAACAATCTTATGAGATCCACCAAATGCCTCTTCTACCCAGGCAACGGATTTGCCTGCTGCAATCGTAACAATAATCTGCTCCGAAGACACAACATCTTTGATCTCTGCAATTACCTCCGCATAATAAACCGGTTTCACTGCAAGCACGATAATATCTGCTTTTGCAGCCTCTTTGTTATCTAAAGTGACATTCACACCATACTGTGCTGCTACCGTGTCAATCGTCTTTTGTGTCGCTGCCGTTGCAATGATTTCATTCTTAGGCAATAAACCTTTGCGCAGCACACCACCGATCATCGCCTGTGCCATATTTCCAGCTCCGATAAATGCTAATTTCATGTCTCATTCCTTCTTTCTGTCCAAGCCATTTTCGTGCATCTAAAACCTCTATAAGGCTCACTACATAGTAGCACAAATCCACTATAACAGGCAAGCATCCCACAGTGCAGCTGCAATATCAATGCCATGGCGCAATTTCCATAGAATCCATATATACCTGTGTAAATTTTGCCTGCTCTGCCAGTTCAATATGATGTATGTCTGCGATATGCTCCTGCAGCATATCTATAAATTTCGGGTCACATAACGCTTCGCCTGCTCCTTTTCCCGCTGCGTTCCCAACAAAAATAATTTTCTTATCATCAATAGAAGGTAAGAGTCCCATCTGTTTTGCACTGCCCGGATTGACAAATCCTCCAAAGACACCAGCAACGTACAGCTCCTGTATGTCCTCCACTGACACCACTGCCTGCTCTAATAACAACATCATGCCGCTCTGTATCGCTGCTTTCGCTAACTGCACAGAACGAATATCCTGCTGCGTCAATACAATATCGTCATACAGAACAAATTGTCTTTCTCCCTTAACATCCGTAGTCAGACAGTCCGCAAATGGTCTGGCACTGTTTATCTGCATCGCTTCTTCACCAGAAAGCAGGCAGCCATCCGATGTCATCACTTGATGGCGGCGCAGAGCCGCAAGAAGATCTACCAATCCGGAACCACAGATCCCTATCGGCTTCTGATCATTTTGTTCTCGAGCAGACACCAAGGTAAGCTCGATATTGCCCGCACCACGAAACAGTTTCACCGCATTAATAACCCCTGCTCTCGCTCTCCTGCCATGCGTGATCCCTCTTCCCTCAAATGCCGGACCTGCGGCAGTAGAACACGCATACAGTGTTCCTCTGTTATTTAACAGAATCTCTGCGTTCGTTCCCAGATCAACCGCTAATTGGATTTTGTCCGCATCCCACATCCGCAAATTTCCAAGCATTGCCGCAGCATCTGCGCCAACATGTGCCGCTATGCCAGGCAATACTGTAATGGCTAACGTATTCCAGTCCTTCCAACCAACATCTTTCCCCAATAACGTATAGCAGCCTTCATAAGCTGCCGAAAATGGAGCTCCCATCAGTCCGGTAACGTCTTTTTGCAAAAAGAGATGACACATGACCGTGTTTCCTACCACCGCCATTTGAACCGGTACAGTCTGCGCAAAAAGTGACTTCCATTTACAGATCAGTTTGCTGCCCATTTGGAAGATCTGCTCGCGTATACGCTGTACCAAAAGGTCGCCTCTTCCCTCTTTGACATGCATAAGCCGCATCATAACATCACTGCCATAGGTTCCCTGTGCATTGTCTTCCGCTAACGTTGCTACCAGCTCACCATAAGAAGTATATAGATCAACTACCACCGTTGTCGTTCCAATGTCTACTGCCAGCCATGGATCTCCTCCCGTTTGAAACTGCGTATCTATCGCTTGTCCTATTTTAGCACTTTCGCGTGTAGAATTCTTTAAGATCACCATCTCCTGTCACCTTCTTTCTATTATTTTCTATCTATGTAAAAGGTAATGCCCATACTTTTCATTGTTCTCGTCACACTCTAGTTTTTATTTGTAGAAAAGAAAAGAGGTCGTTCCACACGACCTCTTTCGCTCATTTTTACTCCATTGCGCCTTACTTAGCGTAATCGGTTACTCTGGATTCACGAATAACATTTACCTTAATCTGGCCAGGATATTTCAGTTCATCCTCAACCTGCTTAGCGATGTCTCTTGCTAATAGTATCATGTCATCATCTGATACCTTCTCTGGTATAACCATGACACGAACTTCACGTCCTGCCTGAATGGCAAATGATTTTTCAACTCCCTTAAAGCTATTTGAAATATCTTCTAACTGTTTCAATCTGTTTGTATATGTTTCCAGTGTTTCTCGACGAGCACCCGGTCTAGCTGCAGAAATGGTATCTGCTGCCTGAACGATGCATGCGATCAAGCTTTCTGGCTCCACATCGCCATGGTGTGCTTCCACAGCGTTAATTACAATACCCGACTCTTTATACTTCCGACATAAGTCCGCACCAATCTGAACATGTGTACCTTCCATCTCCTGATCGACCGATTTACCAATGTCGTGAAGCAAACCTGCGCGTTTTGCTAGACGCACATCAGCACCAATTTCTCCGGCAAGTAAGCCAGACAAATGTGCAACCTCAATAGAATGTTTCAATGCATTCTGACCATAACTGGTTCTAAACTTCATTCTACCTAACAAACGAATTAATTCCGGATGAATTCCATGAACACCAACCTCTAATGTTGCTGCTTCACCTTCTTCACGAATCATCGACTCAACATCACGCTGTGCCTTCTCCACCATCTCTTCAATTCTTGCAGGATGAATTCGTCCATCAACAATTAGTTTCTCAAGAGCAATACGAGCAACCTCTCGTCTTACTCCATCAAATGCAGATAAAACAACTGCCTCCGGTGTGTCATCAATAATAAGATTTACACCTGTCAGAGTCTCTAATGTACGAATATTACGTCCCTCTCGACCAATAATTCGTCCTTTCATCTCCTCATTTGGCAACTGAACAACGGAGATTGTTGTCTCTGCTACATGATCCGCAGCACATCGCTGAATCGCAGTCACAACATAATCCTTTGCCTTTTTGTCTGCCTCTTCCTTTGCCTTGTTCTCTAATTCCTTAACGAGAACAGCAGTTTCATGTTTCACATCTTCTTCTACAGATTTTAACAAATATTCCTTTGCTTGTTCGGAGGTCAAACCGGAAATCTTTTCCAACTCGCGAAGATGGCTGTTCTTAATCGTCTCCAACTCTTTCTTAAGACGATCCAAATCCGCATCTTTCGCATTTAATTTGGATTCCTTCTTCTCTAAGGCTTCCGATTTTTTGTCCAGAGCTTCCTCTTTCGATAATACTCGCTTTTCATATCGCTGAATTTCGGCTCTACGCTCTTTGGATTCACGCTCAATTTCATTCTTATTCTTGATCGCTTCTTCCTTCGCCTCTAATAGGGCTTCACGCTTTTTCGTCTCTGCAGTCTTTACAGCTTCATCAATGATCTGACGAGCCTTGTCCTCTGCATTGTTCAACTTCTGATTCTCAGATTCCTGATAACGCTTAATAGAAATCGTCTTCGTCAAAAGTGCCGTAACAACGATGGCAACCAGTAAGATCACAACGGCTACTATTTTAATAACCATTGGTGACATCGAACTGAAGCACCTCCTTATAAATATTCATTGCACATAGTACAACAGTTCAATTTTATACTTTTCACAGAAAAATGTCAAGTAAACTTCCCCTAATATTGGCAATCATTTCGCTCGCGCCATAGGTCAATTTGGCGACGAACAGCATCCAGTCGAAACCCCCGCCGATACAGTTTTGCCGTTACTTTTTGCTGCTCTTCATAAGATAGTTCTGTCCTTCCTCGGAGCAGTTTTTCCAGTGCCTTTTGCAGTGCCGGGGTATCATCCTCGTCAACAGCCTCTATTGCCAGCGTGATCCACTGCTCCGGAACGTGTCTTTTTTGTAAATCCTGACGTATTCTTCGCATACTTCGGGATTCGCGATATATTTCTACAAACCGCTTTGCATACCTCTTATCGTCAATATAATGATACCCGGCAACATATTGTATTGCTGCTTCCACTGCTTCTTCTGAGAATCCCGCCTGTTCTAACTTACTGCGAAGTTCCCATTCCGTGCGATCCATATGCTGCAACAATCCCATCGCTTTCTTCGTTGCCTTTAATTTCTCATCTTCCATCGATTATTCCGCATCGTCAGCCTTTTTGGCTGCCTTAACCGGCTCCTTAACTGTTTTATCAGACGCCTTTTCCTCATTCTCTACCTGATCAACACCCTCTTTCTGAGCATATTTTTCACGTACTTTTTGTTCAACCTCTTCCATCAGATCCGGATGTTCTTTCAAGAACAGTTTTGCATTTTCACGTCCCTGACCGATCTTATCTCCGTTATAGGCATACCAAGCGCCACTCTTATTGACAATATTTTCTGCAACGGCCAGATCCAAAATATCTCCTTCTCTGGAAATGCCCTCTCCGTAAATAATATCAACCTCAGCAGTACGGAATGGTGGTGCCACTTTATTTTTCACAACTTTGATCTTGGTTCGATTACCGATCGCCTCACCATCCTTTTTGATCTGCTCCCCACGTCTGACTTCCAAACGAATGGAGGAATAATATTTCAATGCACGGCCACCGGTCGTTGTCTCCGGATTACCGAACATGACACCAACTTTCTCACGCAACTGGTTGATAAAGATCACCGTACAATTGGTCTTGCCGATGATCGCTGTCAATTTACGCAATGCTTGAGACATTAATCTTGCCTGAAGACCAACGTGAGAATCTCCCATCTCACCCTCAATCTCTGCTTTCGGAACCAGTGCTGCTACAGAATCCACGATCACAATGTCAACTGCACCGGAACGCACCATTGTCTCTGTAATCTCCAATGCCTGCTCTCCGGTATCCGGCTGTGAAATATATAGGTTGTCAATATCTACACCTATCTTCTTGGCATACACCGGATCCAGCGCATGCTCCGCATCAATAAAGCCGGCAATACCTCCGCGTTTCTGCACCTCTGCTACCATATGCAGCGCAACGGTCGTCTTACCGCCAGACTCTGGTCCATACACTTCTACCACACGTCCCTTTGGCACACCGCCAACACCCAGAGCGAGATCCAAGCCCAAAGAACCAGATGGTACGGTCTCCACATTCAAATGCATATTGTCGCCTAATTTCATAACGGAACCCTTACCATATGCCTTCTCAATCTGAGACAGTGCAGACTCCAACGCTTTTCTTTTATTTTCATCGATCTTTACTTCGTTTGCCATAACTAAATTCCATCCTTTCTTAATTCGAACAAGTGTTCTTTTTGTATGATAATGCTTTTTCATTATCCTGTCAACATCTTTTTGCAATTCAAGTATACTAATACTATATCTTTATTTTTAACATATGTCAATATATAATTACGTATTATTTTTATTGCATCATGTCATATGTTTTTAATCTGACGATATCTTTGGCTACATCTGCTAACTTGCTGCTGATCGATCAGATGGTATTTTGTCATATCGCGAAGACTTTTCACAAATTCCTGTCCGCTGATGGGCGCCTGTATCAAATCCTCTAATGTGTCCTCTATTGACTGACGGTACTGCTCCATCGTGATCGCATGGGCCTCACAAAGAACACGATTTTTGTATATTTCCTTAAAATATGCGTCCAGGCGATTGCTGCGACTCACACTGTCATCCAATAAAAACGGGACCTTTGGCAACAGCTTCATCAAATTTGCCATTGACGTATTCGTTATGTATAATCCATTGCTCAAATAAAATAAATTTTTTTGGTAAACAAGTTCTCCGTCTACGTTACGTTCTGCATATTCCGGCAAAAGATCTTGAAACATTTTAGCAATGTACGTACTATATTGAAACGGGATATAATCCTTTTCGATATCTGCAGTTACATTTTTTTCATAATAAATACCCCTGATCTGATCCATGGGAATCTCAAATTCATTTGCATGGCCCTCTAGCACAAGAAAATGTAATGTTTTGTCAGTTCTCCAGGCAAATGCCGGAACCTGCTCTAATTTTCTCTCCTGGTAAGAATCAATCATAAGTTTCTGATGAGACTGCGTTACTTTATGCTGCTTTAATATCTTTTTGACATCTTTCGATTGAAGCGAGGCCAGATATCTTGCCTTGGCTCGCTGCCGTTCCTGTGGCGAATGCGCTTCTTTTCCTTCATCGTATGTATCTTTATTTGATTTTTGAGCCTTCTGTGTATTGATCGTAACAGAATTTACAGTCGCAAAGGCAACGACCAACAATACAAGCGCTGCCAGTGCAAATACCGGAAGCTGCAGTATCCACGCCGCGATAAACAACGCAACAGACGCTATCCCCAGCAAAATCATTGCCCATAAAAAAAGTTTTGTCTTGACAGACCCCTGTGTCATACTGCGTATAATTTTCCTGATCATGACCGCAATCTCCCTCCTTCATATCTGGCATGTGCATCAACACAATGAAGCAGTGACTCAAACTGATCATCAAGTGTTCCTTCTTCCAAAACAACATCTAACGCTGCTGCAATATTGTGTAGTAACAGTTTGTCAATATACGGACGCAGTCCCACTAATAGCTGTCTCTTTTCTCGAAAAGACTCTGCATCTAATATTTGAAGCATGCCTCGCCTGGCGATTTCCGTTTCTGTAATACGACCGGACAAATATTTTTCCGGCTGCCCCTTTTCCAGTGCCATACGCAGCTCTTCTTCGCTCACATCCGTCCCACCGGCAGGCACATTCTCCCCCTGTGCGCGCTGATTCTCGGATGCCTCTGATTCGTTCTCCTGAGACAAATCCTGCGCCGACACTTCAGACACACTCTCCTGCAAAGCACTTTTTGCCCCGGATGCTTCTACCACTCTCTCCTGAGGTGCACGCTTCTCCCCGGATGCTTCTACCGTTCTCTCCTGAGGCGCACGCTTCTCCTCTAACACTTCTGCCATCTTATGATAAGTCGCCTCAAAAGCTGACAGAGATTTTGCCCATACGGTAAATGGTGCATGCATCTCCTGATATATGGCAAGCTCCTGCGCACTGCCCTCCTGCCTTGCAACCGCCATCAATTGTACGATCTTACCGGATTGATTCACATATAAATTACCTGCTGTCCATACTTTACTGCCCATTTTATTCTCCATTCCGCAGACACTCTGCCATACCTTATAACCTGTCTACATTCTCCATCAATTATACCACATATCCCCCTGTTCCGTTAATATCCGTTAATAAATTATTCCATCTTCCCATGCCTCAATATCTCACACATCCACATATTGCTTATTATGTCAATCAAATAATAGCTATTTTGCAGCCGATAAAGTAAATTATCCTGCCTTCAAAAAAACTATAGCAATTGCTGCAGAACGCAGAGTTTTCACGTGATTTCTTATTTTGTTAAGTCTCTGATGAATACATGCCTGAAGGATTGTCTGA
>ERZ780177.1392-NODE-1392-length-23077-cov-2.877856_pt1 | contig 23077 bp, 12 predicted proteins | sample MGYA00510973_ERZ780177 | MGnify/ENA primary metagenome ERZ780177 (study PRJEB29588, sample SAMEA2144396) | human gut metagenome | biome: human gut; feature: human-associated habitat; material: faeces | place: Denmark | collected 2008/2010 ...
ACATTGAAACGGAAGTGCATGATGTCACCGTCCTGAACGACATAGTCTTTGCCTTCGACGCTCATCTTTCCGGCTTCCTTCACAGCCGATTCCGATCCGTAGGCGATATAATCTTCGTATTTGATTACCTCTGCCCGGATAAAACCTTTTTCGAAATCGGTATGGATCACACCCGCACACTGGGGTGCTTTCCATCCTTTCTTGAATGTCCATGCCCGTACTTCCGGTTCTCCGGCAGTCAGATAAGTTTGCAGATTCAACAAGTTGTATGCCGACTTGATCAGCCGATTGACACCCGACTCTTCCAACCCGATCTCCTGCAAGAACATCTGCCGTTCTTCGTATGTTTCGAGTTCGGCAATTTCACTTTCGATTTTCGCCGCCACAATCAGTATTTCGGCATCCTCGTCTTTTACTGCCTGACGCACAGCCTCTACATATTTGTTGCCGTTCACCGCACTCGCCTCATCGACATTGCAGACATACAACACCGGTTTGCTGGTCAGCAAGAACAGTTCGCGGGCAATTTTTTGTTCATCTTTCGTCTCGAATGTGACCGTACGTGCACTCTTGCCCTGTTCCAAAGCCTCCTTGTAACGAGCCAAAACCTCGTAAGCCTGCTTCGCCTGTTTGTCTCCGCCGGTCTGCGCCTGCTTCTGTACTTTGGCGATACGGGCATCGATCGTTTCCAGATCCTTGATCTGCAACTCGGCATCGATAATCTCCTTATCCCGAACCGGATCTACGCTGCCATCGACATGCGTAATGTTGTCATCGTCGAAACAACGGAGCACATGGATAATCGCATCCGTCTCGCGGATATTCGCGAGGAATTTATTACCCAGTCCTTCGCCCTTGCTGGCACCTTTCACCAATCCGGCAATATCGACAATCTCGACAGTGGTAGGCACGATACGTTGCGGATGTATCAGCTCTGCCAATTTATTCAACCGTTCGTCGGGAACGGTGATTACCCCCACGTTAGGTTCGATCGTACAAAAAGGGAAGTTCGCCGACTGCGCCTTTGCATTGGACAAACAATTGAAAAGCGTCGATTTTCCCACATTAGGCAAACCGACAATACCGCACTGTAAAGCCATACTATATTATATTTGTTATTTTCAAAATCACACGACGCTCCCAAGCCGAACGGCGGCGCGTCTTAACCGGCTGCAAAGATAATGCAAGCCAAAGGCAAAGCCAAATTTATTTGAGCTTTGTTGAGGCGTAGCCTATGTTCTCAAAAGATAATGTAAACAAGAGTAGAAAACAAGTTTTCACACATTCCGTGAAACAGAGTTCCACCATAAAGAAAAAACAACACATTCCCCGATTTTCCACACGGTTATTTCTATCGGAATAGCTATCTTTGTCCATCTTCAACAAGAATCGAAAATGAATGTAAAAGCCAAAGGATATATCATCGGATCGATTGCCGCCGCTACCTACGGCATGAATCCGTTATTCACCCTGCCCCTCTACGAGGATGGGATGAATCCGGATTCGGTACTCTTTTTCCGTTACCTGTTCGCCATTCCGATATTGGGCATCATGACCAAAGCAAGGGGACGAAGTCTCAGACTAAAACGATCAGAGGCACTCCCGTTGATCTTCATGGGGCTGATCGCCGCCGTATCGTCACTGACGCTGTTTCAGAGCTACAACTACATGGATGCCGGCATAGCATCGTCGCTGCTCTTCGTTTACCCTATCATGGTGGCACTGATCATGTCGCTTCTGTTCAAAGAAAAACTATCGTTGCAGACCATCGTCTGTATCGTCATGGCATTGGGGGGAATCGCCCTCCTGTACAAAAACGAAGACGGCGGGACACTCAGTTTGGCGGGAACCATACTGGTTTTCATCTCCTCCCTGTCGTATGCCATATACATCGTAGGGGTGAACCGCCCGTCGCTTAAAACCATTTCCACGCTTAAAATCACGTTCTATGTACTGCTGTTCGGTGTCACCCTGTTCTTAGCCCGGCTGTTGTGGAACGGCAATTGGAGCGTACCCAGTCAATGGCATTTGTGGGGCAACCTGATTGCTTTGGCTGTATTCCCCACCACCATTTCATTTTTGTGTACAACCCTCGCCATCCAATATATCGGCTCTACCCCCGCCGCCATTCTGGGCGTATTGGAACCTGCCACAGCCGTATTTTTCGGCATCACTGTTTTCGGCGAAGTGCTGACCGCCCGCGACTGCGCCGGATTGGCTCTGATTTTTATAGCGGTCACACTCGTCATTGCCGGAGGCAGTATCGCTCCGGTCATGGTCCGGTTCCGCAAACTATTTCCCAAACTCCCCCGTAAAAACAAAACGACATGAACTCCACGATATTGATAATCGTCGCTCTTATCTGCATCGCCACCGGCGCATTGTGCGGATACCTGTTTGCCCACAGCCGCACGGTAACGCTTGCCGCCTTGTCACAGGAACGTGAAAAACAGGCGGAACAACTGCAAGCCGCCATGACGGATTTGCAAAACCGCTTTGAAAAAGTTTCGGCGGAGAATACCCGTCTGACCGCCGAAAAACAGGCATTGCTGTCGGAACGGGAGTTGATCGAAAAACATCTGCGGCAGGAAATAGAGACGAAAGACGAACAGCACAAACAGCAGATCGACACACTGAAAATCGAATTCAAGAATCTGGCAACCGAAATTCTGGAACAGAAAAGCAACGGTCTGAAAGAAAATAATAAAGAACAGTTGCAACCGCTGTTCGCCGCCATCAAAGGGCAAATGGACAAAGTGGAAGCGACTTTGCGGCAGACACGCGAAGACAGCGTCGCCCAAAAGGCTTCGCTCGACCAGGCGATGAAAGATATGATCGAACGCACGATCGCCGTAGGTGTCGAAGCTGACAAACTGACCAAAGCCTTGCGCGGAGGCGATAAAAAGAAACAAGGTATTTACGGCGAACTGGTACTGTCGCAGATACTGAAAGACAGCGGACTGAAAGAGGGCGTGAACTTCGATTGCCAGAACATGATCCGCGACGAACAGGGAAATGCCGTGCGAAACGATGCGACCGACAAGAAAATGATTCCCGACGTCATTGTCCATTTTGCCGACAAAGACCTGATCATAGACTCCAAGACAAGCCTGTCGGCGTATGTGGACTGGTGCAATGCCGAATCGGACGAAGAACGGAACGATGCTGTAAAACGCCATATCGCCAGCATCCGGAACCACATCAACGAACTCGTCACGGTCTCCTATCCCGCCTACCTCAAAAATGCACAGAAAACGACTATCGACTATGCAATCATGTTCATCCCGAACGAAGGCGCGTTCCAGCTCATGATGCAGGAAGCCCCCTCGCTCTGGCACGAAGCATACGAAAAGAAAATCATCATCACCAGTCAGCTGGCACTCTTCTCGATGCTGCGCATGATACAAGTGAGCTGGTTGCGGATCGAGCAACAGAAAAATCAGGAAACCATTCTAAACGAAGCCCGGCTGCTCATCAACCGGGTAGCGGATTTCAGCAAATACTTCAACGAAATCGGAAAGCGGCTGTCGGCAGCGACCGATGCATTCAACGATGCCCGGTCGAAAATGACCGACGGAAAACAGAGCATAGCCGTATCAGGGAAAAGGCTGGTTGCCTTAGGTGCCAAATTAGATACCAACAAGACCCTGCCGGAACCCGACGAAACCGGATTGCTGCAATAACGGCTCCCCCCCAAGCGATAAAAGAGCGGACGACAGGCGAACCAAGTGCCGGCGTATATCGTTTCTAATAACTGAAAACGAACCGCCATGTCCGAGTTTTATACCGAAATAGCCGAAAGCATATTGCAATGGATTCGCGACGCCCTTGCCTACCTGCACGTATCGCCCGAAAAAATAGCCCGTTACGACCAGACCATTTATGTCGTACTGGTCCTGCTCCTCGCCATCGCGCTGTCGTTACTGCTACGGTGGATCGTCATTCGCATCATACACATCATCGTCAGATACCGGGGTGGAAAAACGTTGAAAAAATTAGTATCCGTACGCCTCATCAACCGCACGAGCCACATCATTCCCCCGATCGTATTGCTGGCTCTGCTGCCTTTTGCATTTCACAAAGGATCGACCTGGCTTCACATATTGGAAAAACTCTGCTGGGTCTACCTGACCGGCGCAATCATCTTCTCCACCAATACCCTGCTGTCGGTACTGTGGAGTTTCTTTTACGCCAATAGCGGGAAGATCCACAACCGCCCCATGAAAGGGCTGGTACAAATCGTGCAGGGAATACTCTTGGGACTGGGTGCAATCATCGCCGGATCGATCTTATTAGACCGATCGCCGGCAACGCTCATCACCGGTCTGGGCGCATTTGCCGCCGTACTGATGTTGATATTCAAGGACAGTATTTTAGGATTCGTTGCCGGAGTGCAACTGTCGCAAAACGACATGATCCGCAACGGAGACTGGATTGTCGTGGAGGGTTCGCAGGTAGACGGTATCGTCGTCGATGTCTCGTTGAATACCGTAAAAGTCCAGAATTTCGACAACACGATTATCACACTGCCGCCCTACTCGCTCGTGTCGGGTTCCGTCCAAAACTGGCGGGGCATGAGCGAATCGGGCGGACGACGGATCATGCACGCCTACCTGATCGACCTCAACACCGTTCAGTTCTGTACCGACGAGATGCTCGAAGATTTAAAGCAGATCGAACTATTACGCGATTTCATCGAGAAAAAACAGGCTCAGAAAGCAGCCGGGAAAGTAGAGAACGTAGAAAACAGCGCGGGTCTGGTGAACGGGAGCATCGAAACGAATCTGGGTCTGTTCCGGGCATACATGACCCTCTATCTGAAACAACACCGGTTCATCAACAACGATCTGACATTGATGGTGCGCATACTCGAACCGACCGCAAACGGCATACCGTTGCAGATCTACTGCTTCTCGGCAAACAAAGTATGGGTGAGCTACGAAGCGATCAATGCCGAAATTCTGGAACACTTTTCGGCGATCCTGCCCCGGTTCGGTCTGTTCCCGTTCCAAAATGCCGCCAGCCGCGACTACATCAACTCGGCGTTGATTACCGCCGGATTCCGCCCCGAAAAACTATGGGACATACCGCAAGGCGGCAACACGGTTTATGAAAAAAGTCCTACACCGATTCCTGACTCCGGATCAACTCCAACAAGCCAACCGCCTCTTCCACCGAATCGACCTGCGCAATAGCCATCGACCGTTTACCCTTGATCTCGCGGAGCTGACAACGGCGCGGCTCTTTCTGCAAATAGGCAATGATACGTCCGAAAGCCGCCGACTGATAATACGCCACATGTTCGTCGCCTACAAAATAGAGATACATCTTGCCCTGCTTCAACGACACTTTTTCGATGCCGAGCTGTTTGGCAAGACGACGCAGCCGGACAACCCGTATCAACTCCATCGCCTCGTGCGGAATACGCCCGAAGCGGTCGCGAAGCCGGTCGCAGAATTGCAAAATATCGGTTTCGCGCTCCATGTTGTCCAGTTCCTGATACAACGAAATCCGTTCCGACTCCTGCGGAATATAATCTGCGGGGAAAAGCAGTTCGAGATCCGACTCGATCACGCACTCCGTTACGAACTCTTCGGTCTTTTCGGCATCGGCGCCATAGTAGAGCTCGCTGAACTCATCGACTTTCAATTCCTCGACCGCCTCTTTCAATATCTTCTGGTAAGTCTCATACCCCAGATCCGCTATGAATCCGCTCTGCTCTGCCCCCAGCAGGTTGCCCGCGCCACGGATATCAAGATCCTGCATGGCGATATGGATGCCGCTACCCAGTTCCGAGAAACTTTCGATCGCCTGCAACCGACGGCGTGCATCGACCGAAAAAGCATGATGCGAAGGAGTAAGCAGATAACAGAACGCTTTCCGGTTGCTCCTGCCCACACGCCCGCGAAGCTGATGCAGTTCGCTCAATCCGAAGTTCTGCGCATCGTTGATAATGATCGTATTGGTGTTCGGCATATCCACACCCGATTCGATAATCGTAGTAGCCAGCAACACATCGTAATCGTAATTCACAAAATCGAGAATCACCTGTTCCAGTTTATCCGGCGGCATCTGTCCGTGTCCTACTACCACACGGGCATCCGGCACCAACCGATGTATCAGATTCTCCAACTCATACAACTGTTGGATACGGTTATTGACAAAGAATACCTGACCGCCCCGGCTCAATTCGAAATTGATGGCCTCGCGGATAATGTCGTCGTTGAACGGATGTATCTCGGTAGCGATCGGATAACGGTTTGCCGGCGGCGGAGCCAATACGGAAAGGTCACGTGCCCCCATCAATGAGAACTGCAAGGTTCGCGGAATCGGTGTCGCCGACATAGTGAGCGTATCGACATTCACTTTCATCTGCTTCAACTTCTCTTTCACCGACACGCCGAACTTCTGCTCCTCATCGACAATCAGCAAGCCCAGATCTTTGAACACCACATCCTTGCCGATCAGCTTATGCGTACCGATCAGAATATCGATCTTACCCTCTTTCAAATCTGCCAGTATGCGCTTCACTTCCGACGCCTTGCGAGCCCGGCTAAGGTATTCGACCCGCACCGGGAACTCCTTCAACCGGTCACGGAACGTCTGGTAATGTTGAAATGCCAATACGGTCGTCGGCACCAATACCGCCACCTGCTTGTTGTCGGCAGCAGCCTTGAATGCCGCACGCACGGCAATCTCCGTCTTACCAAAACCCACATCGCCGCAAATAAGACGGTCCATCGGACGTTCCCGCTCCATATCGGCTTTCACCTCGGCGGTGGATTTGAGCTGGTCGGGAGTATCTTCGTAAACGAACGACGCTTCCAGTTCCTGCTGCATAAAGCTGTCGGGCGAAAAAGCAAAACCTTTTTCATTGCGGCGGGCGGAATAGAGTTTGATCAGATCGCGGGCAATATCTTTCATCTTGCCTTTGGTCTTCTCCTTCATCCGTTCCCACGCACCGCTGCCCAGTTTATTGACGCGAGGTGCCTCACCCTCTTTCGCCCGATACTTCGCTAATTTATGCAAAGCATGGATGCTGACAAAAATAATATCGTCGTTCTGGTAAGTAAGTTTGATTACCTCCTGCATCTTGCCGTTGATCTCGGTGCGGAGCAATCCGCCGAAACGCCCGATACCATGATCCACATGCACGATATAATCGCCCACTTCGATCTGGTTCAGCTCCTTGATCGACAATGCCAGCTTACCCGATCGCGCCCGGTCGCTCTTCAACGTATATTTATGGAAACGGTCGAATATCTGGTGATCGGTAAAGCAACATATACGCAACTCCTCGTCCACGAAACCTTCGTGCAGGGTCGGCAATACCGGAGTAAATTCGATGGAATCGCCCCTTTCTTCAAATATCGCCTGCAACCGCTCGATCTGCTTTTCGTTGTCGCTCAAAATATAAAGCCGGTAACCGGCTTGCAGAAAATGGGTGAACGACTCGCTCACCAACTGGAAGTTCTTGTGATACAATCCCTGCGGCGTACAGCGATAGCGCAAAACCGCATCGGCATCACCTTCGCCCGCCGCACCGTAGTCGATGCGACGGAAAGTGTCTATCTTCTGGCGGAAAGCATCGGCATCGACCACTTTCTTCATGGCATCGGCATCACCCTCGCCCGAAATCAAAGTCTGCTCGGACATGGTTTCCGAAGCGATTGCCGCAATCCGGTCGATCGCCCAATCGTGATTATGGAATGCAAAGAGTGTATTTTTTTCGATGAAATCGAGTATTGAGATACCATTTACCTCACGGCGTCCCATATTGGAGATAACAAAAATCTCATTCAGTTTCTCGTCCGACAACTGTGTTTCGACGTTGAACGTACGGATGCTTTCGATGTCGTCGCCGAAAAAATCGACCCGGTAAGGAAGCTCGTTCGAAAAAGAGTAAACATCGAGAATGCTGCCTCGCACGGCAAACTGACCCGGCTCGTAGACATAATCCACCTCGGCAAATCCCGACATACGCAACCGTTCGCTCACCTTCACGACATCCGCCCGTTCGCTCGTGCTCAAACGCAACGTCTGCTGCGTAAGCGTGTCGCCCGAAACCACTTTCTCCGCCAAAGCCTCCGGGCTTGTCACCACGATCAAAGGCTGTTTCTGCGCCAAACGGTTCAACGCCTCGGTACGCATGATTCCCGCCGGAGCATCGACCTGCCCGTATTTAATATCCCGCTTGTAACCCGACGGAAACAGTACCACGTCGGTATCGCCGCAAAGTTGTACCAAGTCATTGTACAGATAGCCTGCTTCGTCCGGATCGTTCGCCACGATCATCGACTGCAAACCCGAATGGAGCAAATTGGACAAAAAAAGTGCGACGGAAGAGCCTTGCAGCCCCTCCGCAAAAATGCGCTTCACCTTCTTGTCTTTTACCAGTTTCAATAACCCCTCACGTCGCGCCGGGGTATTGAAAAGCGCAGAAAGTTTTTCTATTTCCATACCTATGAAATTCCTTCTCAATGGGAAGGCAAAATTACACTCTTTTCCCGATACCGCCAATCGGGCGGCACAGATAATCGGCTAATGGGCTTCGAGCCAGTTCTTACCCGACCCGGAATCAGCCAGCAAAGGCACTTTCAGCCGACAGGCATTCTCCATCTCCTCCGTAACCAACCGGGAGACCTGTTCCAACTCCTCTGCCGGAACATTGAAATTCAATTCGTCGTGTACCTGCAATATCATCCGCGTACGCAAACCTTCCGCTTCGATACGGTCGAAGATACGTACCATCGCAATCTTGATAATATCGGCGGCTCCGCCCTGTATCGGAGCATTGATCGCATTCCGTTCGGCATACCCGCGCACCACACTATTGGCGGAATGGATGTCGGGCAGCATCCGTTTACGACCGAACAACGTCTCCACATACCCTTTCTCCCGCGCCACAGCGATGCTGCGGTCCATATATTCACGTACCTGCGGATAGGTTGCGAAATACCCGTCGATCAATTCTTTCGCTTCCGCCCGGGGGATATTGAGGCGTTCCGCCAGACCGAACACGGAGATACCGTAAATGATCCCGAAGTTCGCCGTCTTCGCTTTCCGGCGCATCTCCTTCGTTACCTCCTCCATCGGCACTTTATAGATCTTGGATGCCGTAGCGGCATGGATGTCGGCACCCGAACAAAAGGCGTCGATCATATTCCGGTCGTCGCTCAAATGCGCCATAATACGCAATTCGATCTGCGAATAGTCTGCCGAGAAAAATACCGATCCGGCATCCGGAACAAACGCCCGGCGAATCTCCTTTCCATCCTCGTCGCGGATCGGAATATTCTGCAAGTTCGGATTGCTCGAACTCAACCGGCCGGTCGCCGTCACCGTCTGGTTGAACGAGGTGTGTATCTTCCCGGTCTTCGGATCGATCAGTTCGGGCAACGCATTGATATAGGTACTCAACAATTTACGGATGCCTCGCAATTCCAGAATCTTCCCGACGATCGGATGTTTGGAGCGCAGTTTCTCCAACACCTCTTCCGTAGTAGAGTATTGTCCGGTTTTAGTCTTCTTCGCCTTTTCATCGATTTTCAGCCGATCGAACAGCACCTCGCCGACCTGACGGGCAGAACCGATATTGAACTCCATTCCCGCCATTTCGTAAATCTCGCGTTCCAATGCACTTACCCGGGCTTCCAGACTTTCCGACGAAGAACGCAATGCCTCCGTATCGACATTTACACCGGTAAATTCCATTTCGCTCAGCACCCGCACCAAAGGCATCTCTATCCGGTAAAAAAGATCTTCCAATCCCGACTCCCGCAGTTCACGTTCCAACACGTTTTTCAACCGCAAGGTAACATCGGCATCCTCCGCCGCATACTCGCACACCTGCTCCACCGGAACCTGCCGCATCGACAACTGCCCTTTCCCCTTCGCCCCGATCAGGTTTTCTATCGGAATCGGTTTATAACGAAGGTAGACTTCCGAGAGATAATCCATATTGTGACGCAACTCGGGTTGCAACAGATAATGTGCCACCATCGTATCGAACATCTTCCCGCGCACAGTCACGCCATAGTTCCGCAGCACGATGTAATCGTATTTTATATTCTGTCCGATCTTCAACGATGCCGGGTTTTCCAACGCCGGCTGAAAGATCGCCACGATCTGTTCCGCTTCCGACCGGTCGGCAGGCACAGGCACATAATATGCCTCGTGTTCGCATAAAGCAAACGACATACCTACCAGCTCCACCCGCATGGCATCCGTACCGGTCGTCTCGGTATCGAAAGCAAAAGAACCGGCATGCAGCAACCGTTCCGCCAGTTGCGACATCGCCGTACGGTCGGTTACACACTCGTAACGATGCGATAACGTAGAGGCATCGGCGAGTTGCTCCGCTGCCGGCGCATCCGTTTTTTCCGCAACAGGTTCTTCGAAATCGAACAAAGAAGGCTGCCTCGACTGTTTCGGTGCAGGAGCAGCCGATACGCCGCTGCCTAAAATCCGGTCTGCCAACGTACGGAACTCCAATTCATCGAAGATTTTGCGCAATTTCACTTCGTCGATCGTCTCGCGTACCAACGCTTTTTCATCGAATTCGACAGGCACATCGGTCTTGATCGTCGCCAGAAAATAAGAAAACTCGATCTGCTCGCGGTTCGTCTCGATCTTGGTCTTCAACGCCCCTTTGAGTTCCGAGGCATGAGCCAGCAACGATTCGATACTGCCGTACTCGGCAATCAGTTTCACCGCCGTTTTCTCCCCGACGCCCGGACAACCCGGAATATTGTCGGACGAGTCGCCCATCAACCCCAGCAAATCGATTACCTGTTCCGGACGCTCGATACCGTATTTTTCAGTCACCTCTTTCGGTCCCAGCACTTCGAATCCGCCGCCGAATTTCGGACGATACATGAAGATGCGAGGCGACACCAGCTGCCCGTAGTCTTTATCGGGTGTCATCATGTAAGTGACAAAACCCGCCTGCTCCGCCTGCTTGGACACTGTACCTATCACATCGTCCGCTTCGAAGCCGGGCACTTCCAGAATCGGAATACGGTATGCCTCCACGATCTCCTTGATGATCGGCACGGAATACCGGATCACCTCAGGCGTCGCTTCGCGCTGCGCCTTATACTGCTCGCACAGTTCGTGACGGAAAGTAGGACCCGCCGGATCGAACCCGACCGCAATATGCGTAGGATTTTCTTTCTTCAATATCTCTTCCAACGTATTGACAAATCCTAAAATCGCCGACGTATTCACCCCCTTCGAATTGATCCGGGGATTCTTGATAAATGCGTAATACGAGCGGTAGATCAAAGCATACGCATCAATTAAAAACAGTTTTTTTTCTTGCATAGGTACAGTGTGGTTATTGCAGCAATTATTATTGCGCTTTTCGGCTATAAAATTACTGAAATATTCTCTATCTTTTGTTTTATTCCTTATTTTTGCACCACAATACAGAATTATGGACAAACTCTCAGCCATACGACAGCCTATTACCGAAGAACTGAACCGATTGAATTTGATTCTCCGTCAGACCTTGCAGACCAGCAGCCCGCTGATGAACGAAGTGGTGGAACGTTACCTAAGTTCCAAAGGTAAACAAATACGTCCGATTTTAGTGTTGTTGTGTGCCAAAATATTCGGAGATATCCGCCCCGAATCCATTTACGCGGCAGCAGCCATAGAACTACTCCACAATGCCAGCCTGATACACGACGACGTAGTGGACGAGTCTGCCATGCGACGGGGGAAACCGACCATAAACCATATCTACGACAACCGCATATCGGTATTGGTAGGCGACTATTTCGTCTCGTGCTCGTTAAAAGAGGCGATTCGTACCGGACATATTGAAATCATCAACTGCATCGGTACCTTAGGGCAGGAACTTGCCCGCGGCGAGATAGACCAGTTGTCGAACGCCCGCAACCATCTGCTCAACGAAGATGCCTACTTCGAAGTCATTTCACGAAAGACCGCATCGCTTTTTTGCGCCTGCATGGAAGTAGGAGCCGTATCGGCACACGCCGATGAAAAAACGGCACGGATACTTACCCGATACGGAGAATTGCTCGGTCTCTGTTTCCAGATCAAAGACGATATATTCGACTACTTCGAAGACAAGGCAATCGGCAAGCCTACCGGAAACGATCTGCGGGAAGGGAAAGCCACCCTGCCCATTATCCATGCCATCACCGCACACCCGGGAGAAGAAAGCGACCGGATGCGTGCGTTGCTGAACCAACCGGAACTGTCGAATGCCGATATAGAGCAACTGATCGAATACGCCAAAACAAACGGCGGGATCGAATACGCCTATACCAAAATGCAGGAATTGCGCAACGAGGCGGTCGCCTTGCTTTCCGAACTGCCGGCATCGCCGACGATCGATGCCCTGACCGCCATTCTCGACTACACGATCGAACGCAACAAATAATATTTCCAGACCATACCGAAGACGGCGATTTCAAATTGTTTTTGAACCGCCGTCTTTATTGCAAATACGATCACCCTATTTACTATACGGAAAAAGGCGGCATTCCCAACCGCCTTTTTTCGAATATGTCATACCGTTCCGCGCATCAGTGAAAACTGCTGCCTCCTAAAAATTCGCGCAACAACGACGTCGGCGGAATCTCCTGTTCGTTCATCGACATGAAATAACTCAGGAAACACAACAGACGATGAGCTTCGCCATATTCGGCACAATCGTGCGGGACAGAGCGCAGCACGGGGACGGCAAACGACTTCATCACCGCCAGTTCAAAAAGCAACGACGAGTTGAACATGGCATCGGCATTCTCCTGATAAGGGAAGATCCAACGCTCCTCACCCCGTCGCACACTGCCCCAACGGGCAATGGATTGCTGTGCCGAAGTGCCCCGATACTTCGCATCGCGGATAATCCGGCGCAACAGCCGGTTGTCGGTTGTCGGAATCCAGTTGTGATCGTCGATCGAAATAGAGGTCAATGCCGACACGTAAATCGAATACTTCAACCGCCGGTCGATATGTTCGGTCAGTGCCGGATTCAACCCGTGGATTCCCTCCATGATCAACACCGAATTTTCATTCATGCGCAACGTATTTCCCCGATATTCCCGACAGCCTTTCTCGAAATTATAGGTAGGCATTGCCACCTCTTCTCCGGCAAGCAACCGGTTCAGATCCGAGTTGAATCGGTCGAGGTCGAGGGCATACAGCGATTCATAATCGTACTCGCCGTACTCATCGAGCGGGGTCTGCTCCCGATTCACGAAATAATCGTCGAGCGATATGGTAACCGGTTGCAGCAGGTTGGTCATCAACTGCACTCCCAACCGGCGGGCAAAAGTCGTTTTTCCCGATGAAGAGGGACCGGAAACCAACACGATCCGCGCTTCGCCCCGGTGATAGCGTTCGGTAATATCGTCGGCAATCCGTGCGATCTTTTTCTCGTGCAACGCCTCGGCAACCATAATCAGATCGGATGCCCGGTTGGTCTGTATCGCCCGGTTCAAATCGCCCACGTTCTGCAATCCGATAATCCGGTTGAAATGCACATACTCTTCGAACGCATGCAACAGCCCCTCCTGCCGGATAACCGAAACCACCTCCGACGGATTTTCCACCGATGGCGGAATCAGCAACAGTCCGCCGTTGTACTTCTGCAAATCGAAAACCGACAGGTAACCGGTAGACGGGGTCAGCCAGCTGTAATACGAATCGGCAAGATCGTCGAGACAATGATACGAAGAATAGAGTTCGTGTGCCGTTTCCAGCAACGAGACCTTGTCGGACATTCCCTGCGAACGAAAAACCTCGATCACATTCGATGTCCGGTCTACAATCTTCGTAAACGGAATATCATCCCGGATGATCCGTTCCATACCGGCTTTAATACGGGCTACCTCCTCTTCGGTAGGTTTGTAATCGACCAAATGACAATAATACCCGTGAGAAATGGAGTGTTCGATACGCAAACGGACGCCGGGGAGCAGATCGTTTACCGCTTTATATAAAACAAAACAGAGAGAACGCACGTATGTACGCATCCCCGATGGATGTGTAATATCCAGAAACTCGACATCTTTCGGAGAATAAACCCGAAAACCGAGTTCCTCCGTCTTGTTGTTCACTTTGGCACACAATGCCGGATAAGGCAGCTCGGGGCGTATGCGGTTATAAATCTCCAACAGGCTCTCGCCTCCGGCAATCACATGCTCTTTCCCGTCGTTCTTACAGAAAATCTTTATCATATTCCCACTCAGATTATATTTATTTGCCAATGCGTTAATAAACCAAAAAACAGACACACCAACGTTTAAAATCTGCTTTTATTTGTATATTTTTGCAATCGTGTAACGATTTTTCCTTATGCTAAAATACACGGATTTAAGTAAAAAAACAAATCTCTAATATCATTAGTCACCATGGAGTTTACTTTCTTGGACTTTTTAACCATTCTGGGAGCGGTAGGATTGTTCCTATATGGAATGAAAGTCATGAGCGAAGGTCTGCAAAAAGTAGCCGGCAGCCGGTTAAAGAATATTTTAGCCATCATGACGAAGAACCGGTTTTCCGGGCTGTTCACAGGAATCCTCATCACAGCGTTAGTACAAAGTTCATCGGCATCGACCGTAATGGTTGTCAGTTTCGTCAATGCCGGTCTTATGAGCCTCGCACAATCGATCGCCGTCATCATGGGAGCCAATGTCGGAACGACAGTCACCGCATGGATCATTTCGCTCTTCGGATTCAAAGTAAACATTTCGGCTTTCGCACTGCCCTTGATCGGTATCGGAGTACCGCTACTTTTCACCAAAAACTCCAATTACAAATCGTGGGGCGAAACCTGCATCGGATTTGCATTCCTTTTCATGGGGCTCGATTATCTGAACCACTCCGTCCCCGACCTGAAAAGCCACCCCGAAATCTTCGAGTTCCTCACCTCATACACCCAGATGGGCTTTTTCTCAATTCTACTGTTCTTCGCCATCGGCGCCATACTCACCCTGATCGTACAAGCCTCAGCCGCCACTCTTGCCATATCGCTGATCATGTGTAGCAAAGGCTGGATCTCGTTCGACATTGCCGCCGCCTTGATTCTCGGCAGCAACATCGGTACTACAATCACACCTATTCTGGCATCTTTGGGCGGAAACATATCTGCCAAACGGGCAGCTCTCAGCCACTTCCTGTTCAACTTTCTGGGCAGTGTCTGGGCTTTGGCACTGTTCTATCCGTTCATGCGGCTCATCGTCTGGCTCTGCACACATACCGCAGGAAATCCGAACGAACTGATGTCGTTCGTACTGAACACCGAAGCGACAAACCCCGAGTTGATGGAACACCTCAATAACGGCACACTTACGGCAACCGATCCGGGAAGCCTCGCTATCAAAGAACGGTTTGCCGCCATGCAATTCTCCGTATCGTTCGGCTTGTCGCTGTTCCACACCATATTCAACCTGTTCAACGTCGCGATCATGATTTGGCTGACCGATTTCTACGTAAAAATCGTCACCCGGCTTACCCCTGTAAAACATCGCGAAAACGAAGAGTTCCAGTTGCGGTTCATCACCGGCGGTATGTTGGAAGCCTCCGAACTGAACCTGCCCCAAGCCGAACAAGAGATCATCGTTTACGCCGAGCGGGTAGAACGGATGTTCCACATGGTACAGGATCTGGTACACACCAAAGAGAATACCGACGCTTTCGTCGATCTGTTCAACCGGATCGAGAAGTACGAACAAATCTGCGACCGGATGGAAATCGAAATCGCCGCATTCTTGAACAAGGTCGTTGCCGGACGATTGAGCTATGCAGGTAAATTGCAGGTAAACACCATGCTTACCTGTGTCACCGAAATAGAAAGTATCGGCGACTGCTGTTTCAATCTCGCCCGAACCCTCATCCGGAAACAGGAATCGCAAATCCAATTCAACGAAGAGATTATCAGCAATATCGACCACATCATGAAACTCGATGCCGAAGCTATCCGCAACATGATCGTGGTACTTTCCAGCAAGGAAGAGATCAATTCCGACATCATCAACTCCTACAACAAAGAGCGCGAGATCAACAACTACCGCAACACCTTACGCTCTGCGAATATCAGCAACATCAACAACCAGCACTACGAATACAAAGCCGGCATATTCTATATGGATGTCATTGCCGAAAGCGAACGGCTGGGAGACTACGTAATCAACGTGGTCGATGCCATCAAGCTGAACACCAAACAACGGATATAATCCGTCGGAAATATATTTAAAAGGGTTGCATCGAAAACTTCATTTCGATGCAACCCTTTTCGGTATGTTAGAATATCTAAAATAAACTGCAAGCCGAGCGCAGAAGCCGTCAAGTGAAAACTTGAACGGATTATGCCGAGGCGAAGCGTTTATTGAAAACCAAGAGTTTAAAATAAACACATAGCGAGCATATAAAAATGAGAAAAGCGTAGCGAACTGACTGAAAAAGCGTTCGTTACGCTATATTTTTCTCTCGGCAAAAAGCCAAAGAGAACCATAATATAGCCAAACGACGCAAGATTTCAGTTACCACATCATTACCACAGGGAATAATGACAATTATTTGCCAAGTGATTCTATTTCTGCGATTTGCATCATTTGTCATAGCTGTCGGTAACTCACTATAAACTAATTTTGTAACTAAAAAAAATGAGTTATGAGAAGTACATTCAAAGTATTGTTCTATGTGAAAAAAGGCAGCGAGAAGCCCAACGGCAACCAGCCTTTGATGTGCCGTCTTACCGTTGACGGAGAAATCAAGCAGTTCAGCTGCAAGATGGATGTTCCTCTGCGGTTGTGGGATGTGAAAAACAACCGTGCTTCGGGCAAAAGCGTCGAAGCGCAAAAAATCAACATTGCCGTTGATAAAATCCGAGTGGAGGTAAACCGCCGTTATCAGGAACTGATGCAGACGGACGGATATGTCACCGCAGCCAAACTCAAAGATGCCTATCTCGGTATCGGTGTCAAGCAGGAAACCCTGTTGAAACTCTTTGAGCAGCACAATAGCGAGTTTGCCAAGAAAGCCGGGCACAGCAGGGCGCAAGGGACATTCCAACGCTACAAGACCGTTTACAAGCATCTATGCGAGTTTCTTCCGCACACCTACAAGCGGAACGACATTCCCCTTAAAGAACTGAACCTAACATTCATCAACGATTTCGAGTATTTCCTACGTACGGAAAAGAAATGCCGCACCAACACGATATGGGGCTATATGATTGTATTGAAACACATCGTTTCCATAGCGAGGAATGACGGCCGTCTGCCATTCAACCCCTTTGCAGGGTACATCAACTCTCCAGAAAGCGTGGACAGGGGCTATGTCACCAAAGATGAAATACATACTATGATGAATACCGAAATGCCCGACAAGACACATGAGCTTGTCAGGGACTTGTTCCTGTTCTCTACATTCACAGGATTGGCATATTCCGATGTCAAGAACCTCACGGAAGACAACCTGCAAACATTCTTTGACGGTAACCTTTGGATTATCACCCGAAGAAAGAAGACAAACACCGAATCTAATATCCGCCTGTTGGATGTACCTTTAAGAATAATCGAGAAGTACAAAGGCATGACAAGGGACAATAAGGTATTCCCTATGCCGAGCAACACGACATGTAACAAGATACTGAAAAGCATAGCCAAATTGTGCGGCATAAAAACGCACCTTACCTATCATATTGCCAGACATTCGGCAGCAACCACCATCCTGCTATCCAACGGAGTACCTATCGAAACCGTCAGCAGACTGTTGGGGCATACCAACATAAAAACGACCCAAATCTACGCAAAGATAACCGCCCAAAAGATAAGTCAGGACTTGGAACAACTCTCTGACAAATTGGGAGATATGGAGAAAAGCATTTGCAGTGCCATATAATAACAATTAACCGTCAGTCGCATATTTCCTCGCTCGTCCATTGAAGTTAGTACAGACTCTATTGAAAGTGAAAAGGTCAGGCGGCTTTGCCGTTTCTGGCAGAATCTTCCTTTGCAAGCAAAGCGTATTCAGCCCGAAAACCTTTTCCCTTTCATGTCTGTACAATGGACGATGACGGCTACGGAAACAAACGACTGACGGAAAAGATTCGTCAAAAACAAAACAATTAACGATGCATACGAAACAGACATGTATGCGTTTCTAAGATTTTAAACTTCGTTTATTATAAACGCTGCGCCTCGGTATAATCAGAATAAATTCTGCTTCTGCTCTCGACTTGCAGTTTATTTCATTTAAAACAAGGGAGGGAGTTCTTATAGGTCACAATGAAATAGTGGCAAACGGGAAACTGCACTCCCTCAAGAAAATAATCCTTTCTTCTTTCGATGTGTTTCGGGGATACCTTTTCAGTATAATACCTATGCGAGCTTTGTCCTAAAGTCAAGGTTCTACGAAATCCTGCATTTCTGCGATTCCGTTAATCGTTTTTATAATGATATATAGACCAACCGACCGTTATTTGTTGGAACCAACAGATAATATGACCTCTTAAACAAGCATCTTGCCTACAAAAATTCTCCTATTTGAAGTTGTAATTTCTATACTTAATTTTATGTTCAAACGAACATAGCAAGTTGTGTTTTCGGCTGCCCGAAATATTTCCGGCGCCCCAAAACTACTTGCTAAAACCTTTCCCTCCAAAGTCGGGAAAATCGTTCAAATAAAAAGTAGTTTATTATGAACTATTGAATCAAATTAATTCATTATCTTTGCATATAGTTCAATTTAATGATTGATATGGAAGATATAAATAGGCTCAAAATAGTTTTAGTCGAGAAAAAGAAAACAGGTAAATGGTTGGCAGAACAATTAGGCAAAAACCCATCAACGGTTTCAAAATGGTGCTCAAATGTTTCTCAGCCTGATTTGGCAACACTTATTAAAGTAGCTAATCTGTTAGAGGTTGATTTACAAGAACTGATTATTTTTACAAAACTTGCAACAGAATAATATGAAAGACTATATAAAATTTGGCATAGAGAAAAATCTCATATCTTTTAATGAGGATATGTCACGAATTACTTATGTATTCCAAAATAAAGAACGCAATTTCAATAACCCGGAGGAAAAAGTTCAAGCCGAAACATTTCTTCGATTGATATTGGATTATAATTACCCTGAAAATCGAATAAAACAATTCGTTCCGGTTACAATGGGACGAGAGGTCAAGGAAGCAGACATTGTTGTTTATGAAAATGACATGTGTACGATGCCACATATATTAGTCGAATGTAAACGCCAAGAGGTTAGCGAAGCAGAGTATCAGCAGGCGATAGAACAGGCGTATAGTTACGCATTTGCCTTGCCTTGTGATGTCAAATATGTATGGGTAACATCCGGAATTAAATCTGATTATTTTGAAGTTGACAAGAATCAGAATACCAGAAATCAGATGCCTGATATTCCTCAATTTGGAGTCAAAAATGTTGCTTCCTATAAGTATGTATATGAAGCTCAGTATTTGCCGGAAGAAGCAGGGAAACAACGATTCTTTGATTTGGCTGTCATTGATCAGTCTGAACTCACTCGTAGATTCAAACAAGCACATGAAGCACTTTGGGCAGGCGGACAACTTAATCCATCTGAAGCATTTGATGAATTGGATAAACTCATATTCTGCAAGATATGGGATGAACGAAAACCAAGAAGAATGGGAGAACCATATGATTTTCAGATTATAACTGTTTCCAAAGAAGTTGAGAAAAACGAAACAAAAAGACGGCTTATTGAGAATGACAATCTTTATAAACGTGTTATGGCTTTATATGAAGAAGGCAGAAAGAAAGATCAGGAAGTATTCCGTGATAACATTCGATTGGCTCCAGAAAAAATAAGGACTGTAGTAAGCTATCTTGAAAGTGTCAATTTGGGAGAAACCGATTTGGATAGCAAGGGACGTGCCTTTGAAACCTTTATGGGATCATTCTTTAGAGGTAATTTCGGACAATATTTCACACCTCGTGAAATAGTCAAGTTCATCGTTGATGTTCTGCCCATTGAACACGATTCAAAGGTTCTTGATACTTCTTGTGGCAGTGGGGGATTTTTGCTTTATGCATTGAATAAAGTACGTGATAAAGCAACTGAGTTATATCCTAAATATAAGACAGATACCAGACAATACAAGCATTGGTTTTCTTATTGGCACGATTTTGCAGAAAAGAACTTGTATGGGATTGAAATTAGCGAGCAAATTTCGCGTGCTGCCAAAATGAATATGATTATCCATGATGATGGACACACTAATGTAATTACATCGGATGGTCTTGTTTCTGACGACACAATCATAGACAAAACAAATAATTGGGGGTTCAAATATGGCACATTTGATTTTATTATAACGAATCCTCCTTTTGGAAGTACTGTCCGCCAATCAGAACAAGCATACCTCAAAACATATCAGCTTGGGAAAAAGGAAGAAGACTGGTTAGCCGTGAGTGCTCAACCTGAGAACATGCGTGATGGGCAAAGTACTGAAGTCCTTTTCGTAGAACAGGATTATAAATTTTTGAAAGAAGGTGGCTTTCTTGCCATAGTTTTGCCGGATGGTGTATTAACGAACAGCAGTATGCAATATGTTCGCACCCAGATAGAGGATTGGTTTCGTATCGTAGCCGTAGTCAGCATGCCTCAAACGGCGTTTGCTGCAAACGGAGCAGGTGTCAAGAGTTCTGTTCTTTTCTTGAAGAAATGGACAAAAGAACAGACAGATAAATTGACTTTCACAAAGAAAAACATTGAAACCCAATTATTAAATGAGAATAATTACATAACTCAAAGACAGCAGTGGGATAAAGAGATAAAACATCAGCAAAAACAAAAAGTCGATGAAATAAAGGGCAATCAAAGAATTACCGCTACAGAAGCCAAGAAAACAGAGGAATACAAGTCGTGGAATGCTGATTTACTGGCTATGTATTCAAATAAGGTTGACGAACTGAAAAGCAAATTAACGGAAGAATACCAATCGACCAAACAAAAGCAATTGCCTGACTATCCCATCTTTATGGCAATAGCCGAACAGATAGGATATGATGCGACAGGTAAGAAAATAGCTATCAACGAATTGGATATTATTGGAGAAGAACTAAAGAAATTCATTAAAACGCTATGAGTTACCAAGTACTGCAACATATAGACAAAAATAAAATCTTCATCGTCAATCGGTCGGAGGTAGAGGGGAGATTGGATCCTAAAATGGCTCTTTATAACAAGAAAGTGCTGCATGCTTTGTATCCTATGGTAAAACTCAAACATTTACTTTTGGAAAAGCCTCAATATGGAGCAAATGAAGCTGGGATTATACGAGAGAATAACATACAGCCAAGATACATTAGAATTACGGATATAGACGAAAACGGATTAATATCTGCAAATGAGTTAGGTGTAACGGTTGCCTATGTCGAAGAAAAGTACATTCTAAATGAAAATGATATTTTGATTGCGAGAAGCGGAGCTACTGTAGGGAAAGCATATATTCATAAAGAATTACCATATACCTGCCTATATGCTGGTTATTTACTTCGTTTTATCGTTAATCCAAACAAGATACTTCCTGATTATCTTTTTGCCTATACACAGTTAAATTCATACAAAGAATGGATTAGTGCGATTCAACGACCTAGTGCACAACCAAATATTAATGCTGAAGAATATCAATCTTTGGAAATTCCGCTACCTGATTTAGATAAGCAAAGGGAGATTGTTGAGTATATAAATGAAGCTTATAGAAAAAAACAAGAAAAAGATAGAGAAGCAAAACAACTATTAGATAATATTGATGACTGTCTTTTAAAAGAGTTGGGGATAACTATTCCTGATGTTAATAATGATATTAACAATAGAATGTTTGTTATTAATAAAAAAGACCTTATCGGACGCTATACACCTAGTATATACAAAAATGCAATTAGTCTAAAGTCTGAATTATACAATAATATACTACTATCTCATGTAGCTTATATTAATCCACATACAAAATTTCCACAGACTGGTCAGGAAATGAATATTTCATTTGTGCCGATGGAATCTGTTAATGAAACATATGCAGAGATAGAAAATTATAAAAATTGTACCATTGATGATTCTAAAGGTTTTACTCGTTTTCAAGAAGGAGATTTACTTTGGGCTAAGATTACACCTTGTATGGAAAATGGCAAATCATCTATTGCCCAAAATCTAACCAATGGCTACGGTTGTGGTTCAACAGAATTCCATGTTATTAGACCTAAAAATAACAGTATCATGGTAGAATTTATCCATTCTATTCTACATATGAAGTTGGTTCGAGAAACCGCCAAACTTTATTTTGGAGGTTCTGCCGGTCAACAGCGAGTTACTTCTGATTTTCTTGAAAATATGAATGTGCCACTTCCTCTTATTGATAAACAACGGGAAATAGTAAATTGTATTTCAACTATGCGAAATAAAGCAAAGAGATTACAGGAAGAGGGTAAGGTAATTTTAGAGAATGCCAAACGAGATGTAGAACGAATGATTATTGGAGAATAATATAAAAAATTATAGTATATGAACGGACAATATTCAATTAAGGGATATATTTATCAGTCATTGGTTGCATTATTGGATTCCTTTGAATCTGATTGGGAGAGTATTTGCGTTGAGCCTAATGATGAATCTGAAAAGGTTGATATTCGATGGAATTATCCGGATGGGAAAATCATAGTTGTTCAAGTAAAATCCTCAAAAAATACATTTAGTCTATCCTCAATTAAAAACTGGGCTAAAGAGTTGATAGATTCTACTCCTAATGCAAGTGAATACAAATTAGTCTTAATTGGAAATGTTGCGGCTAATGTGAACGACAAGATTGAAAATGTCATTATTGAAAATAAGAATATGTCAATAGATGATTTTCAATCTATCATAATGCAAAAAATAAATAGTTTCTTTGAACATAATGGTAAAACGGCTATATCTACAAAATTATGTCGACTTTTTGCTCAAGCATTAAATCACAAGATACTTGAAAATTCAGTGACTGGAAAAGTTGTTCTTAGAGATGAATTTAAAAAATATCTATTGGATAGTTTTAGTGCAATAGAAGACCAATTAA
>ERZ780177.1394-NODE-1394-length-23037-cov-5.187016_pt1 | contig 23037 bp, 27 predicted proteins | sample MGYA00510973_ERZ780177 | MGnify/ENA primary metagenome ERZ780177 (study PRJEB29588, sample SAMEA2144396) | human gut metagenome | biome: human gut; feature: human-associated habitat; material: faeces | place: Denmark | collected 2008/2010 ...
TTCTGTTCTTCCAAACAAGGGGTGATATGTCTGATCAGTTTGGTAGAAAGGTTCCAATCCCCTTTGGGGTTTCTGTTCTTCCAAACAAAAGATGCTATTGAAACTCTTGAAAGTATTTAGTTCCAATCCCCTTTGGGGTTTCTGTTCTTCCAAACATATTTTTCGTGATACTAGAGATATGATTAACAGTTCCAATCCCCTTTGGGGTTTCTGTTCTTCCAAACAGCATCTCTGCAATCCCAGTATTTATGCGGGCTAAATTAGTGGTTTGCGGGGAAGAATCATTTTTCTGCAATTTCCCCACTGAAATTTCATTAAAAATGTCACCCAGCCCAGTATTCATGCGGTGCGCGGTAAAATTCATTTTTTCTTTTATCGCCTTTATTTATTATAATGGAAATTTCCTGTAAAAACAATAGCAAATCGCAAATGAAATGTGCTTACGCAATATCAACCTCAGCTGCTATTCTTTCCAATTCCTCTCCCGAAAGCTTTACCAACTGTGCCACACTTTCTATCGGCAACCCCATTGCAAATGCCCTGCGGGCTGTTTCTTCCTGCGTTTCTTTTGCCTTTTTATTCGCATAATCCTCTACCAGCTTACACATCGTACTTCTCCCCTTTCTTTCTTTATATTCTCTCAACTTTTCACAAACCCTCTGAAAACGTTCATCCTGTACAGGCTTTGTGCTTTTAAACACTTTCATCAATGCCGCTGTACTCGATGAATCATCTATCTGTGTATTAACATATACTTCATACAGTCCGTTGTCAACTACATCTTTTGTTTCCCGCAGTGTCCTGTCTATATGATATGTAGTCTTCCCTTTTTTGAAAATGTCAAAAAAAGAAAAGCCCTGCCAATAACAGCAGAGCCTCTAACATTTTCTTCCCACTATTCTTTTATCTGTATCCCTCCATCATCTTTTCAACCTCTTCCTTCATCTCATCCACAAATGACTGCGGTGACAGCACCTTCACCCAGCTTCCCTGACTTAACAGTGTCATTTTAATGCCTGTTCCGTACACTACCGTTGCCTGAATCGTCACCTTATCTTTTTTCCTTTTAATAACTTTCGATTTTGGAATACGGTCCAGAATTGCCTGTACAGAAGGTCCTGTAAATTCAAACTCAATCTGCTGTTCCTTGCCCGGCCACATATACTGAATTTCATTTTTTAACTTGCCTTCATCAAACCGGCTGTCATACTCCACTTCAAAATGTGTCCGGTGTTTTATCATATCCGTAATACGGTCAATTCGATAATACCGCTCTTTCCATTCGCCGTCTATCTCATGTACTGCAATCAGATAAAAGTAATATTCGCTGAATACAATCGCTAACGGACGGATTCTCCTGTCAATTCTGGATTTGTCCATTTTGTAATATGTAATTGTAATTTCCTGCTTATCATCAATAGCCTCTGCCAGTGCATACAAATTATCAATTAAATCATTGCATAACGTTGCGACCGGTTTGTAATGGTAAATTTCTCTCTTTACAAGTTCTTTCAACCGCTTTTTATCTTTTGTTGAAGCAAACCCCTCCAGCTTTTCAACCAGCTGATTCATCTTATCCTGTGGCAACGTTCTTGTTGCAATCAGTATTTTGGTAATTGCCAGCATTTCTCCATTCGTTAAAAACTTTTCTGCTTCAAAATACATTTTCTGTGAAGAACGGTCAAACTTTACTTCTTCCTTGCCTACAGAATATCCGTATTCTGCCATAAAATTTTTTATTTCGCTGATATCACGCTGGATACTCTTTTCTGATACTTCATACTCCGCCGCAAGGTCTTTTACCGCCATATGTTCGCCGCTCATAAATCTGTAAAAGATTTCCATAACACGATTTCTTTTATTCATCTCCAAAACCTCTTTCCTGTATCTTCTTTTACATATTGTATCATATGGAAACGACAATGGAATGACCGTGTAAAATTCTAATTAATCTTAACCTTTTTCCACCCGCACACAACACACTTTTTTGTAATTTTACCAATCCTTGCACCACAATGCGGGCAAATACTTTGATTGGCGACTCTGCTAATTGCAGAATCGCCATTGCTGTTAATTTTGATTTTTTTCACTTTGATCCTCATTTCTAAACAACTTTATCGCAAATATGTCATGAAAACCAGTGCCTATGCTGCAATATCATTCATAACCTTTTGAGCATGCTGCATATTGCTTTCAACCTCAATCTTATTCACTGAATTCATTTCGTCTTCATTCGCCGCTTTCTTAACGAGATTGACCTTACACATCTTATACAAAAGTCCTACTAATAACACTGAATTCTGGGTTGCCAGCTTTTCTTCTTCTGTAAATTCATTCCAATCCACTTTACCCATTGTATAAACGGTATTATAAACCTTTTGAAAATTCTGACCATACAAAGCATATACTTTTTCCAATGAATTAATATACCTACCTGCCATTTTTCTTAAATCGAGCAGATATTCGCATATTTTATTGATTGTTTTTTCAGCTTTCTCCATCTGCGCCCATGCTTCATCTGCCTTATCAGATAATTTGCTTCCGGTTGCACTAAAAATTACACCGCCTACCAGTAAACCGACACCCAGCGTTGCCGCGCCTAAGATACTGGTTCCTAATGCAATACCACCGCCGCCGGCTGCTACAGCTCCACCGCCAAGTGCCGCAAGTGTCGCATTGGTAGCCGCCGCTCCGCTAAGAGATGCAATGGCAGTTCCTGTCGATGCCGTACCCAATGCCATAACCGCCGATGTCGTTGCCCCTGCCGCCGCAAAGCCGCCTGCCGTACCTACAGCCGCGCCGCCAATTCCGCCTAACAATACACCTGCACCGACAGATACCTTGTTTAACTCTTCCTTATTGTACTTTGGAAGCGCAACCCCGCCTATTTTATATTCCTTAAATTCCGGACGATTCTGGATTTTTTCAATAGCATCTGAAAAATCTTTAAAATCATTTAAGATTTTCAATTCCAATTCTCCCAGTTTATCCATTCTCTTATTGGTCTTTTCGCTTTCATTTTCAAAATACTCTATATTCTGTTTATGTTTGCGTTCAGCCGCCTTCATGGTGTCATTGGCTTCTTTCATTTTTGCAGCACCGTGTATTCCGCTTCCAACTCCTGCGGCGCCCGCTACTGCTGCTAATCCTCCTATAATAAATGGTAATGGCATAATTCATTCCTCCGTTTTCTTTAAATTTTCACATCCGAGTTTGTTCAATCTGTAATACTCATCCCGTGTCATATACTCCTTAAAGTACAGTTCATAACACGCATCTACCCTGCACAATAATGGTCTTTTATCATATATTGTACACAAATTTTCTTTTAAATAAATACACGTACCATCTCCTCTGTCTAACTGTGCATACAGTTCCGACTTTTTTAAATTTCTACAACAACAGCCACAGCAATCACATGAAAACATTATTCAAATACCAGCGTAGCATTCTTATCCGACATATGCTTGTCAAAATCCCCCTGCCACGGCTTTTTAATTCCCATTTGTTCAAATGTATCCAATAACAGTACATTTAACTCTTTATCTGTTGCTGCTGTTGAAAAAATTCGGACTGCTTTATTGTATTCTTGTGTTTCCCGTTTAAATGCTTCTATGTCAATCTGCTCTAATTCATGCAGATAAACAAGCAACGCCTCATTGATTCGCTGAAATGCCAATATTGTTTCAGATAAAGCATCTTTTAAACCAACCCGGATACATACTTCCTTTAACACAAGCGTCACAAATCTAAACCATGCAATCAGATTCAATCGTAAAAAAAATTCCAGAAAATCTCCGCCTGAATGTACTCCCGCATCAATGCCGTCCATTACACAGAGTGTTCCGTTTCCTAGCAGCAGCATTATTCTTAAATCTGCGTGCTGACTTGTTGGAATACACTCTTTTACCGGTAATTCATATTGAAAATGCCTGCGCAGTGCCCATATTAACCGGATAGATAAATCTGTCAGAACCACCGGAATAGCCGCCGCCATTCCAAATCTGAAATCGTATCCCTTCTGGAATGCCCTTGTCGCAATCGTTGCTAAATCCTGTCTGTCATTTTCGACTTTAAAACTGCCGAACTTACAGAATTGAAACAACTCATAAAACGGCATTACAACGCCTGCTCCTCTGCCCGCATTTCCTCTTGCACCCGAACCTCCTGCAATATCTGACATAATATGCCCAAACCAGTTTGCAACACCACAGAATAACTTTGCAATAAAATTTCCGCCCTGTAACTCATATGTATCTGTTGCAATCGTTATTATCTTTCCATTTGCAATAAAAGATGAAGTTGAGGTAAACTGATTCAATATTGAAAAAAACAGTCCTACAATATCCGGCGAATGTGACAATGACATCATATGATGATTTTTTGTGGACATATTAAAAGCATTTCCAACATCTGCGGTATGCCTCTGGTCATAATTAACTTTATACTTTCTTTCCAGAAAACCAATGGCACTTGCAACATTTTCTTTCTGCGCCTGCCTGGGATTCCAGCCGACCAGCTTCGCAAATCCTTTCACTGCACTATCAACCTGCGAATCTGTCCATTTTCCAAGTACACTATTGCCCGGTGTTCCAACAAGAAAAATATCAACCAATCCGCCTACTGCACCACAGGCAACTGCCGCTAAATAATCGTATTTATCGCACTTATCTTCCCTTAGTAATGCCCTTTTATTCTGCTCCGTTTCTTTCATCAGTGCATAATCTGTTTTTATTTCTTCCACACATACCCTTCTTTCATTTTCAAATTATCCCACTATTTCTTTTCCTCTTTTTCACAGTCATTACAACACTTATCTACACACAATATGCAGTCCGTCTTTTAAAGAAATTCTGTGATATTTATAACCGTATTTATAATACAGCCAGTCACCCAAAACATTAAATTTTCCAGAACGCCTATCGTTTACAAGCGGACATTTGTCTTCAAGAATATTGTCTATATAGCCGCCCTCTGTCAAATCACAATCCACAAGATACGCATCACTATTCAATGTCGTATAATATAAATGTCCGTTACACAACTGCCATGCTCCGATTTCATCATAGCGTGCCCGCATATCCAGTTCTTCAATCTCCATTTCTCCCGTTGAAAGATTCAGCTTTGCAAACTCAACTGTGTTCTTTTTTTCATTCTGCGCCACGGTATACTGATATCCATTCAAAAATTCTGTAACCGCTTCTCTATTCTGCTGGCAATAGCTTTCTAAACAGGTACTTAAATTACTGTCTTTATCAAATTCATAAATCAACTTTGTTTCACCCGATAAAATATCATATACATATTCTGTATGGTTCGCACAAAAATAAATCTGCGTTCCAATCAGTCTACATATTCTTGATTTTACAATAGTTCCATCCGCATAATGCACATATTGCATCTCTGTAGTATTTAGCTTCTGGCACAATAGTTCCCCATTTCTTTTACTATAAACAATATATTGTCCATTACACTGCGGATAAGCATTTGTGTCAGAACCTCCAACCAAAGCCATCATATCTTTTTTTTCAAATGTTTTTATATCAAACATTTGTGCTACTTGATTTGAAAATGATTTATAAGAAAATATATACAATTTATCACCATATCCACACATATTATTTTTATAAGAAAACATAGACATAGACATAGGCATAAGTAATCTATAGATGGAATTTAAAGAATCGACATACAACTGTTCTTCATCTGTTTTTTCTTCAATCCCACTATCGCCTAATTTAAACTTTTTGCATGCTCCGTCTTCCTTTGAAACAATATATAATATTTTTTTTCTTCATCTACCGTCACCACAACATCATCCAGCACTACCAGCGGCTCATGCATTTTTAACACATCTGCACATTTTTCTGAAATTCCTTTTAAATTACTCATATTTTCTCCATTCCGGGATTCTTTTGCTTCCCCTGTAAATTTTTTTCACACCACTCGTATAAACCACAGCTAAGAGCGTATATATACCCTTACATAAATATATCACATATATAAGAATCTGACAATAATATCCCAATCAAAATATAATAATAAGTTGGAGTAATATAATTTAATCAGGAGGTGTTGGCATGCCGAAAAAAGAAAATCCTTTGCGACAGCTTCCTGCCAGTTCAGACGAGTATGGTACTTTTAAGATTCATCTGGCAGAACTGATGGAACAGCGCAACGTTTCCATGAACCAGCTTTCCTTCCGGACGGAGATGCAGCGCACGCAGCTTCGCAATTACCGGGATAATAAGGTTCAGCGGCTTGATATTGATATTCTGAAACGTCTTTGTTATGTACTCGAATGTGACCTAAACGAACTCATCGAATACATTCCGCCAAAAGAAATCTAATCTCTTGTCTGTGATTTATACTTGACCTTACAATACCATATGCACCGGACAACTGTTTGTCCGTGTAAACCAAAAAGGTAGTTTTTGTATCCAAAATGATTACAAAAACTACCTCTTTTTCTGTCAGACTGCATTTTCTACAGCTTCGCCAGCAGTTCCGACTTCTTCTGCTGATATTCTTCTTCGCTTAAAATGCCTTTTTCCTTTAATCCGGCAAGTTTTTCAATCTGCTCAAGAATTACATCACCGTTTGCTGCCTGCGTTTCTCCTGCCTGCACACCGGACATCTGCTGTCCCTGCATATTCTGTGCTGCATTGTGGTTTCCTGCAAATTTCTTTAAAATGCCGTTCTGACGTAAAACGTCCATAAATTCCACACATTTTTTTGCCTGTCCGTAAATGCTGATTCCCGTCAGCATTTCCAGACGGATAAACTGCTCGTTGCCGTCCGAATCTTCATATTCGATTTCAATGTTGTTTTTCTGTTCCATTGCTTTCATATCCGAGTCGCTGGAGCTGAGCAGCCACTCTGTATTGCTGATTTTACGCTCTACGATTTCAAGTGACCTGATTTTTGAATATGGAATCGCCATTTCTTCAAACCAGTCATTCGTGCCGATTGTCGGTTTTAAATAAAAGCACTCCTCCATAACATTCAGCCCGATTTCCCCGGACTGCTGTTTCGGATACTTGGCAAGTCCGCCTTTATAAGCGACACCGTAGCGCGTGATTGCGCCCTCAACCGGTTGTTTCATTTTCTTTGTTTCTTCGCTGAATTTTTTCATTTCACCTGCGGACTCTGCAAATGAACCTGCCACCTTGCCGGTCAGATTTTTTGTTGCATTTTTTGTTGTGTTAATGGCATCTGCCAGTTTGTCCGAATCAAATACTCCGCTGAAAAATCCCATGGTCTTTTCCCCTTTCATCTTTAATAATAATCGTTGTACATTGATTCAACTTCCCTGTATGTATCCGTAACAATCCAGCGATAACTTCCAATAACCGCCATCAACGGAAGAATTGCTACCACCAGAAACATCAGTCCCATGCCTTTAAAATTTTCTTTAGAAAGGCACTTCTTTGCAAAAGGCACAATTGTTTCCGGGCGAAATTCGGGGTCTTTTCTTAATTCATTAAATGACAGTGCAAATGCAATCAGATAAATAATCATGCCGACCAATGCACTCACCTGAAACAGAACAAAGATTCCTACCAGCGTAATAATCACACTGGTAATGGCTATCGCCTGATTATCCCTTTTCACTTCCGTACTGTCTTTCTTTTTTGGCTTTGCCGCCTGCGGTGTAATCACCGCCCCACAGTGCGTACACACATTCAAACCGTCAGCTACATTTCCTTTACACTTTGGACAAATTTTCATATTCCTCCATTCCGCAGGCATTTTCTAATGCCGGAGGAATCGCGAGCCAAATATCAGATTTGGCTCTGCGATAAAGACAGATTTGTGATGCCTGCGGCACAAATCTGCTGTGTGAAAAATCTTAGATTTAAGGATTTTTCACACTTCTCTCCATTCCGCAGGCTTTTTAATGCCTGCTGCTGTTTTTTCGTGCTGTTTTCCGGACGTCCGAATCGTCTTTCCTTGAATTCTTTTGTATTCTATCACAGCACCCCGTCAGCATTTTGTCCGTGTAAAATAAAAATCCTGCCAATATCATCTTCCGCTATTAAAATCACAGATATTTCCATGTGACAATGTGACATAATTATGCTATAATAACGAAAAGAAAGGAGTTGATATTATGCCAATTATAATGCCAATCCGGGATTTGAGAAATACCAGTGAAATATCAGAAATAGCTCATAAAGAACAAGAACCTATTTTCATTACCAAAAATGGATATAGTGATTTAGTGGTTATGAGCAGTGAACTATATGATAAATTTGCCGGAGTAAACCGTATTGATCAGGCAATTTACGAATCAGAACTTGAGACTGCTAATGGTTTTGAACCTGTAGATGCAGAAGAAGTTTTTTCAGAATTGGAGAAGAAATATTTTGGATAAATATAAAGTAAAAATCAATCATAGAGCGATTCGTGAATTAAACGCTATCTATGATTACATTGCAAAAGAAAAATTATCTCCCGAATATGCTAAAAGGCAGGCCGACAGAATCAAATCTGCTATTTTAGATTTAAGCACATTTCCTCAATCTCATCAGGAACGTAATACCGGCAAATACGCCGGCAAAGGATATCGTCAATTATTAATTGATAACTATGTTGCCGTATTTAAAATTGATGATTCCAATAAAACCGTCAATATCGTTACCATACAATATCAAGGACGAAATTTATAAAAAACCGGAGAACCACAGAATCTTTCTGTAGTCCTCCGGTTTTTATAGTATTTCTGATTAATGAAGATGAATAATCTTCTTCGGGCATTTTTCGGCACATTTGCCGCAGCCTGTACATTTTTCATAATCAATGTGTGCAATGTTGTTTTCAACGGTGATTGCACCGAATTCACACTGCTTTGTACAAAGCATACATCCGATACAGCCTGTTGAACATACTGGCATTACATCTTTACCCTTATCCTTGGAAGCACACTTTACAGTATACTTGCTTTCGTACGGAATGAGTTCAATTAAATGTCTAGGACATGTTGCAACACACTTACCGCATGCCTTACATTTTTCCTTATCGACTACCGCAATACCGTTTACAACGTGGATTGCATCAAACGGACATGCCTTGACACAAGAACCGTATCCCATACAGCCGTATGTACATGCCTTTGAACCGCCGTTTGGCGCAAATGGCATTACCGTACATTCTTCTACACCGGAATACTTGTAATTTTCCTTTGCCTTTTCGCAGTCACCCGCACATTTTACAAATGCTGTCATTCTGGTAGATTCACCAACCTCAGCACCCATAATTGCCGCAATCTTTTCGGCAACCGGTTCACCACCGACCGGACAGGCACCTACCGGTGCTTCTCCTGCTGCGATTGCCTTTGCAAGGGCATCACAGCCTGCGTAACCGCAGCCGCCGCAGTTATTACCCGGAAGTTCTGCTCTGACATCAATTTCTTTCTGGTCTACTTCTACTGCAAACTTCTTACCCATTACACCGAGGAAAAGCCCCAGTATCAGACCTGTAAGGCTGACAACTACAGCCGCTATAATAATACCTGTCATTTTCTTTTCCTCCTATAAGATTCCTGCGAATCCAAAGAATGCAATAGACATCAGGCCTGCTGTTAATAATACAATCGGCATACCCTGAAAACTCTCTGGAACATCATTAAATTCAATTCTTTCACGAATACCTGCCATGATGACAATTGCAATTGTAAAACCTACTGCTGTACCGAAACCAGCTACAACAGATTCAATGAAATTGTAACCGTTCTGTACATTTGTTAAAGCAATACCCAGTACGGCACAGTTTGTTGTAATTAAAGGAAGGTATACACCAAGTGCTTCATAAAGCGCCGGAGAAGTCTTCTTTAAGAACATTTCTACAAACTGAACAAGTGCTGCGATAACAAGAATGAACACGATTGTATTCAGATATGTTAAATCGAGCGGTACTAAGATAAAATCGTAAATCAAGCTGCAGATAGCTGATGAAATTGTGATAACACCGATAACGGCACCACCCATGCCTGCGGCTGTGTTAATCTTTTTTGATACACCAAGGAAAGGACACAGACCGAGGAACTGGCTTAATACAACGTTATTAACCAGTGCAGCACCAATCGCAATAATTAATAAATTCATATTTTCTTTCCTCCCTTATGCCTGCTTCTTTTCTTCTGCAAATGCCTTGCCGCCGCACATTGTGTTGGCGCAGGAATCACAGCTGCCGTCTTTTGAGCAGTAATCCGGTACCTGTGCCGGTTCCATGCCGTGCTTTGCCTTAATCTTGTTCATAATCGCAATACACATTGCCAGTACGAAGAAGGCACCCGGTGCAAGGATAAAGATACTTGCCGGTGTATACACGCTTTCAGGAATTGTAACAAGTGCTGAGCTGCCTGTGCTTAAAATGGTTCCGGCACCAATCAGCTCTCTGACAGCACCAAGAATTGTAATCGCACAGGTAAAACCAAGTCCCATGCCGAGTCCGTCAAATGCAGACGGCAGAACCGGATTTTTAGAAGCGTAAGCTTCCGCACGTCCTAAAATAATACAGTTTACAACAATCAAAGGAATATAAATTCCCAGTGAATCATAAAGGGATGGCAGATAACCCTGCATTAAGAACTGTACCATTGTTACAAATGAAGCAACGATAACGATAAATGCCGGCATTCTGACACCGTCCGGAATTATTTTTCTAAGTAATGAAATCATAAGGTTTGACATTACCAGTACAACAGTAGAGGAAAGTCCCATACCGATACCGTTAATTGCCGATGTTGTAACGGCAAGTGTCGGACACATACCCAGTGTTAAAACAAATGTCGGATTTTCTTTAATCAAACCATTATAAAGTCTTTCAACGCATTTATTCAACTGAAACACCTCCTACTGTTACAGCTTTTGCTGCATAAATTTCTTTGTAAGCAATTAACGCGGAGTTGACACCACGTAAAACTGCCTTTGATGTTACAGTAGAACCACTGATTGCATCAATCTTTTCATCTCCTGCGGCAGCACCGGAACCGTCCTTTACAAGTACGAACTTGTCTGTATTGGCATTCTTAAACTGCGCGAGGAAATCCGGGCTTGTCTTTACACGCATACCAAGACCGGCTGTTTCTGAAATCGACAGAATTGATGTTCCGAGGTATGTACCGTCCGCACCGACGCCGACAGAAAACTTAATATCTCCGCCGTAGCCGTCACCTGCTACAACTGTTACAACAAGACCGATAACCTTACCGTCCTTGACACCTGCAACAACCTCTGTGATTTCATCTGCTGTGTAATTTTCAGCATCTGCCTGTAAGGCAGCTGCAAATGTTGCTGTAATATTGGCTTCTGAATAAGCATCGCCGCTTAATGCTTCAAAGCTGTCGGCATCTGCCATAACTTCTTTATAAGCTTCCTGCTTTGCCTTTTCATTCTGTGCCGCAATCGGGTCTTTGGTAATGTCATAGACAAAACCGAGAAGCACTCCTGCTACCAGCGTAATTGCAAACAGAATTAACGCATCTTTTACAATTTTATTCATAATCAGGCTGCCTCCTTTTCCGGTTTTTTCTTACCAAATGACTTTGGAACCGTTACCTTTTCAATTAACGGTACTAACAGGTTCGAGAAGATAATTGCATAAGAAACACCTTCTGCCGAACCGCCGAACATTCTGAAAATGAATGTTAAAAGTCCTAAAATCACACCAAATACAAGCTTTCCGTTTGGTGTAATCGGTGATGTTACATAGTCGGTTGCCATAAAGAATGCACCGAGGATTAAACCACCGCCGCAAATCTGTTCTGCTGTGTACAGCACATCAAACTGATGTCCCGGAGCAAACAGGAAAATTAAAACGGCAAAGGTTAAAATGTAGGCTGCCGGTATTCTGATAGAAATAACCTTGCGCACTAACAGATAAACCGCACCGATTAACAGGAATAATACGGATGTCTCACCGATTACACCGCCTGTTCTACCGATAAACATATCAAGCAGCTTCACTGCGCCTTCTGCTTCTCCGCCCGGCTTTAAGACTGCCAGTGGTGTAGCGCCTGCAACACCGTCATAAACGAACTTTGTCATAGGACCTGTATAAGCAATTAAAAGGAAACATCTTGCTGCAAGCGCCGGGTTCATGAAGTTCTGACCCAGACCGCCAAATAACTGTTTTACAATAATAATCGCGAAAAGACATCCGACAATTTCATAACCGATGTTTAATGTCGGTGGTACATTTAACGCAATTAAAAGACCTGTAACCGCAGCACTTAAATCGCTGATAGTTACTTTTTTGTGCATAAAATACTGGTATGCTCCTTCTGCTGCCACACAGACTGCAATGCCGATGACAATACGAAGCAGTGCGCCCAGTCCAAAATTATAAATTCCAAATATACTTGCAGGTGTCAGTGCAATCAGAACGTCACGCATGATTGTCTGTGTCGTATCCTTGCTTCGTACATGAGGATTTGTCGATACATTAAATAAATCGCTCACCTGTTTTGTCCACCTTTCTACTTCTTTCTTCTGTTTGCCATGATGGTTCTTCTCATGGACTTAATCTGCTGTGTTAATGGACGTTTGGCCGGACAGACATATGAACAGCTGCCACATTCCACACATTCCATACCGTCAAACTTCAAGAAGCCTGCTTCGTCATTTCTGCTTGCAAATCCTGCAAGCTTTGCAGGAAGCAGATGGCTTGGACATCCGTCACCGCAGCGTCCGCAACGGATACATGCTGATGTTTCAAGCTTTGAAACAACATCTTCCTTGAATACTAAAAGCGAAGAACTGCCCTTTACAACCGGAACGTCTAAGCTGTACATCGCAAAGCCCATCATCGGACCGCCTGAAATGTACTTCTCCGGTTCGCCCACCGGACCGCCTGCCGCTTCTAAAAGCTGTCTGTAATTGGTTCCGAGCCATACATAGAAGTTACCCGGTTCTTTTACGCCGTCACCTGTTACGGTTACAATTCTCTTTGTCAGCGGCTTTCCTTCGATAACTGCCATATAGATAGAGTAAATCGTATCGACATTATGTACGATACAGCCCGCATCTGCCGGTAACATAGAGGAGTTAATGCTTCTGCCTGTTGTTGCATAAATCAGACAGCGCTCACCACCCTGCGGATACTTTGTCTTTAATTCCTTGACTTCAATATCCGGCTCATTCGCAGTCTTTTCCTTCATGATTCTGATAGCTTCCGGCTTATTATCTTCAATGCCGATAATACCCTTGGCATGGTCGAACAGCTTTAAAGCGACCTTTAAGCCCATCACAACCTTGTCAGATTCTTCTAAAAGTCTGCGGTAATCGGAAGTAAGATAAGGTTCACATTCTGCACCGTTTACAATAATGTAATCGATGTTCTCAGGATTCTTCGGTGTCAGCTTCACATTTGTCGGGAAGCCTGCACCACCCATACCTACAACGCCTGCCGCCTTGATTCTTTCACGGATTTCATCTCTTGAAAGGTCTTCAAGCTTAGCCGGTGTGTATTCTACTTCTTTGTACTCACCATCATTTTCAATGATGATTGCATTGCACTTGCCGCCTGTTGCAAGTGTTCTTGGTTCAATTGCCTTTACAGTACCTGAAACGGACGAATGAATATTTGCTGAAACAAATCCACCCGCTTCTGCAATCAACTGTCCTGCAAGTACATAGTCGCCTTTTGCTACGACCGGGACTGCAGGTGCACCGATGTGCTGTGAAAGTGGGAATACCATCTCACCCTGTGCAGGGAATAATTCTTTTACAGGTTTATCCTTAGAAAATTCCTTACCATCATAAGGGTGTACTCCACCTTTAAATGTACACTTTCCCATGACATAAATCTCCTTATAAATTTAATCTTACATTGTATTTTATCGCAAAATCGACAAAAAATCTACTTTTTTTTGTGTATATATTAATATATAATAAACAAAAGCTGATACATTTTTAACATTTCATGACATATTTTTAACAGTATCTGATATTTTTTTAACAGTTTTTCACAAAAACAGGAGTTTGTGCAAAAAACCTGCTTTTTACCGGTTTTATACAGCAGACTCCGGAAATGAGGTTTACAATGAAAGTGCTTACATCTACAATCCCTGCTACTGCCGCACCGTCACAGACTGCGGCGCTTTTATGTGCCTGTTTTCATACCGCGCACGCCGCAGGAGATTTTATATTTTTTGATATTGAAACAACCGGACTGTCCGCAGACAATTCAATGTGCTGGCTGATTGGCACTCTGGTTTTACAGGATGATTCCCTGATTCTGACACAGTATTTTGCAGATTCACCGTCCGATGAAAAAGAACTGATGGAACAATTTTTAGGAACACTTTCCGCCACAAGCTGTCTGGTGCATTTTAACGGCACACGCTTTGATATCCCGTTCTTACAGGAACGCGCGGCTCTTTTAGAATGTGATGCACAGCTTGCTGCAAAGCTTACAGACTGTGACAGCATTGACATTTTTAAAATGATAAAATCTTATGACAGCCTGCTTCATCTGACCAATTATAAGCAGAAAACCATTGAAAATTTTTTGAATTTTCCACGCACGGATAAATTAGACGGCAAAAAGCTGATTGCCCTGTACAAATCCTACGTACTCTCTAAAGATACCAATTCTGAACGGCTGTTACTTTTACACAACAGCGACGACCTTGCCGGACTGCATGAAATCTGTGCTGTCCTCGCCTACGGACAGCTTTACGATACCGCCTTAAAAAAGGATTCTGTAGATAGTTTTAAAAAAGTTTTTGAAAATATTTCAATGGAGTTCAACTACGCCTCTGATTATGAAGGGAATGAAATTACCGAACTGATTTTAGAAACCGCGCCGGTTTTTCCTTTCCCAAAGGCACTCGACTGTAAACAGCCGGACGGATACTGCAAGATTTTCCCGGATAAACTGCGCCTGTGCGTTCCGGTTGTCAATGACCGTGTCAAGTTATTTTACAAAGATTATAAGAATTATTACTATCTGCCGGAGCAGAACTGCGCCATACATAAAAGCGTTGCCGCCTACGTGGACAAATCCAGACGCACCGCCGCAACTAAAAACACCTGCTATACATGGGTTGAGCCGCACACCCTAAACACCCCTGTCGCACTGTATCACTTTCTGACTGCCTATTTATGGCATTTGTTACAATAAATCTATGAAATCAGCCGGACGAAAATCCCGCCCGGCTGATTTATTGTTTATATTGATTTTGTGATATTTGCTCTCGTCAGAAAATAAATACCTACAGCTTGTACACATTTAACGTTTAGATGCCCTGTACCTTCCGGTAGAAGAACAGTTTATCAAAGGTGTATCCCAAATCCTTGTGATTGATAATCTGTTCTGTGTTACCTACAAACAGACAGCCGTCATTAACTAATGCACGATTGAAGTTCTTATAAATATCCAGTTTTGCTTCTTCTGTAAAATAAATCATAACATTTCTGCATACAATCAGATGGCAGCCGGTCGGATACTTATCCTTTAACAAATCCGCCTTTTTAAATTCTACACACCGCTTGATGTCATCCGAAATCTTGTAATAACGGTCGCCCATTTTCTCAAAGTATTTCTTTTTATATTCATCCGGCAGTCCGTTCAGGCTGTTCGCACCGTATACGCCGTCCTTTGCCTTTGCAAGTACCTGCTCATCAATATCGGTTGCGTAAATATGGATCTTGTTCATCGGCACTTTCTTTGCCATGACCATTGCAAGGGAATACGGCTCATCCCCTGTGGAGCATGCCGCACTCCATATTTTTAAATTTTCCCCGAACTTGCTGATTAAGTCCGGTAATATTACATCTTCCAGCGTCTTCCAAAGCGCCGGATTGCGGTAAAATTCAGATACATTAATCGTAATATAATTGATGAATTCTTCCATCAGCTTTTTGTCTTTTTTAATGGCCTGACTGTAACTGTCGTAGCCGTCATACTTATTTCTACTAATCAGCGTATCAATACGGCGCTTCATCTGACGTTCCTTATAGGCATTTAAATCAATCGTTGTGCTTTGCAAAATAAATTTTTTAAAGTCTTCATAATCTTTAATCATGTTGCCCTCTTTCCTGCAAATCTTGTGACTTCTGCCAATCATCCAGTGCAGCATGTCTATCTTGCATATGTATTGCATATATTTTACCACATTTCACCATGGAAATCTTCCTTATTTTGAAATTATTTGAAACTTTTTAAAAAATTCTTTACAAAATATGTTATACTTTTGGCACGCACCGGCGCCACCATATCTGAATCATGCAGTCTTATGCGGCAGCTGGGGTCTGATTTTATAAAATGCCTTAAAAATCCTGAAATAAAACTAAAATAAATACGAACAGGGGAAACAATATGGACGAAGAAATTCTTTTAAAACGCAGACTCATTGATACCGCCAATAAGGCTTACCGTCAGAATATCTATACCTATACTAATTTTTTAAGCATGTCTGAGCTGGACACTTATTACCGGACACTGCCCGAACTGTCCTTTATCCACTCGGAAGCCTTTGGCGGCAGTGCTTCCTGTGAACGGCAGATTGTACGTTTCGGAAGCCCGGACGACTTTGGATTTGACGAGCCGTATCCGATTGACTGTATCAAAATCTCGCCCCTGCTCCGCAAATTTGCCGATGACCTTACCCACCGCGATTTTTTAGGGGCTATTTTAAATCTGGGCATTGAACGCAGCCTCATCGGCGACATTCTGATTCGTGACAATGTAGGGTATCTGTTCTGCCTGTCCCACATCAGCACATTTATTATGGAAAACCTTATCAAAATCAAACACACCAATGTAAAATGTGAACCTGCCGCACCGGATACCGATGACTTTGCACCGGTTTTAGAAGACCTTGAACTCATCTGTGCTTCTGCCCGCATTGATGCCGTCACCGCTTCAATCACCAAGCTTTCCCGCAGTAAGGCGATAGAGCTTTTCCGCACCCAGAAAATCTTTGTCAACGGAAAATGTATGGAAAACAACAGTTATGCGTTAAAACCGGACGATATTCTTGTTATCCGCGGCACAGGCAAGTTCATCTACAAGGGCTGTGGAAATGAAACACGAAAAGGCAGGGTCTATGTCCGCCTGCAAAAATACGTGTGACATTCCCTGCCTTTTGATATAAGTCTTGCAGATAATTAGTCTTTTTGTTTATTTTTATTCATTTTAGTATTTCTCATCTGAATACCAGCCGCTGCCGCCGCAGATGATGCCAAAAGAAGAAGGCTTGTCCAGATATTGGTATTGTCTGCGGTTTTAAACTTGAAATAATCGTTGTCTGCGGATATTCTCCATTCAGTCTTGACCAGCGGAACGGACGCATGTATTTGTAATACTTCTTCGCCTAAGAAGTACTTGCCGCACCATTTCTAAGTGCCGTCACCAGTTCTACAATGCCGCCGTAGGTGCTGTCTGTATCTGCCCATTCCCCGTTATCCTTATACGCATCTGAATATTTCACCGTATCGGCATCTGCCGGTATCTCTGTAATCGATGTTTTGGCATTCGTACCTTTCTAAAATTCATCCGCATAAATTCCAAGTCCTGAAATCATACTGTAATTGCCGTCATGTAAATCATCATAGAACACCAGTTCTTTCTCTGCCTGTGTACTATTCTGATTGATTTTTGCCGTTTCCTTCAGATTCATTTCATGCATTGCAGAATTTAATATCGTGCCGTTATCCCATGCCGTACCCGGTGTAAAATAATCAAGCATTTCAGAAAGGACACCGATTGCCGGATTCTGCAAAGTATCTTTGACACCGTCTTCTCCGTTCTTTTGGTATTCTTCCACATAATACCCATAGTCTGCTTTCTTCGGGGTAATTGCTTCATCCTGTGCAAAAGCAGGCATGATAAAGCTCATGGACATCATGCCTGCCGCTGCTGCACATGCCATCTTCTTCATTTTCTTTTTCTTTCCGTTAGACATTTTTCTTTTCTCCTAAATGTTAGCTTCACTGCCGGAGTCTATATTACTATGTCTTCGTAAAGTTCAAATGAGAATCAGGCAAATACTGTTTAAATTTTTTGTAAAATTTTTATTTTTACTTTTTCCGTTTCAAAAATGAAAACAGTCCTTTTTTCCTACGTTTTGTACGCAGTTCCTGCTCCCGCAGGGCTTCCATGCGTTCATCGGTGTGTTCATCTGTTTTCATATCGTCATAAATCTTGTCTTTAAACTGTAAACCGAGTGTTTCCATCATGCTGTCGCCGCCATTTAATTCTCCAAACATAATACCCTCCATTTCTGCCGCACCCCTGCGGCTGACCTGTCCATAAGCTGTTCTCCTGCTCTTATTCATTCCATTTTATTGACCATCTTTACTTTACCCTCATACTTCCTATATCTGCCTAAAATGCACTTTCACTTTTCACACGATTACTTTGTTTCCGCAGATTATTTCTGTGTATCCGCTTTCCCTGCCGTATCACACCGATAAGACCAGCTCCCATAACTGCAATTTCAATGCCAAATCCCGTTATCCATACCCAGTCTGCCAGCAATGGAACTGCCTGTGAAAAGTCGTCCCCTGTATAATACATTTTCACGGTATCACCCTGGTCTTTGTAGATGATACTTTTCTTACAAACAGCAAACCGGCTTTTTCCTGCTTCAAAATACTGATATGCATTATGTCCTTCATAGTACTCTGCTGTAATACACGTTCCTTCCCGCAGGAGTTTTTCGGAAAACTGATACTCCTGGATTGTATTAACAAAGCACCACATTGCAATACCAATGATTATGATACAAAAAATCAGCCAGAATACTGCGTTCTTTTGTTCTGCCTTTTCTTCTTTTTTTACCAGCCAGCTTTCATAATCAGACATATCTGCCACCTCCTCACATTCTCTTTTACATTTGCTTCCTGCCCTTCTGCCCGTGCTGTCATTCACGTTCTTTTCATTTAACCCTTTTAATTTCTTTCCCTTGTTCTGATTACAGTATATACCAAATTTTCCAAAACAGAAGACATAATCACGCAATACCGCATCTTTGCCCCGCAACTGTCACTTTCAGGAGTTCAACTGTCAGAAAACAATAATTGTCCTTGTTTCCGGCAAAGAACTGACAAACAAACCACGTAAAAAAGCTACCGCCGCCACATATGAAATGTGGCAGCGGCAGCTTCTATGAATATAGACTGTCTGATGACCGTTCTAAATTATTCTTCTGTTGATTCTTCCTGAGCGTTATCTGATGCAAGAGCCTTCATGCTGAGACTAATCTTCTTTTCAGCTTCGTTCATGTCAACAACCTTTGCTTCGATTTCCTGACCGATTGAAAGAACATCTGAAGGCTTTTCAATATGTTCCTTCGCAATCTGTGAAACATGAAGTAATGCGTCAACACCTTCTTCAAGCTGTACGAATGCACCGAAATCTGTCATTCTTGCAACTTTACCCTTAACAACGTTACCTACAGCATACTTTGTAGCTGCATCGTTCCAAGGATTAGAATCCGGATACTTCACGCTTAAAGCAATCTTATTGCCGTTGATTTCCTTAATGAAGCACTTTACAGAATCGCCAACCTTGTATACTTTCTTAGGATTTTCTGTTCTGCCCCATGACATTTCTGAAATATGAAGAAGTCCGTCAACACCGCCAAGGTCGATAAATGCACCGAAGTCTGTTACATTCTTAACTGTTCCTTCGATTGTATCACCTTCGTGAATCTTTTCTAATAATTCCTTCTGTGCTGCTTCCTTCTTTGCAACGATTAACTGCTTGCAGTCACCGATGATTCTTCTTCTCTTTGGATTGTACTCTGTGATTACGAAAGAAACTTCCTTATCCTTGTATACAGATAAATCCTTTACATATGTGTCTGAAACAAGACTTGCCGGAATAAATACTCTTGCTTCGTCAATGACAACACCAAGACCGCCATTCATAACCTGACTTACTGTTGCTGTTAATACTGTCTGGTTTTCAAAAGCTTCTTCAAGCTTCTTATTACCGTTATCAGCTACAAGTCTTCTGTATGTTAATAATACCTGACCTTCGCCGTCGTTTACTTTAAGGACCTTAGCCTGCATTGTATCACCAACAGATACAACTGTTGTTAAGTCAATGCCCGGTGTAGATGAGTATTCATTACGTGTAATAATACCATCTGCCTTATAGCCGATGTTAAGGATGATCTGGTCTTCCTTAACGTCGATAACAGTACCGTCAACTACCTCTCCTGTATGTATTGTCTTAAATGTTTCATCTAACATCTCTTCAAAGCTCTGTTCTGACATTAGTGTAAACCTCCTGAATAATATTGTTTGGGGTCGATGCCCCTGCTGTAATACCTATGCAGTCTGCCTTGCCCAAACTTGTCATGTCAAGGTCATTAAGCGTCTGAATGTAATATGTATCTTTACACTCGTTCTTACAGATTTCATACAGTTTTCGCGTATTGGAACTGCTGCTGCCTCCGACTACTATCATTGCATCAACACGCTTCGCTATCTCCCGTGCTTCTGTCTGACGTTCCTCAGTTGCATTACAAATTGTATTACGAATAATAATATTGTACCCCTTTTCGGATATAATTTCAACTAATTCTTTAAATTTATTGTAATTAAATGTCGTCTGGGATACGATACACACTTCCCGCTGTGGGTCTAATTGCAGATTTTGTGCCTTTTCTACGGTATCAACCACATGTACTTGTGTTTTGGACCACCCCATAATTCCTTCGACTTCGGGGTGTTTTTCATTGCCGATAATAACAATCTGCTTTCCATTTGCACTTTCCTGCTTCACAATATTGTGAATTTTTAATACAAACGGACAGGTGGCATCTACAATTTCCACGCCTTTCTTCCGCAATGCTTCATAAACCGCACTGGATACTCCGTGTGAACGGATAATCACCGTTCCTTCTGTAATATCGTCTAATTCCTCCATTGTATTAATAACAAAGACGCCTTTTTTTTCTAAATCTTTAACAACTTCTTCATTATGAATAATCGGTCCAAATGTATAGACGTTTTTTTTACCTGTCTGTTCATATACGGTATCCACCGCACGCTTTACACCAAAACAAAATCCTGCCGATTTTGCAAGAATCACTTCTTTCATGATGCCTTTTTCTCCTCAATAATCTGTGTAAGCTTTGCAACGACTTCTTCGATATTCATATCGGATGTATCCACCAGTATTGCATCTTCTGCCTGCTTTAACGGGGAAATTTCACGGTGCATGTCAGCATAGTCACGGCTTTCGATATCTGCCGCAATTTCTTCCAGATTACACTGCTCACCTTTCTGTGTAAGCTCGTCAAATCTTCTTTTTGCGCGTGCCTGTGTACTCGCTGTCAGATAAATTTTTACAAAAGCATCCGGAAGCACGGTCGTTCCAATGTCCCTGCCGTCCATAATGACATCGGTTGTCTTTGCCAGCTTTCGCTGTAAATCCACCAGCTTACTGCGCACTGCCGCATACTTTGATGTCTTTGAAGCCATTTTCCCTGTTTCTTCTGTGCGTAACAATCCTGTGACATTGTCACCGTTTAAAATCACCTGCTGTACGCCGTCCATATATTCAATCGTAATGTCCACATTGGACACTGCCGCATTGATTTCACGCTCATCGTCCGGGTTGACGTGATTCTGCGTAAAATATACCGCCATTGCACGGTACATTGCGCCTGTATCCACATAAATATAATTCATCTTTGCCGCCAAAAGCTTGGCAATCGTACTTTTTCCTGCACCAGCAGGTCCGTCAATCGCTATTGATACTGCCATTTTTTCTCCATTCCATTACATTTATTGTAATATTTTACATTTTATATTTAAAATATTTATAAATTTTTCGTCTTACTGCCATTTATCAAAACTTTTACGATAAATGTGCCGCCGCCGCATAGGCTGTTGACCACGCAATCTGCAAATTAAAACCGCCGGTTACGGCATCCACGTCTAAGACTTCACCCGCAAAATACACACCGGATACCAGCTTTGATTCCATCGTTGCCGGATTGACTTCTTTGACACTCACACCGCCCTGCGTGATAATGGCTTCCTGAAAGCCGCGCAGTCCCGTAAGGGTCAACTTGAAATTCTTTAACAGCGTAACCAGCCGCTGGCGTTCCTGCTTTGTGACCTCGTGGATTTTCTTGTCCGGTGGGATTTTACTTAATTCCACAACCACAGGAATCAGCTTCTTTGGCAATAGCTTATCCAGTGAATTTTTAAAGCTTTTATTCTTTGCTTCTTCAAAATCCCGCAGCACACGCTCATCCAGCTGTGCTTCATCAAGTGCCGGTTTTAAATCTATCGTAAGTAAAAGACTTTTCTGGCGGATAACCTTTGCCGCATAACTGCTGGCACTAAGCACTGTCGGACCGCTCACGCCAAAGTGCGTAAAAAGCATTTCCCCAAAATCTGAGTAAATCTTTTTGCCGGTATCCGGATCTGAAATCGTCACTGCCACATTTTTAAGGCTGAGCCCCTGCAACTCGCGCTCCCATTCTTCTTTTACAATAAACGGCACCAGTGCCGGAAGAATCGGTGTCACTTCGTGTCCCAGTTCTTTTGCAAAACGGTAGCCGTCCCCGGTAGAGCCTGTAGACTGATAAGAATTACCGCCGGTCGCTATAATCAACGCATCGCCCTGTACCATGCGCTTACTGCCTGTCACTGTATCTTTCACCCTCAGCCCTGTAAATCTGCCGTCCTTGTGGCACACCTGCACAACCTCAGTATTTAAATGAACCTCTACCGACAGCTTTTTCATCTCACGCTGTAATGCGCCGATGACATCTGAGGAATGGTCTGATTCCGGGAATACGCGGTTGCCGCGTTCAATTTTAAACGCCAGCCCCAGTTCATCAAAAAAGCCCATTGTATCATAATTGGAAAAGCCGTTGAACGCGCTGTATAAAAACTTGCGATTGGTGACGACACTGTTAAAAATATCCTCGGAATCGCCTGCATTCGTAAAATTACAACGGCCCTTTCCTGTAATAAACAGCTTCTTTCCAAGCTTTTCGTTTTTTTCAAATAAAATAACCTGATTTCCATTTCTTGCCGCCGTAATGGCAGCCATCAT
>ERZ780177.1396-NODE-1396-length-23022-cov-3.394044_pt1 | contig 23022 bp, 33 predicted proteins | sample MGYA00510973_ERZ780177 | MGnify/ENA primary metagenome ERZ780177 (study PRJEB29588, sample SAMEA2144396) | human gut metagenome | biome: human gut; feature: human-associated habitat; material: faeces | place: Denmark | collected 2008/2010 ...
TAATGAGGTAAGAACAGAATTATTTATTAATAGAGTTCTGATTCCTACTCCTTGTACCAGTTTTATGTTGTACACACTGTTTAGGTATCTCAAAGTAGACTTGCTTCTACAAGAGACATTTTTCTTAGGTATGCACATAATAGTAGAAAGCTTTTCCGCTATTTCGGATTTATACTTCTCTGTAAGAGGATGCATATCATCCCAACTTAGTTGAAGTGCTTTTTCTATATCTCTAGGTAATTGTAAAGTGTTCATTATGAGATTTATTTGCGATTAGTTTAAACTTGCCTATCCTTTACAGCGATAGGCGTTCTGTATAGTGTTAAAGACCTTTGGCTGATAGTAGAGAATTAATTACATCTTTACCATGCTCTCTTATATCTTTATCTTCAACTTGGTCCAAATGATATTCAATGTATGCCTTGTCAATTATAATGCCAGCACCAATACGAAATGCAGTGTCAGCAATAAGACTCATAAGGTCATTTATTTCTTTTGTTGTCATTTTGTGAAATTTTAAGTTATTTTCCAAAATAATATTGAAGTGCTTGCATCAAATTAGCATCTTGGCTATCAAAGTCATTAGTATGCTCTGCTGCATATTCTAATGAATCCATACACTTAAATGCTTCTTCCATGCTATCAAAGGTCATATCATGTATCGTTGATGGTATAATAACCTTATTGGCTACTGCTCTACCATAACGTAATGATAATGATGTTGCTTTACCATTATCCAATAGGGATTTCATAAATTCCTCCTGCTGAGGAGTAAGGAGTAAGTCACTACTCTTATTCGTAACTTGTCCAAATTTGTTTATTCTCATAAGAAGTAATGCTTTATGTTTAGTCTTTAAATACACATGAAAGTACTCCTACCAAGAATATACAAAATAAAAGAAAATAAATGAGTATATCCATGTTATTACGATTAGTTGATTTAGTTATTGTGACGCCTAGTTAAAGGCGTTTCGTCTTAATTTTCAAAGACTCGTCAGACAATTTCCTAAATTTGGGATTAAATAGTGTAAGAGAACACAACAAACCATTAGAAAAGTGTATTCTCTTACTTAGTCCTTAACCAGTCCCATTTGAATGTTTGGAAAATTTGGAATTTGGTAGGACTTTGTGCTGCTCCCCATGCTCATTCCTTACTCTGTTGCTCTCGTTGTGCAGACTCAATACAACATAGTTTAAGATAGCATATACATATCCTACTTTCTGTAACAGAAAGAAACATGTATCATACTTAGGAACATCTGGGTTAGGTAGAACTGAGTAGGTGACAGTTCCTGCTCTGAGGATTCTGTCACCTACTAATTCACCTTTAACGGTTACGGTTATGCGAGGTCGATTTTGAATACCCATTGATTGCCCAATGTTCTAGTACCATTAGCTCTCTGTCGCATGGTCTGTACTGATTGGATTTGGGAGATTTTCAACTTCTTACCCGCAATGCTGTTCAAAGCTGACTCAGCATCTGCCGATTGTTTCCAAAGGTCAACGGCTGTACCCGTAGCAATCACAGCAGGCAGATTGTTTCCAGCAGCGTCCTTTGCTCTTGTGCTATCATCATTGTAAGGTACAACAGCCTTTACGAATGAACTGAGATACAATTCTTTCGGCTGACCAGCAACCTCAACAAAGATACCAGGAGCAGGATTGCCATTGAACTTACGAATGAACTTACAAGCTTGCAAATCTTCACCAGAAGGAATTTCAAATTCATCCCCTTCAGCAAACATATTGCTACCATCGTTCACACGTACTTCGATGTTTGCAAAGCTAACACCATTACCTACTTGACCACCAGCAACCTTCACTCTCTGGAGTGCAGTTGCAACATTCTGACTTAATGCCATAATACTTAAATTTTTAAAAAAGTTAATCTATTCCCAAGCTAGTTAATTGTTCCTATACCGCCTCTTGGGACAGACAGATATAGAAGAGAGTGTTTAAGGTACACTCTCTAAACCTTTTGGGATATGTAACGTTCCCCTAACGCATACGTTCTATCACATAATTCATAGGAGTATGAATCCTACTATCCCATCTCATAAGTACGATGAGCTGTACTATAACTTGCCCGCTTTTAATTACGTCCCTTGGGCTTCAGGACAACCAAGGATTTTTAAAAGAGGAACTATCCTCTCACCTTGGACTGGTTGTTTTTAGTCCATAATAAATCCATTTCAAGTTAATACACTCTTGGTTGGATTATTTCCAAAAGTATATACCAATACAATAACTCAGTATCGGCACAATACTGTAGGCGTTATACACTTAGGCTATATTATAAGTTTTATAGTTAGGCTATATTGTTATTATATAATAATAGAGGGAGATTATTCTCCCTCTTTAATTAAATATGGTTTGATAACGGCATATTCTGCGTAACTGATTTGCTCGATAGTTTTAGGTTGTCCATCACCCCAAACGATAATTTTCACATCGCAAAGCCTTGCTTTAAGTAACTTTGCTTTGTAAACTCCTTTGATTATTTTTTCTAACATAGTTTTATGCACTTAATTCGTGTCGTGCGCAACTTTATGTTATTGTAAGTTAGTTAAGCATGAGTAAACAGCGTTTTTGTATTCTTTCAGAAAGCTATCAATCCCCATATAATAAGGAATATTGAATTTCTTTGCGTCTTCTACAAAGTCTTCCCAAACTAAATATTCCGCTATTAATGATTTGCGGTTATCTGGGCAAAACACGTATCTATTAAATTGCTCATGTAGCATTGACCACCCACGAGATTGAACTCCATAAAGTTCAAATAATAGGTTATATCTTTCTTTAACGTATTCTTTTGTCATAATGTTTAAATTTGTGGGCACTATGTTTCAAGTGCCCTTATTAGTATTTAGTTGTTTGAAATAATCTCTTTGTATTCTTCTAAAGTGATTAACACGCCACAATATAATATATAGGTATTCATATCTTTTTATTTTTGATTGTTAGTAACTTAGTTATTTGCTATGATTTCTTTGTATTCTTCAAATGTGATAAGAACTCCGCAATATAAAACGTATGTAGTCATAATGATATATCTTTTTTAATGATTATTCTAATTTAATGTAAGCAGTTTAAAGACTTGCTTAGGTCTGTTTGTTTACTCTGCAAATTCAAACCCAATTAAAGCGGCTGGAACCTCAAAAGGTCTGCCCGTTTTAGTTGGAATTGAACGTGCATAAACTTGCCTATGGCAAACTAATTCTTTGCCCTTAGCTAAGGAAACAAACATTTCGCCCAACTCTTTGTTAGTTGTTTGTGCGGTTAGTTTATCCCTTAGTTCTTTTGAAATAGTGGAGTTATTAACAACTTCCACCGTTTCACCGCCTTTGCGTTCAAATGCCTTTTTCAACAAGGTAGAAAGCCAAAGTTCTTGCTCATTGCCTTGCTCATCAATAAGCAAAGCAACAACACTAACACGATTTGAACTTTCAGACCTTGCAAAGCAATATCCTTCCGCCGAAAGTTTGAACTTTCTACCCTCTTGGTATGGTGAAAGGTCATCATTCGGAACACTGGCTTTTTGGTTTGCCAACTGATTGAACATTGCTTCATTGTCTTTGTTAATTCTTGTAAAACCTTCTAACATGGCTTTAATGTTTTGACACATTGGATGCCTTTTTCATCCGCTAATGGTTTGTTCAGTGGTTGTGTCAATTCCACCTAACGACAAACCGTTTTCCCTCTGCACAGGGAGCTACGCCTTTGTCGCTAACTTTATGTAAGTGTTATAAATTTAGGCTTGATTTTTCTAACGAAACCCCCAGGGGGTGTTTCGTAGAACACTACCCTCCCTCTCGTCTTTTCTACCTATTCCCATTTTCCGATTCCAACTATCACGCAGTTTACACTAAAATTTGCAATTCGCGAATCGCGAATTTGACATTTATCAGCCAATAAAATTAAATTTCTAATTGACTGGTCACCTCAATGGGGAGGGGGTGTATTTTTGGAGTACCTAGTACCTGAGTTCGCCTATATTAAATATATTTAAGTATATATCATTAGGTAGTCTATTTGGAATATACTATCTTTGTATTATTAAACAATAAGGAAGAATAAGTATATTAATAACAAATTTTTAAATTATGGCTAAAGAAGTTAAAGAAAATCTAACAGAATCAGTTGATGTAAAATGCCAGTGTGGTAGTGCAGAGCCTAAAGAAGAGTCAGTTCTTTGGGGTAAAGTCACAGTAGCTAAATTAACAGTATTGGATAAGATTATACGTGGAATGGAAAATGGTGCTAATATTGAGCATTGTTTAGTATTATCTAATATCTATAAGAACCTATGCAATTAAAATCTATACTTGATAAGTATGATGTTATAGAGGCACAAGTACTCTATAATAAGGCAGTAGAGCTATTACAGCTCATTAGTGATGAAGAACTAGAGGAGATATTTACTAAATATCCAGCATTGTTCTCTAAGATTACTAATGTTCACCTTACCCATGAACAGCTACTAAGGGATAAGCAATCTATTAAAGATGCTATTGATGTATTTATAGAGACTATTGAATCACGAAACCTTACTAAGGATGAATTTGATGCAATGACTCTAGATGATATTAAAGATTATATGAATAGCATTATCACAACTAAACTCCCTTGTTTACATAGAATTATTAATGAACTAGAGGATAAAGTAAATGATTCCAGAAATCAGGCAAATTAAAATGAGCTTAACTCTCTTCGAGCAAGGCTTAGAAGAGTTTATGAAGAAGGCTGAGCAAGTTAAGAATGATAATATAGAACTAGCTAAAGAGAATGATAAGTTAAAAGCTAAAATTCTTGAGCTAGAAAATAAATTGAAGGGCTAATGACTATTAACGAAATTGAATTATATGATGTAGAGGCTGTTGATGAAGTATTATCACACCTATCTAATGTAGATGCAAATGTAATACAAGAAGCAATATCTTCTTTATGTGGAATGGTTACTATTAGAGATAAATACATCAAAGAGCTAAAAGAAAAGATATTGCAGGCTGGTAATATCCTAGATGCAAAGACTATTACAGAATATGAAACCAAACGTATTCCAGGTTGTATCCAAGATATTGCTCCCAACAAAAAATGGTCAAATACTTTTGGAGGATGATATACTACAGAGACAGAATGTGCTTTATAGTCCTTAAAGAAGGGGAATATATGGTGCAGATTGCTTATACAGTTCCAACTGACCCAAAAATTGCAGAGGAACTATTACATATGAATGTATCAAAAGCCCATGAACAGATGGCTGAATTAATAAAGACAGAAAGAAGACGGGCATTAGAAATTAAAGTATATGGTGAGGATAACTGATGACAAAGAAATAAAGGAAACTGTATTAGCTGGCTTACAGAGGAATAAGGAGAAGTATGGTAAAAGATACTGCCCTTGTTCCTTAGTAAGGACAGATGATACAGTATGTATGTGTAAAGAGTTTAGGGAAATGGAAGAAGGTACTTGTCATTGTCAACTCTATATAAAGACTAAGGATGTAGACATTCCTTCCCATGTGGATAATAGTACACTTGGATATACATCTAAGAGTTTTAAAAATAAACTTTAAGGAAGTAGAGTGATATGAAAACATTTAAAGGTCATAAACAAGAAACTCTATTACTAATTGAAGAATCCGATTTAGATGATAAGATTGCAAGCAAGCTGAGAGGTAATCACGTAGATTATATAATTGCACCATTGTCAGCTAAAGATAATGAGGATTTTATGAAGCAGGCTCTATGTTGTATTTCTATTAGTGGGATTTACTGGGGTCAAATATTATATTACACATGAACGAATTACTTAGTATATTAGAGGGACATACCTCTATCGAGGAAGCCTTAGAATTTTACCAGTTAATATATAGAGCTGTAAAAGAAAATGCCTATATACATCCAGGTTGGGATTATCTTAGATACCCTTCCGTAACATTAATAGGTGATGAGATTTGTTGTAAGAGTTGAAGGAATTAAAGGGTATGGGATTACCTATGGAGTTATAGACCCGATTCCATTTAATGAGATAGAATGTGCTACCGATAGATTAGGAGAGATTGTCTTATATGCTCTAAAGAATTATTCAACACAATGGGAGGATTCAATATTATCTATAAAATTAAAGGGGAACTTAGCTAAGTGCTAGGCTCCCCTTATTTGTTATGTAATATAGTACCAATCATTTCTACCTCTCACATTCTTATCTTCTAGTTGCTTACTATCTAAATGATAGTCACCATCTCTAAAGTTTAGCTCTTTAGTACCATAATTCCAATAGAAATATCCATGCCACCCTGGAAGCATTAATATCTTACCAGTAGCAGCATACAGTGTAGCTTGGTTGTAATTCATAACACTAGAACACCTAAAACTATACCTATTAAATCTGCTAGCAAATCATCCCAGCTCCAACCTTTATATTTTACTTCATCATAGGCTTCTTTGCCAAATGAAGCTATCAGAGCTAGAGCAATTCCACTAACTATATTTAAGACTAATCCAAATATTACTACAATAGCAAAGCAGCATATTATATGTAATATTTTATCATTCTTCAAGAACTTCTTTATTTGGTTTATCATGCTTGTCAAATTTCTTCCAAATGCCAGTTATTGAATCTATTCCAAGTAATGCCATGCAGCATACTAAGAACGTATCTATCATTAGTGGGGCTTGAACAACGTGTACAGTACAGTATAGTAATACAGCAATAGCTACGAACCATCCCAATACACCACACACTCTTTTACTACTAATTCCAGAGTGTGAACTGAACATTCCCTTTATAAAAGTTATAAACCTCATAGTATTAGAAATTAAACATCTGTATCCTACTAGCTACATCAGTTCCACTTCCAGATTTACTCCAATGTCTATCAGATGGGTTAGCTAATCCTTGTAAGTATTTCCTAACACCACCATTACCTGCTAACCATGCTCCACCTAACAATCCAAATTTAGTATATCCTTTTTGTGCAGCTAGCTCTAAATCTTTCTTATTAAATCCTCTCTCAAATGACTTAGCTAATTTAATTGCAGCCTTAATTTGCAGTTTAGGATTATTTCTAAATGTCTCTGTACCTGCATAAGCGGTAATATTATTATATTTCTTACCATCTTGCATGAATTGGAAATATCCATAAGCAGGAGCACCAGCTCTATTTTGAATTGCACTATTAAATCCAGATTCCTGTTCTGCCATTTTAGTAAGGAACTGTCTATAATGCTTAGCTTCTGGGTCTTCCTTTTCTACTTCATCATACCACTTATTAAACTCATCTAAACCTTTAGACGGCTTGATATTGAATAGTTCTCTCTTCATAGGTGTGCTTACAGCTGATTCTATAATAGGTTCATCTACTCTAGGCTCATCAACCCTGGGTTGTGAAACTACTGACTCATCTCTAACAATAGGAATATTATATGTGCTAAATACATCCGAAGACTCAAACTTAGGTATGTCAGGAGTCTCCACTGGAGTATATGATACAAACTGTAATCCATCCTGACCTTTTCTAACTCTATTAGTAGAATATGTAGGTCTATCGGACTTCATAAACTTCTTCCTCATATCTCTCTTATTATTAAGAGTTCTTGAGTTTCTTACTAGGGGAGAATCCTTGAATTTAAATCTCCTTCCATCTGATACTAGGCTACCACCCTTCTTCATAGTTAATAATGCACCTTGCATTAAGGGTTGTCTTCTTATATATGGATTTCTAGGAATACTTTTTATGCTATCCCAAACTCTCCTACTACCTATATAAATAGGATTCTCTTGCTGTAATATAAAAGGAGTTCCTACTTTATCCATTAATGCAGCTTGCTTAGTAGCTCTAACTCCTTCAGCAACATTATCTCCTGACCATCTTTTAGCATAGTCTCTGGGATTAAACTTCCACATATCCTGAGATATTTGAGTTAGTTTACCTTTCTTGTTATAGTCTATTTTAATAACATGACCTCCTACATCGTCAATTGGACCAACATAGTTAGTGCCAGGCTGTCTAAAGGTTTGAAATCCATCTGGCATTTCTATAACCATATCTCCTTCCTTACCTTGTAATTTACCAATGCCATTAGAGTAGTTATTAAATTCATCTACATTATTGAATCTTAATGGATGACCACTTTTAACTACAGATTGCATTTGGTATCTTCTACCTTCAATACCAGGATATAACTCACTATATCTTTTATCATAATTAAACCCCTGACCTTTAGCTGGCTTAAATGATTTAGCTATTCTCTGGAACCAAGGACTTCTACTTATTAATGGGTCATTCTGGAATAAATATAGTCCTAATAAGTCCCTATCACCATTATTACCCTCTGGTGTTGCTGAACCAGTATAGGTAGAATCATTATTCTTAATATCCTTTAAAGATACAGAAGCATTGCCTTTAGTTCTCCTTCCCACTTTATAAGCTGCAACTCTGGCAGGAGTTTTCTCTACGTTAGATAAGAATGGCATTACTCTATTTATAGATGCCATAGCCATATTAGTAGGTGTACGAGCTTCTCTATTAAATATCCAGTGGTTCCTATTTAAAGCATTCCAACCTAAATCAGCATCACCTTTTATAAACTTTGTAACTAATTTATTCTTAGTAATATTTAAGCCTTTACCTCCACCATATACTGCTCCTGGATTTAAATACTCTCCAACTTCTGCTGGAATACCTACCTTACCTTCTAACCATTGTCCAAATCCACCAGTAGCATTATTAACAGCTTCACTTCCTAATAATCCTCCGACTACAGTTGCTGGAGTAGTTACTAATGCTGCACCAGCCATAGCTGGCATTACTGTTCTTTCTAAGCCTACTAATGGATTAGTTCCATTCCTCATTGAGGCTTTAAATCGTTCTTTAGCACCTTTAAAAGGATGCCAATAATCCCTATTTCTCTCAGCAGCAGTTCTGTTATCAGTGGATGGTTCTCCACCTAAATCGGTAATGTAATACTGTCTTGGTTTAGCTTTAATAAGTTCTGGAATAACTGGTTTAGCTACTCTAGTATTATCCTGTCTTAGTACAGTACCTTCCTGTGCAAACAGTGTGCCGTTGTTGGTTGGTTGAGCCTGAGCCACTGTATTCATTAATAGTTCAGATTTCTCCTTACCATAATCTAATCCATACTTGTCAAGCCAGTATTTATAATCCTTGTACTTATAGTCAGTTCTAGCTGGGTCCATCTTAGCATCCCTTCTCATACTATTAAGTCTGGCTTTAACTTCAGCAGCATTATTTATGTAGTTATTATTGCCTCCTTTAAATATGCCTCCCTTAATAATATCATTCACTTTAATAAGACTAGGTGTAGCTGACTTTATGGAATTTTTATCGAACTCTTCTTGAGTTTGTCCCCACACATTCATATCTTTAATGGTGGCAGCGTGGTCTAATTCATGTGTCAATATAGACCCTAATGTATTTCCAAACGATTCAGCCTTCCTTTCATAAGTTGGGTCTGCATTAGCTGTAATAATAGCTTCTCCATCTTTAATAGTAGTTACACCATTAGCACCGTCAGCTCTGTAGCTAGCTCCGTCCCTAACTGTTATAGGAGAGTTAGTTATTCTATCAATCATAAAGTTATATGTAGTGTCATCTAATTGGTCTTCAAACTTACCAGTAGCTTTTCTTCCTCTATACCAATTAGCCTCCCATTCCCTAGCCTTAGCTATTTCATCACCCACACTAGTAACTCTATCTGGGTCTCCAATTCCTCTATTGATATTACGGCTGGGAGCAGATATATATCTTACCCTCTTTGGTTCTCCTCCAGATTGGAGTTTCATTACGTTACTTATTATCCTCATATCTAATTATATTATTATGTAGTTTCTTATGACAATTAGAGCAAACTACTATACACTTATTCATCTCCTTAATAAAAAGAGGTGTGGGAAGGTTCTTAACTGCTCTTGATATTGTATAGAGTTTATTCCTTATATGATGTAACTCTAAACAGCAGTAAGTAGTCTCCCCACATATACAACATTCTTTTTTCCTCTCTCTTAATAAACTCTTGTTAATTTTAGCTGTTTCAGCATTCTCAGTCATAATTAATCATTAGTGATGCCACTTAGCTGCATTTCTAGCGAAATTAGCTCTCTTCTTTTGTAATGGTGTAGCATTGGGATTATTAAGTACAGAACGAGCGTGCTCTTGTACACTTTGACCTGCTTTCTTAGCGGATGCTGTAAATTTACCTCTATTCTCCTTCTTAATATGGATACCACTTCCATTTTTACATCTTGGTACTAGCCTACTTCCCTGCCTAAACATAGGAATACTATCACAATCTACATTACTACACATCTCTTTTAAAGAGACATACATTGCCTTCAATTCTCTCTGATTTAGTTCCATAATTAAATAAGTTTATGTTTCATTTTTTTATTTACAAAATTAAGGCTAAATTTGCACATTATCAAATGAAAGATAGTAAATTATAAATAATGGATTGATGAAAATGAATTAGAGTTTAATTTTAGACGGACTAACATTCAACAATTAAAGGAAATAGATTAATGTCGTTAAGTAGACTAGAAGCAATTTATGCCTGGATTAATAACTTAGGTCCAAATGTTAAGACTATCATAATTATAATTTTATCAGTGATAGTTGTGGAAACTAGTTTTAGAGGGCATACGAAACTCGTTTTACAAGATTATACTGAACAAGTCCAGCAGGAAAAGTACCTAGCTGAGGAATATACAAAGATAATTGCTCCTTCTATTAATGAATACATTGAAAAAATATTAGCACAGGACAAGGATGCTTCTAATGTTATTTTATTGAATTATCATAATACCTTGGTTAGTACTCATGGATTATCTTATAGATACCTTACAGCACTAACTGAGAAGAAGAGAGGTCTGGATACTAAGAGCTGTTTGAGAATATGGAAGGAATTAGAATATATAAACTATGGAGATGAGATTGAGAGAATAAATGCAAACAAGTCATTAAGAATGGATAGTATCCCAGAGTACAGCTCAAGGTTGCCAAACTTAGTAGAATTGTTGCAACGTAGTAATGCTAAGTCAGCTGCCTTTTACCCACTAACTGGTGTAGAAGGACCTGTAGGAATGCTAATAGTTATTTATCCTATTAAGAAGCAGTATTACTTAGGATATTATCAATCTGTAATATCACCATCTCTACAACCTCTAACAACATGGTTAGATTATAATTCAGTAAAGGATAAATTTAAAAGGCTATATGAAAGTGGACAAGCAGAACCAGAACGTTTGCTACAACGATGAAAAGCATATGTACTGGGATGAAAATGGAGTATATGTATCAGTAACAACATTAATTGGCAAATTCTGCCAAGACTTTGACAAAGAATTCTGGTCAGGCTATAAGGCATTAGAGAAGATGTTATCAGCGGAGGAATTTAAGGCTGAGAAATCTCAGTTACTTAATACCCATAAGATAGATGTTGAATATTTCTGTAATATGTATGGATTTACCCGTAACGATTACAATAAGGCTCAGCAGGACATCTTAGATGAGTGGCAGAAAACTAATGCTGAATCCTGTGAAAGAGGTTCTAAAATTCACGCCGAATTAGAAAGTAATTATACTTCTAAAAGGCAGTGCGAGCTTAAAAAGTTTGGACTTGGAGGTAAGTTTGAAGTAAATACCAATGATTCATTAATGCAACACAATCAGGATTTACTTGACATTGAGAAGGGAGTGTTCCCTGAGTATATGATATATAGGAAGTCTGAGGATGGCAAGTTTAGACTGGCAGGACAGATTGACTTACTTATTAAGGATGGTAATGACATCTATATCATAGACTATAAAACTAACAAGAAGTTAGACGACAAATCATTCTTTGATAAGAGGACTAAGAAATGTCAAATGATGAAGTATCCTATGAACAACATTATGGATTGTAATAAAATGCACTACGCATTACAATTATCAACCTATGCTTGGATGCTTCAGAAGTTGAACCCCAAGTTCGTCATTAAGAAATTAATGCTTATACATTATGACCATCAAGGTAATGTTTCAGAACATGAATTAGATTACCTAAAAGATGATGTAGAAAGAATGTGTAAGTTCTACAAGAAAGAAGCCATATTAGAGGCAAGAAAAAATAGCAGAAGACCTATAGAATTCTAATATACCTATATGAGTATCTTTCAAACAACTAGGTTTGAGATATTAGCAACTTTATGAACTAAATAGAATAAATTATGGGTCTTAGTGCTATTTTAAATGGACATACAAACGAGATGTTAGGGCTTAACAAGAATATGTCTGAAGCCCGCATCCGTGTATGTAAAGAATGTAAGCTCTATAAAAAGAGTGTAATATTGGGGGAGATATGTAACAGTAAATTGTGGCTCAACCCTGATAATGGAGATATAAGTACAGAGAAGAAAGATGGTTATATTAATGGATGTGGATGTAGGTTAAGAGCTAAAACAACTCTACCTAATGAGTTCTGTCCTGTAGGAAAATGGTAATAAATTAAAAATTTTGAATGTATTATGAGAGGTAATGGACAAATGGATTTAATGTTTGGTGGTAAAGCTGTAGGATTTGCTGGAGCTGAAAGTTTTGATGACATGAAGAAGAATGCTGCTGTAGAAGCACATAATAAAGCAGTAGATGCTTATACTAGAGCTTTGAATGAAAATCTTAAAGATGAATTACAGAAAGCACAAGAAGTGACTGAGAAGATGCAGTCTATGGAGATTATGCCTATTAACTACTATGTACTGGTTAAACCATACGCAAAGAACCCTTATCAAAAGATTGAGGTTACTAGTAGTGGCTTAATTATCCCAGAATATACTGGTAAGTTTAAGAATCCAGATTCTGGTGAGGAAGACCAAGAGGAGAATCTATCAGTTGTGGCTAATGTAATTGCAGTGAGTCCACTATGTAAATTCATTAAGGAAGGAGATGATATTTATTACAGACGTGCTTGTGGAGTTCCAGTTCCATTCTTCAGACAAGGGTTTGAGGTTGTAGCTGAACAGCAAATTCAGGCTGTAATTAATGAAGGATTAACAGAACGTTTTAAGAATATTGAATAATGGAAGAGAAGGTTTATTTTATGCCAGGTGAGGTGGTAACTCTTAAACAAGATATACCTAACAAACCTGTAATGATTGTGGTTAAAAAGGAAACTATGAACATAAGAACTCATGGTGTTCCTAATGTTTCAGAAGATTATTTTAAAGGTATTAGATGTAGATGGTTTTCTACGGAAGGCGTTCTACAGGAAGCAATCTACAATACTAAGGATTTAGTTAAAGTATGATAAGTATGTTTCAACAGGGTGGGCAGATGAATGACGAGCAAAAAGCATTCACTGCCTATCTTATTAAAGTCCTAAACCCTAAAGATGCAGCGGACTTTGAGAACAAAGTAGCACAGCTATCAGAAAGTGATTTAAAAGAGTTTTATAAACAATACAAAGCAATGGAAGGTAATCAAATTTCAATGGCTAAGTTAGGAGCCAAATTAAGTTATGTTCAAACCCTTAGAGGTGAATGCCCAGAAGGATACGAGGTTGAGAAGTATATGGCTGGGGGTTGTGTTAAGTGCAAGAAGAAAGCTGAGGGTGCTAAAGTAGTAGATATATTTAAAGATAAGTGTGGAGGTAAGGCTAAGAAGAGAGTTAAGAAAGACCAAAAAGGTGCTGTAGTTAATAAGGCTGATACTGTTCATACAAGTAAGGGAATTTATAATGTTAGTAACAAGAAACTTCCCTACAAGAAAATGACTCCCGCTGACTACAAGAAGTTACCACACAATGAAAAAGTAAAAGTTGACCTCAAAGACCAAGAGAATGGTAGAGGTGGAGAAGGTGCTCATGTAGTAAAGAATAAGGGCATCGGTAAAAACTTCTTCGGAGGCTCAATCCAAAGACGTATAATTAAACAATAATTGTTATGACAATATTTCTATATGATAATGTAAATCACGAATTAAGGCTAAACGAACCAGAGATTCTTCTTATTAAGGAGTTCTCTGAGTTATGGACTAATGATAGAAATATCACCAAAGAAGACCCAAAGGGCACTAAGAAAACTAGAGCCTTTAGAGAGTTCACGTATATGTACCTAATGATTGATTGGCAATCACACTATTCACAATTTACTGAAGCTGAACGTAATGAAGCAGCTAAACAAGATAGTGGCATTACAGAGGAGGAATTTAATGACCCTCTATTTAGGGCAGCGTGTAGAAAATATAGAGAGATACAGGAATCAGCAAGAGACATTAAATTAATAAGGGCAGCTCAGAATAAGGTAGATGAACTAATTGATTATTTCAATGAAGGTTCTGATTTACAGGAACGTGACCCAATTACTGGTAAGCCTATATTTAAAGCTAAAGATGTTATTGGGGAAATGTCATCTATATCTAAGGTATTGGATGAATTAGATGCTTTAGAAGCTCGTATTAAGAAGAAACAGAAGGCTGCTACAGGTCTTCGTGCTGGTGCAGTTGAAGGATATGTACCTAAACTAAAGTAACATGGCACGTGGAAGGAAACCTAAAAATAAATTACCAGAATCCCCTACTGTCCAAGCCTTAGTTGAAAAGGTTACAGAAGTAGGGGAACCTACTGGTGTACTAGAAGAGAAGCTCTCAGAGTTTCAATGGGATGTACGAATTGGAGACCCAATAGACTACTTTGACTCTAATCTATCTTATGAGCTTACTGGTTACAGACCTATTGATGGAACAAGAGGACTAGACTTTGACCCTGAGTGGTTTATGGAAGCTAGAAGAACTAAAGCCTCTACTGGTAAATATTGTAACGAACCAATGTTTGGTAAGGCTTATGGAGAGTTTTGGGACCAAGAATATGATAGATGTAGAAATGGTATGACCGTAAATGGTTATACTATTACTGGTGATAATTATTTCTTTATTAATTACTATCAGTTACCTAATCTATCATCTGCAACTAAGGCTGGTGGTGGTCGTTCAGTAGACTTCCCCAATTTCTTTGTTAAACAGTATGAGTACTTCCATTACATTGAACTGTGTAAGGTACTGAGAAAGAACGCTATTGGATTGAAAGCTCGTGGTGTTGGATTCTCTGAAATAGCTGCTGCTATTCTTATTAATGGTTATATTACTAGACCACACTTTAGAGGAGTAGTGGCTGCACAGCAAGAAGGTTATGTTGATGATACTCTTAGTAAGTGCTGGATGCAGTTATCATACCTAGATGATAATACCGAGGATGGTATGAGAAAACTAAGGCAGGTTCACAACACAGCTAAATGGAAGAGAGCTTCTAGTAAGAATGTAGATGGTGTAGAATCTGGATGGATGTCTGAGATTGAAGGAATTACAGCTGATAAGCCTAATAAGATTAGAGGTGACCGTACTGATATTCTAATGTACGAGGAAAGTGGTTCTTGGCCCAATTGGAAGAAAGCTTTCATTCAGGGTGATGCTCTTATTGATATTCAGGGACAGAGATTTGGTATTAAGCTAGCTTGGGGTACAGGTGGTGATAGTGGTCCTGCATTAGAAGGTGTGGCTGCTGCATTCCATGACCCTAAAGGATATGATGTTCTTCCTTATAGACATAATTATACTAAGGAAGGTACATACGTTGAGACAGCATATTTCATTCCTGCATATACTATTGTTACTGCTCCAGGATATGTTGATAAAAGAGGTTGGACTGACCCAGAGAAGGGTAAGGAATTTTATATGGCTAAGAGAGCTACTAAGATTGCTGACCCTAAAGGATTGATGTTATACTCAGCTGAGTATTGTTTTACTCCAGATGAAGCATTAGCTTTGGAAGGTGATAACCAGTTCAACACTGTATTATTAACGGAACAATTAGCTGCTATTAAATTACATAAGGTTACTCCTCCAGAATTAAAACCTAAATGGGGGCAGTTGGAATATACGTTCCAAAATAATGTGCACTCTGAGGAAGCTAAGAATGGGGTAAGGTTTATACCAAGTGATAAGGGTAAGGTTTGTATTATTGAACATCCCATTAAAAGTGAGAATGGTTCAGACTTTAGAAACTTATATGTGGCTGGTATTGACGGTATTGACATGGGTATGAATGATACATCAGATAATACAAGAGACCCGTCAGACTTCTGTGTAGTAGTAAAGAAAAGGTGCTTTGGTTTACAAGAACCAATGTATGTTTGTATCTACAAAGACAGACCTAATAATCTTGAAGAGGCTTATAGAACAACCCTCAAGATTCTTGAGTACTATAACTGTAAGGCTTGTCTTGAATCTACTCGTATTAGTATTCTTACTTGGTTTAGAACTAAGAAGAAAGAGGAGAGATTCTTAATGAGAAGACCTAGAGCTACACAGTCCGATATACAGGCAGGTAGAAGTAGACAATTTGGTGCTCCTGCAACTGAAGCTGTTATTCAACATCAGTTAGACCTTATTGATTGCTATATCAATGATTACTGCCACAATATGTGGTTTGAACCAATGATTAATGAACTTATTACTTATTCCTATGAGAATAAAAGAAAGTTTGATATTGTAGCAGCAATGGGTATGGCTGAGTTAGGAGATGAAGAGTTAAGTGGTATTCCACCACAGGAGGCTGATAACGGAGGGAGAAAGTTGAGACTATTTGGTTACTGGACTGATGAATATGGAATTAAACACAAAGGGGTTATTCCCGATAAACAGTCTATAGTACCTAAGTTTAATCTATTCCCAACACAATACTATGACGACACAGGACATCGAACAAGCAATCCGAGATTTAATTAAATCTCTATATTGTAAAGAATATCAGGGAGTCCTAAAGGTTTACGAAACCACTTACAAATTTCCAGGAGAAGAACCTGAGCACGTGGGATATAGAATGGACCTTGGACTCAATAAAGATGAAAAGCCACTGTCCATTGCGTGCGATGGTACAGCTGAAGAATTTATAAAGTTTATTGAGAAGGAATTAAAGGAGCGAAGTTTAGTTAGAACTAAATACTTCACTGCTATACAATTATATGATTACGAAGATGGGTGCAAACAAAAGAAGTGATGATTATTTGATAGAGAAGATTGACAAAGCTGTAAATGAGTTAGTCTTCAACAAATGGAAATTACAGAAGGCATACAACTATTATAACGGTAAGAGAGATGCCGAGCAATTTAGGTATCTTGAAGAAAACTTTGGAATAGGTAATCCTACTTCTATTGAGTTCACTCCTCTTATAAAGAAACACGTTGATGCTTTAATTGGAGAGTATTTAGATATTCCAATTCTTCCGAAAGTATCTTGTAAAGACAAGGAAACAATCTCTAAGATTACTAGGCAGAAGGAATTAGAGATAAGTCAGCAAGTATATACATTCTTACAAAAGCATCTAAATAACCAAATACTGTCCTTTATAGGTGGGGGTAATGTTAGTGATGCATCTGTTGAGGCTGATATTGAGAAACTGATTGAGGATATTAATAATAACTTTATTAGTGACTATGAAATAGCAGCTCAGAATGTTATTGAATATGTAATTCAGTCTAGAAATACTGACTTAGCTAATAAACTAAAGGCGTTACTGTTAGACTTACTTGTTACTGGCTGTTCATTCTACAAGGTTAAACCGTCAGCAAGTGGTACTAATATTAGTATTGACGTTCTCAATCCATTAAATACATTTGTTGATAGAAATCCAGAGTCACCTTATGTAAAGGATAGTTACAGAGTCGTAATTAGGAAATGGATGACCAAGCAGCAGATACTAGTTGAATATGGTAAGGATTTAAGTGACGAAAGTAGGACTGAGTTAGAGGATATGTATGAACACTACTCTGATAGTTCTTATATGTATATTAGAGCTATGGAGAATCAAGTTGGATGCAGACCTATTATGGAAGGCGAAGGAGCTGGATTAGATGCTGGTAAAGGTATTGTTCCAGGATTCCCAGCTGATACTTATGAGTCGTTTAACTATAAACTATTACCTGTTTATGAAATAGAATGGATTGACATTGACAAAGAAGGAGATGAATATGTTCAGAATAGATATGAGGGGGTAAGAATAGGACAATCTATATACGTTCTTACTGGTAAATCAGAGAATGTTATTAGGACTAAGGATGCTCCAACTAAATGTGGATTATCTGTTAATGGTGTATATCTTGTTAATAGAGACAATGTTCCACAATCCTTAGTACTACAATGTGCTCACCTGCAAGATAAGTATGACTTAATTACATACTTTAGGGATAATATCCTTGCTAATAGTGGTACAGATGGTGACTGGTTAGACTTATCAATGCTTCCTACTATATTAGGTGATGACCTTACTGAGAGAATACAAAAGTGGATAGCCTTTAAAAAGACTGGAGTTGCTTTAGTAGATACAAGTCAGGAAGGTAGAGCATTTAATAACAATACCTCATTTGCTGGATTTACTGATACTATTAAGGTTCAAACTATACAGGCATTTGACCTAGCCTTACAAAGAGTGGAAGACCAAACATCATCTATTACTGGTGTATTTAGGGAAAGGTTAAATGGTATTCAACAGAAAGATGCAGTTAGTAATGTAGAAGCTGGGGCTAGAAACTCCTATACTATTACTAAACCTTTCTATCAGACTATGGATACGTTGTCAATAGATATACTTAGAGATTGTATTGACATGGCTAAGATAGTATGGAAGAAGGGATTAACTGGAACTCTAATTCTTGGTGATAAGTTGCAGAAGGTATTTACAGCATTACCAGAGCATTTTACTCATACTGATTATGATGTACATATTGTACCAAGCACTCAGATTATGAAGGAGATGCAAAACATACAACAAGTAGTTATAGAGCTTATTAAGAGTGGTCAATTAGACCCCGATATGATTGTAGATGCTCTGACAGCTAGAAGTCTTACTGAGCTTAAAGTAAAGGTTACTAAAGCCTTTTCTAAGAAGAAAAAGGAGATGAATGAGATGGGGCAATTACAACAGCAGCTTGAACAATTACAACAACAGAATCAGCAACTTCAACAACAACTTCAACAGGCTCAAGGTAAGATTGAAAGTCTAAATGAGGCTAAGTTGGAAATTGAAAGACAGAAGGTTCAAAACGAAGCTGATATTAACTGGTATAATGCTAGGACTCAAAGAGACAAGTCACAGAGTGATGCTGAGAATGATACTAAGAGAACGGATATTGAGTATGCTCAACTGTTTGATGGTAATCAAATGAATAACGAAGTTAAAAACGCATAAGAATGATAAATCTCAATCAAAATGAAAGACCAACCTCCCTGCAAGTAAGTAGACTATATCTACTGCCTGCAGGTGACTTTGAGTTACCTTATGGAAGTAATGCTGTTCTTGTTAAGAACATTACTGATGATAATGTAACTGTAGAGGTGCTATTAAAAGATTCGGAAGGTCAGTACGTATCTACTGTATTCTATCCAGGATGGAATCCTGAATTAGTTATAGGGATTAAAGCTGTACCTGAAAGTACATTACAAGTAGGTAACTAACATGGGAATTTATATTGGCATTGGTAACCATATTGGGAGGGCTAATTTAAAGGTTATCTCAGTTGTAGTTAGAATTATAGACAGAGGTACTGGATTACCCTTAGTAGGTGCTATAGTCATCTTTAAGGGTAAAGAGTATATAACTGATGCCAATGGACAAGTAATATTAAAGGGATTTGAGAATAGTAGTTATCCATTAATAGTTAAACGACAAGGACATGAGTCCTATATAGTGGATAAGTGGAAACTAGAGAATGGAGATATATATCTCACTGATGTTACTAGAAATATTCTTGCTGAAATTGGCGTTAATATACTTACAGAAGATGGAGGTCTAATCTTTAGAGATTTGGCAAACATTATATTAGAAGATGGTAAATTTATGGTTACAGAAAATGGTGATTTAATTTTATTTGAATAATGGCAGCAACTGACATTAAAATCTCTCAAATGACCCCTGCTACAACACTAGCTGGTGATGAGTTAATTCCTATTGTTCAGAATGGGGCTAATAAGTCAACTACTGTTAATAAAGTAATTGAAGGTTTAGCTACAGAACAATGGGTAACTGATGCAATAGCTGATGCAGGAGGTAAGGTTCTTGTTGTTACAGAACTACCAGCTAAGGGTAATCCCAATACCATTTACATGGTTCCTAATGAAAGCTCTAGAGCTAATGATGTATACGATGAGTATATATGGATGGTTACTACTGAGAAAACTGGTTGGGAGTTCTTAGGTAATAAACACGTAGAAGTAGACCTTACAGGTTACTACAACAAGACACAGGTAGATAAAGCTATTGAGGATTCTGAGGCAAGAAGCACGGCTGCTATTGCTCTAAAAGTTGATAAGGTAGACGGTAAGCAGTTATCTACTAACGACTACACAACAGCTGAGAAGCAAGAAGTAGCAAAGATAGCTAACAAGGTGGATAAGGTTGAAGGTAAACAATTATCTACAGAAGATTATACAACAGCTGAGAAAACTAAGCTGAGTGGGATAGCTGACAATGCTAACAACTATACACACCCTACCACAGCTGGTAATAAACACATTCCAGCAGGAGGTACACCAGGACAAATTCTGGTAAACACTGGAGATGGCACAGCAGAGTGGCAAGACAATCAAGGTGGCGGAGGTGGAACTATTGATTACACAGGTCTAGAAGATATTTATTCTTATGGTGTAGAGTGGGATACTACTGTAGCTGACCCTAAGTTAACTAGAATTGGTAATCCTCTACTTCACAAATCTCTACCAATACAATCTCAATATAAAGGATGTGTAGCTAATAACGCTGTAATTAACTATTACCTAGACCCAAATGATTGGAGTAAGAAGATTACAGGTGAGGCTTCAGTACTTGACGGAACTGATGGTACAGTAAGAGTGCATACACCTAAGTTCTACGGTAAATCTGGAACTAATGTACAAGACCCTAACAAGAAATGGGTGAGAATGTCTACCATTAAAATGGATGATACTTGGACAGAGATTCCAGAAATGTTAGTTGATGCTTATAGAAGCACAGTTAACCAAACTGGTAATAAAGCTGTATCTGTAGTTAATACTACTGCCCAGTTCAGAGGTGGGGGTAATAGAACTGCTAATGATACATACCTAGATACAGATGCATTCAGAAGTGATTTAGGTAAACCAAGAACTAATATCTCAAGAGCTAACATGAGAACTTATGCTACTAATGCTGGTTCTGAAATGTTATGTTACGAATATTACAAATGGATATTCTACTGGGCTTGGGTTATTGAATATGCAACATTTAATTCTCAAGCTGCATATAATGCAGAACTAACTTCTGAAGGTTATCATCAAGGTGGTTTAGGAGATGGCGTTACTACATGGAATGGAGATTGGAATACATACAATGGTTATTATCCTTTAACTCCATGTGGGTATTGCAATGAATTTGGTAACTTTACTGGTGTTAAGGATTTAGTAATTCCTGAGACTGTAATAAACGAGAGTACAACAATAGCTACTAAGACATTCAAAGTTCCAAGATGGAGAGGATTTGATAATCCATTCGGAGACATCTGGACTAACTTAGATGGTGTTATTATTGAAAAGGATAGTGTTGCTAATGATAATTCAGCAAATGTATACACGACTTCTGATTCCTCTAAGTTCGGGGATGATGCCACAGCTAGAGATAATATGACCAAAGCTGGCACAGAGTGTAAGGATGAAGGTTATATTAAAGCATTTGACCTTGGAGAGAAGGGTGAGATAATTCCATCTGCAGTTGGCGGTTCTACTACTACATATATGTGTGACTATCACTATAGAAGCACAGGTACTAGTCTTAGGACGCTCCTCGTTGGCGGCGGCGCTACTACTGGTGGTGCGGCTGGTCTTGGCTCCTTCAATTCTACTTATGGGGTCGGCTATGCTGCTGCTACTGTGGGCTTCAGAACACTAAATAAAGTAGTTTAATAATTATATAAGATAACAATACGAGATTAAGGGTGCTGTTTACCTATATTCTGTTGGTGCTGGACAAGAAAATTATTACAAAACACTCATCGTTAGCAGCAACGCTAATAATGGTAGTAATGCTAGTCTTAGCTACTTCAATTCTAATAATGGAGTCAGCAATGCTAATACTAATGTAGGCTTATTATATATTTCTTTAGGTAATTTGTTTTATTTTACAGTCTAAACAGCACCCTTGCCTCTTGGCAAAAGACAACGTAGTATTTAATAACAGGGTGTTAGTAGGTTAATTCTCGAAAGCTTCCATAATAAATATATAAGACTTGAAGCGTATAGGCTATTTACATGAACAGGTATATGATATAGAGAATATTGAGAAAGCAGATGATAAAGCTAGAAAGCATAAATCAGTAAGATGGGGAATCCTCAAACATGATAAGAACAGAGAGGAAGAGAATAGAAGACTTTCAGAACAGCTAAGAGATTTAGTTTATGAAACTTCTGAGTATAGTACATTTAAAATATATGAACCCAAAGAAAGGTTGATATTTAGATTACCATACTATCCAGATAGAATAACACATCATGCTATTATGAATGTAATGGAGCCTATCTGGACTAAGATATTCATCAAGCAAACTTATTCTTGTATTAAGGATAGAGGTATTCATAATGTAGCATACGATTTAAAAGCAGCTTTGGTAAAGCATCCAAATGAAACACTCTATTGCTTAAAGATGGATGTAAAGAAGTTTTATCCTTCTATCGACCATGACATATTATGTGATATAATCAAACGTAAGATTAAGGATAAAAATTTATTAATCCTGCTCATCGGAATCATTTATTCAGCGGACGGTGTTCCTATTGGAAACTATCTTTCTCAATTCTTTGCAAACTTATACTTAGCTTACTTTGACCATTGGGTTAAGGAAGAATTAAAATGTAAATTCTACTTCAGGTATGCTGATGATATTGTAATTCTCAGCAGTGATAAGGACTTCTTGAGAAGAGTACTCATAGCAATAAAGATGTACTTAAAAGAGGTTCTAAATTTAAGGTT
>ERZ780177.1406-NODE-1406-length-22901-cov-3.678718_pt1 | contig 22901 bp, 17 predicted proteins | sample MGYA00510973_ERZ780177 | MGnify/ENA primary metagenome ERZ780177 (study PRJEB29588, sample SAMEA2144396) | human gut metagenome | biome: human gut; feature: human-associated habitat; material: faeces | place: Denmark | collected 2008/2010 ...
AATGGCTCGTCTCCGGTAGTTTCTATCAGTCGGTCGGAGCGACTATACTCCGGGGAATCTTAGGCATGTCGATCTCATTCGTTTGTGCGATAGGGATGGCCGGGTTATTCGCCCGTTTTGAGTGGGTGTATGAATTATTCAGACCTCTGCTTGCCATCATGCGCTCGATCCCGGTCATATCCTTCATACTTTTGGCGCTTATATTCCTAAATCCGGAAAGTATCCCTTTGATGATCGCCTTCCTCACCATGTTCCCGCTACTAACAGAGAATCTGACACGGGGAATCCTCGATCTACGTCCGGGTTTATCCATTATGGCACGTCAGTTCCATATCAAACGTTCCAATGTCTTATTCCAGATCATCTATCCGCAGCTAAAGCCATTCTTATATAGCGGACTTGCCTCCGCCGCCGGATTCGGCTGGCGTGCGATCATTATGGGAGAAGTCCTGTCGCAATGCGCATTCGGAATCGGAAGCGAGATGAAAAGGGCGCAAAACTTTATCGCTGTCCCTGAGCTACTCGCTTGGACAATCGTGGCGGTATTCATCAGTTTCTTTTTTGACAAAGGAATTAGCAAAGTCGCTGATATCACCCCTAAAATATCTTTCGCGAATGAGGATCAGACCATCCCGACCCCTACATTATCAGTTTTAGACACGAAAGATATAAGTTACCAATACGGCATACAGCACTTTTCCCATTCCTTTCAAAAAGGGATTATTTATGGAATTAGCGCACCTTCAGGCAAAGGAAAAACAACGTTATTAAACCTAATCGGAGGTATCTTATTACCTACGGAAGGAGAGATACATCCCACAAGACACTTTGGAATCGCCACCATATTCCAACAACCGCAACTCCTGCCCCATCTAACCGCAGAAGAAAATATCATCCTCCCCCTCTCCTCTTTTCTCACGGAGGAGAAAGCCCGGCGAATCGCCCAAAAACACTTACAGGAAATGGAAATGGAGCCCTTCGGGAACCGATACCCCAAAGAGCTTAGTTACGGACAGCAACAACGTATCGCTATAGCGAGGGCATTGGCATACCCTTCTCCTCTCCTTTTGATGGACGAGCCGTTCAAAGGCTTGGATGAAGCCCTAAGCCATCGCATCATAGAACGAATACGAGAAATGCAAATGAAAGAAGAACGGATCATTCTTTTCACGTCACATAATCCGGATGAGATTCGGTTGTTGGCGGATGAGGTGATTTACCTATAAATCCCAACCAAACTTGAATGTCTTATTTCACTTTCATCGGTTGGCAAGGTATCGTAAACCAGAATGTAGAGCCCTTTCCTTCCTCCGACTCAACCCCGATTTTACCTTTCAACTTCTCAATTATCGTCTTGCAGATAGAAAGCCCTAATCCTGTTCCTTGTTTAAAGCTGTTCAATTTCACGAAACGATTGAATATGCTCGCTTGAGACTCCTTACTGATTCCCATACCCGTATCCGTTACGTAGACATAGATACCATCATCGGTCAAACGATAACCAAACCGTATAGAACCCGAGCTGGTGAACTTCACGGCGTTGGAAAGGAAATTGGTCAAAACCTGAGTCAAACGGGTCTTCTCCGACACAATACAATAGTCATTACCGTCCGACTCAAAGATAACCTTTACACCCGGGGCCACTCTCAAGGCGAAAGCTTGCTGCTGGGGAGCGAATATCTCACTCAAACGCAGGGTCGTATAAATAAACTCCATCTTTCCTGACTCGATCTTCGAGATATCCAAGATATCACCGATCAACTGCAACAAAAACTCATTGCTACTCTCTATGATCCTCAGATATTCCTTTTTTTCCTCCTCATCGTCACTCTCCGCCAATAAGGTGGAAAAGCCGACGATGGCATTTAAAGGGGTACGTATCTCATGGCTCATGTTAGCGATAAAAGCGGACTTCATCCGGTCGCTCTCTTCCGCCAAACGCTTAGCCTGCACATCCGCCTCGTGCCGTTTATCGACGGTCATATCCCGAAGGATTCCGATCGAGCGGATCGGCTTGCCATCCGGATCGGCCTCATAGACCTCACCGATCTTCTCCAACCATACATACTCATCCGAGAAATAACGACAAGGGAAACTGAATCGCATGGAATCGATTTCGCCCCGCATGAAAGCGGTTGTAATATTCTCGTATACCTTCCGATAATCCGGATGTATTTTCTCCGTAAAACTAGCGTGGGTGATCTGCACATGCTTGATCTGGCCGTTTTCTTCCAAGGAAAGCTCCGCCGTACCGTTTACCAAATCCCAAAGCCACGGGTAGATCTTACCCGCTTGACATGCGAGCGCCAAGCGCTTATTATAGCTATGCAACTCCTCCTCGACCTGCCTTTGCTTTGTAATATCCCATGAAATCCCTACTAAATAAGGAGGCTTATCCTCACGGGGCGCTAGCAGTTTCATCGTATCCATAGTACGCAAGATACCTTTCGGATCGATCATTTGCTCCACGAAACGCTGCATCTTACCCGTTTTCACCACCTCCTCGTCCATATCCCTGAAAGATTGGGCGACGACCGGATCTAGAAATAGGTCAAAATCTGTTTTCCCGACCACATCATTATGATATCGTCCGTAAAGTTGGTTCATCAAAGGGCTGGAGTACACGTACCTGAAATTATCACCCGTATCCTTCACGAAAAAGTAGATGGGCAACGAGTCCACGATATTAGATAACAATCCTGCTAAATCCCTATAATCCTGTTCCAAAGTTTTGTTCTCCGTAGTATTAACTTCCATGTTGATTTTTTTAATCAAAGGCTTGAATATTCCGGCCGTAAAATTCTTGAAAATTAATGAAAGATACAAATAATAAGCCCAAGAAGTGAGCATCCCGACCGAAAATATAAGCAAAACCGTATATTTGTACTCCAATTCTAAGAAAACTAGATATGACAAACGTATTTCACACGCTTATAGCCCGTTTTCTACAAATTCCGGAAGGACAAGTGGAACGGACAATCGGGCTCTTGAACGAAGGCGCTACCATACCTTTTATAAGTCGTTACCGGAAAGAGGTGACCGGAGGATTAGACGAGGTGCAAATCGGTGCCATCAAAGATCAACTGGATAAACTGACGGAACTGAGCAAACGAAAGGAAACGATCCTCGCCACGATAGAAGAGCAAGGAAAACTTACTCCCGAGCTCCGGAAACGCATCGAGGAGTCTTGGGATAGCACCGAGATCGAGGATTTATATCTCCCTTACAAACCGAAACGGGTCACCAAGGCGGAGATCGCACGCCGGAAAGGACTGGACCCCTTGGCTAAGATCGTTATGATGCAAAACGAGAATAACTTATCCGCACGTATCAAGAGTTTTATCAAGGGGGAAGTGAAAAACGCCGAAGAAGCCTTGCAAGGGGCACGGGACATTATCGCCGAATGGATTAACGAGAACGAATCGGCACGTAATACCGTACGTAACTCTTTCGCTCATACCGCCATGATCACATCCAAAGTGATCAAGGGGAAAGAAGAGGAAGGCGCCAAATACCGGGATTACTTTGATTTCAGCGAGCCTTTGAACCGGGCCAGTTCCCATCGCTTATTGGCTCTCCGACGGGGAGAGGCGGAAGGTATCCTTCGTGTAAGTATCTCTCCCGACGCGGAATCTTGTCTGGATCGCTTGAACCGGCGCTTCGTAAAAGGTCGTGGAGAGGTTTCCGAGCAAGTGGCTACAGCTGTCGACGATTCTTTCAAACGCCTGCTGAAACCCTCTATCGAGACGGAGTTCTCCAACCAGAGCAAGGCGAAAGCCGATGAGGAGGCGATCCGGGTATTTGCCGAGAACCTCCGGCAATTGCTGCTCGCTCCTCCCTTGGGACAAAAACGGGTATTAGGCGTAGACCCCGGATACCGTACCGGATGTAAGTTGGTCTGTCTGGATGCGCAGGGGAATTTACTGCATAACGAGGCGATCTTCCCGCATCCGCCCCAGAACGAGAAGGGCAAAGCCGCCGCTAAGGTCGCCCAGTTAGTAGCCACTTACGCCATAGATGCCATTGCCATCGGTAATGGTACCGCCAGTCGTGAGACTGAGCAGTTCATCACGAATATACGATACGACCGCAAGGTACAAGTGTTCGTAGTCAGCGAGAACGGAGCCTCTATCTACTCCGCGTCCAAGATCGCTAGGGAGGAGTTTCCCGAATACGACGTCACGGTACGCGGAGCTGTCAGCATCGGTCGCCGGCTGATGGACCCTTTGGCCGAGTTGGTCAAGATCGACCCGAAGAGTATCGGTGTCGGCCAATACCAGCATGACGTAGAGCAAAACGCCTTGAAAAAGAGTCTGGATCAAACCGTGGAGAGTTGCGTGAATTTAGTAGGTGTAAACGTGAATACGGCGAGCAAGCATTTGCTGACTTACATCTCGGGATTAGGCCCTACGTTAGCGCAAAACATCGTGAATTACCGGGCGGAGCACGGACCCTTCACTTCCCGGAAAGAACTGATGAAAGTCCCCCGTATGGGAGAGAAGGCTTTCGAGCAAAGCGCCGGATTCCTACGGATACCCGACGGAAAGAACCCGTTGGATAACTCGGCCGTACACCCCGAGAGCTACCCGATCGTCGAACGGATGGCCAAGGACCTAAAATGCTCGGTAGCCGACCTGATCACCGACAAAGCGCTTAAAAAGAAACTAAAACTAACGGACTACCTTACGGATAAGGTCGGGATGCCTACCCTGCTTGATATCATGGAGGAACTGGATAAACCGGGCCGTGATCCCCGCCAAACGATCCAAGTATTTGCGTTCGATCCTACGGTGAAAACGATCGAGGATTTAAAAGAAGGGCAAGTATTGCCCGGTATCGTAACCAACATCACCAACTTCGGTTGTTTCGTCGATGTAGGGATCAAGGAAAACGGGCTTGTCCATATCTCCGAGCTGGCGGATCGTTTCGTAAGCGATCCTACCCAAGTGGTCTCCATCCATCAGCATGTCAAGGTGAAGGTTCTAAGCGTAGACCTATCCAGAAAACGTGTTCAATTATCCATGAAAGGGATCTAAACGATGAAAGAGAAGATTAATAAGACAAACGTGGCACGCCTGCTGGACAAGGCTAAGATCGCCTACCAGCTCGTGCCTTATGAAGTAGACGAGAATGATCTGAGCGCTACGCATGTCGCGGAGCAGCTAGGGGAAGATATCGCCCAAGTATTCAAGACCTTGATCTTACATGGCGATAAGAGCGGTTATTTCGTATGCGTGATCCCCGGAGCGGACGAGGTGGACTTGAAAAAGGCGGCCAAGGTATCTGGGAACAAGAAATGTGAGATGATCCCCGTGAAAGAGTTGTTACCGCTTACCGGTTATATCCGGGGAGGATGCTCGCCTATCGGCATGAAAAAGCATTTCCCTACGTATATCCATCCTACGGCATCCGGCTTCGATAAGATCTATGTAAGCGCCGGACAACGAGGCTTGCAGATACAGATAGCCCCCGCCGATTTAATCAAGGTGGCGCAAGCTATAGAAGCGGATTTGATCGCATGATCTAACATCGCTGAGAGTACTTCGTAAGAAGTACTCCAGTACTCCGCAAAGAGTATCGCAGTACTTCCTAGGGAGTACTGGAGTACTCCTTATGAGGGACTGAGATCAAACAGCACATGATATCTTAGAATTTCTTAAACGTATACGTTCTTCCTTCGCAGCTCATTACCAGATTCGTCACAGATGACTGCTCGATCGTGAAAGTTTGTTTAGGTGAGGTCCAATCCGTATAACGCATGAATTGTTCCAAAGGCGTACCTCCATAGTTGACCAACTCCAGATCCAGTTTCGTATCTCCCTCCAACGTCTTATAACCGAAATTCGTACGATATACGTCCTTTGCCGGGTCATATAATTGGTACTCGAACAAAGAGGTCTGGAAGTTATACCAAACCGTATCCACCGTCTGGACCACCCCATTCGCCTCTACGGTTTTCAATTGCCATTTCCCTTCCAGCTTATGTTCCACCTTATTACAAGACACCAACGCCACGACAAAACAAGTTATCGCTATCAAATTTTTCATCATAATCCTCGTACTTATATACCTATATTGATTTGAAACGTCAAAGAAAAGAATTAATTTCCAAAGGACAAAGTTTTTAAGGATATCCTAGCCACAAATACCCAGAACTTTTTCTTCCTTCCCTTTGTTAATTGGGTAATTACAATACAAATATTATCCAATATGAAAACATTTATTGATAAAATGGATTATGCGGTCAAGAATTGGTGGTTATCACTATTGGTCGGACTGCTTTACATCATCGTCGCTATTTATTTAATGTTCGCACCATTGGCGAGCTACGTAGCGCTTAGTATCTTATTCAGCGTCTCTATGTTCGTAAGCGGCTTGTTCGAGATCGCTTTCGCCTTGGCGAACAAAAAGGGTATCAGCAGTTGGGGATGGTATTTGGCCGGAGGTATTATCGACTTGATCTTAGGTATATTCTTGATGGCAAGCCCGGGACTTAGCATGGAGGTGCTTCCGTTTGTCTTGGCATTCTGGCTTATGTTCAGAGGCTTCTCGGCAACCGGTTACTCGATGGACCTGAAACGATACGGTACACGGAACTGGGGTTGGTACATGGTCTTCGGTATCTTGGCTATCCTTTGCTCCATCGGTGTTATCTGGCAACCCGCCCTAGGGGCCTTCACGTTGGTTTACATGATCGCTTATGCCTTATTAATAATAGGTATATTCCGTGTCATGCTATCCTTCGAACTGAAAAGCTTGCATAAAAGGAATAAGGAAGCACAAGCGGAATAAGTCTGATTCAAGGATTAATTGGTCTATTTTTAAATTATCCAGTAAGTCAACGCCACTTTTATTATTTTTGTGTTCAATCATTAATAAATTAACGGATGAACGCAAACTTACCACAATTAGATTTGCCCCGGGATTATGTCGTAGGAAACGACATTACCGAGGCAATCTTAAACTTTTACAAGCAGACTTGCCGGTTAAAAGCAGGTATTTTCGTGTTATGCGTTGAAGGAAATTTACGGGCTTCCATCAACTTGACGGAGTACACGTTGAAACCGAATGATTTCATCACCTTGATGCCGGGAAGCATTATTCAGTTCTGTGAGCAGAAAGAGAGTTTCCGCCTTTCCTTTATAGGATTCTCATCCGAGTTCATGGACTGCGTGAACATGATAAAGTCTACGATGAGCACCTTACCTACTATCTACGAGAATCCGATCATATCACTGAGTGAGGACCGGGCGGACTTCATTAACGATTATTTCCATTTGCTAGAGCGAGTACAAGCGAAAGAGAAATCCATAAACAGGGAGATGGTGAAACATATCCTGCTTACCATGATCCATGGGATCAGTGATTTGTATCAAGGAAAATCATGGCCTAACAAGATAACGACCCGTAGCGACGAGATCCACAAGAAATTCATCCAACTGGTGATGAAGAATTATACCTCAAAGCGACAAACGGCTTTTTATGCCAGCCAACTAAGTATTTCTCCCCAGCATCTCTGCATGATCATCAAGCAAAAGACCGGACGTTCCGTATCCGATATCATAGCCGATATGATAATCATGGACGCAAAATCGCAATTGATGGCTACGGACTTGACTATCCAAGAGATATCTTACTCCCTGAACTTCCCGAATGTATCCTTTTTCGGCAAATACTTTAAACGGTACGTAGGCGTATCTCCACAGAAGTTCAGAAACAGTTAAGATAAAATTTAAATGTAACAGAAAAAAAATATCACTTTTTGCTTGTAGTTTCCAAAAAAGCGTTACTTTTGCTGCGTATTTAAAAACAAACAGACAATGAATCGATTTAGCTTTACATATTACTTTTATTACTTTTACTTTAGCAGAGTAAGGGCAGGAGTTTGTATGTAAAGCGTTGATGATTGAATATAAATATCAATAAAATATAAAGTCCTGCCGGTTTCGGTGGGACTTTTTTTGTTTGTAACAGTTTAGAGTAAAATAGAGAAACAAGATGAAAAAGAAAGTAGCGATACAGGGAATAGCCGGTTCGTATCACGACATCGCCGCCCGTAATTATCATGAAGGTGAGGAAATAGAGATCATCCCTTGTAATACTTTTCGGGATGTCATCTCGACGATCAAGAAAGATCCGTCGATCTTGGGTATGATGGCCATCGAGAATACGATAGCGGGAAGCCTTCTACAGAACCATGAGTTGATCCGTGAAAGTGGACTGAGCGTGACAGGTGAGTACAAACTACGTATCTCCCATTCCTTAGTAGCGCTTCCGGGAACCTCGATACACGAGGTAACAGAGGTCAACTCCCATCCGATAGCGTTGATGCAATGTACCGATTTCCTCGATACTCTGCCAAACGCCAAGGTGGTAGAGAAAGAGGATACCGCCATGAGTGCCCGGTGGATCTCGGAGAACCAACTGAAAGGACATGCGGCGATATGCGGGAAACTGGCTGCCCAGATCTACAAGATGGAAGTCCTTGCCGAGGGGATCGAAACTAACAAACGGAATTTCACCCGCTTCCTCGCTATAGCGGACCGCTGGACGGCGGATGAGATGCTTCGAGGAACCGATAAAAACAAATCCTCTCTCGTATTCGCTCTTCCCCACACCTCCGGCAGCCTTTCCAAAGTCCTCTCCGTTCTCTCTTTTTACGACATGAATCTTTCTAAAATACAGTCCTTGCCTATTATCGGGCGTGAATGGGAATACTTGTTCTACATCGATCTTACTTTCACGGATTTTACCCGTTACAAACAAGCGTTGGACGCTATCAGACCGTTAACAAAAGACTTAAAAATATTAGGCGAATATGCAGAAGGAAGACAAAGTGTGTAATATTACACCCGCTAACCGTGTAGGTAGCGTACAGGAATACTACTTCTCCAAGAAATTGAAGGAAGTAGCCGAGATGAATGCCGCAGGCAAGAACGTCATCAACCTTGGCGTGGGCAGCCCCGACCTTCCACCTTCGGAACAGACCATTGAGACGTTATGTGAACATGCCCGCAAAGCGAACGAGCACGGCTATCAGCCGTACGTGGGCATACCGGAACTGCGTAAGGGATTCGCCGACTGGTACAAGACGTGGTACGACGTAGACTTGGACCCGAAAACAGAGATCCAACCGCTCATCGGCTCCAAAGAAGGTATCTTGCATATCTCGCTGGCATTCTTGAATCCGGGGGATGGCGTACTGGTTCCGAACCCGGGATATCCGACATATAGTTCCGTCAGCAAACTGGTAGAGGCCCGTTTGATCCCTTACGAGCTGAAAGAGGAACTGGGATGGCAACCGGATTTCGAGGAACTGGAGAAAATGGATCTCTCCAATGTAAAGCTGATGTGGACCAATTACCCGAATATGCCCACAGGGGCGAACGCTAGCGTAGAGCTATACGAGAAACTGGTGGCCTTCGGCCGGAAGCACGGTATTATTATATGTAATGATAACCCCTATAGCTTCATCTTGAATGAGCATCCGCTAAGTATCTTAAGCATACCGGGAGCCAAAGAGATCTGCATCGAGATGAACTCCATGAGTAAGGCTCATAATATGCCGGGTTGGCGTATGGCGATGCTGGCTTCCAACGCCCAATTCGTCCAATGGATACTGAAGGTAAAAAGCAATATCGACTCCGGGCAGTTCAAGCCGATGCAATATGCGGCGGTAGAAGCCCTGAGCGCAAAGAAAGAATGGTACGATAACATGAATCGTGTCTACCGTAGCCGCCGGGACCTTGCCGGACAAATCATGCGTACTTTGGGATGCGAGTACGACGAGAACCAAGTAGGTATGTTCCTTTGGGGACGTATCCCCGACTCCGCCGAGAGCGGCGAGGCAATCGCCAACAAGGTGCTATACGAGGCAAACGTATTCCTTACGCCGGGATTTATCTTCGGTAGCCGTGGCGAGCGTTATATCCGTATCTCCCTTTGCTGCAAGAACGAGACTTTAGAAGAAGCCTTGAGAAGAATCGAGAATTTATAACTGAAAATTGAAAATTAAAATATAGATCACAAAGATGGAAATGAAGATTGAACCGTTAGCATTACCGGGAGTTGACACACAACGTCCTATCGTAATCGCAGGCCCTTGTAGCGCCGAGACAGAAGAGCAAGTGTTAGAAACAGCCCAAGGATTAGCCTCCAGAGGCGTTAAGATATTCCGTGCGGGTATTTGGAAGCCTCGTACGAAACCGGGTGGATTCGAGGGCATCGGAGCCGAGGGATTGGCTTGGTTGAAGAAAGTGAAAAAAGAGACCGGTATGCTGGTATCTACCGAGGTAGCGACTAAAGATCATGTATTCGAGGCATTGAAAGCCGGTATCGATATCCTTTGGATCGGAGCACGTACGACGGTAAACCCATTCGCTGTCCAAGAGATCGCCGACGCGTTAAAAGGGGTTGATGTACCTGTATTGATCAAGAACCCGGTTAACCCGGACTTGGAGTTATGGATCGGAGCGTTCGAGCGTTTGTACGGAGCGGGCATTCATCGTTTGGGTGCTATCCATAGAGGTTTCAGCTCATACGACAAGAAGATCTACCGTAACCTTCCGTTGTGGCATATTCCTATCGAGCTTCGCCGCCGTATGCCGGACCTGCCTATTTTCTGTGATCCTAGTCACATTGGTGGTAAGCGTGAGTTGGTAGCCCCACTTTGCCAGCAAGCGATGGACTTGAGTTTCGATGGCTTAATCGTAGAGTCTCATTGTAACCCGGATTGCGCATGGAGCGACGCTTCCCAGCAAATCACCCCGGATGTATTGGATTATGTATTGAACCTATTGGTGATCCGTGACGTAAACCAGACTACCGAGAACCTGACCGCTCTTCGCCGCCAGATCGATGGTATCGACGAACAATTATTGGAACTTTTGGCTAAACGTATGCGTATCTCCAAGGAGATCGGCGTTTATAAGAAAGAGCACAATATGCCGATCTTACAGTCTCCCCGCTACAGCGAGATCTTAGAGAAACGCTCCAGCATGGGTGAACAAATGGACCTGAGCCCGGACTTTGTAAAGGAGATCTTGAAGGAGATCCATGAGGAATCCGTGCGCCAGCAAATGATTATCATGAACGAACAATAATTTATAAGATGAAAATATTGATTTTAGGCGCAGGAAAGATGGGTTCTTTCTTCACCGACCTGCTTAGTTTTGATCATGAGGTAGCCGTATTGGAGAAAGATCCGAAACGTATGCGTTTTATCTATAATGCCCTTCGCCTACAAAACCCGGAAGAGGTTAAGGATTTTAATCCCGAGTTGGTCATCAACTGCGTGACGTTAAGTTACACGATAGAGGCTTTCAAGGCCGTAATGCCTTACTTGCAACCGTATTGCATTATTTCCGATATCGCTTCCGTGAAGACTTATTTAAAGGAGTTTTATGAGACATGCGGTTTCCCGTATGTCTCCACTCACCCGATGTTCGGACCTACATTCGCTAATCTGGGACAACTGGAGAAAGAGAATACGATTATTATCTCCGAGGGCGATCATCTGGGCAAGATATTCTTCAAGGATATTTATTCCAGCCTCCGCTTGCATATCTGCGAATACACGTTCGAGGAGCACGATAAAGTGGTAGCCTACTCACTAGGTATCCCATTCGCCTCCACTATGGTATTTGCCGCTACGATGAAGCATCAGGATGCCCCGGGTACCACTTTCAAACGCCATATGAAAATCGCCCGCGGCCTTCTGTCCGAGGACGATTTTCTATTGACCGAGATCCTTTTCAACCCCCGTACCCCTCGCCAAATCGAGCGGATACAAGAGGAATTGCATATCCTGCAAGAAATCATCAAGGATAAGGATTCCGAGAAGATGAAAGAGTATCTGACCAAGATACGGAAGAATATCGAATAAGAAATTAAGAAGGTTGTGCTGATTAATTTTTCAGCACGGCCTCTTTTAAAAGTTCTCTCCTTACCAACATAAAGGAGATAAATAACGTACACAATTCCGCCACCGGTACATTATACCAAATACTTTGGATGCCGAATAAAGAAGGATAAACGATAATACCAAAGGTTACGAATACCAAGCTACGCAGCATAGAGATAACAACCGACAGCTTAGCGTTGCCGATAGCCGTGAAATAACTGGAGGCCAATATATTCAGCCCACTCATCAAGAAGGTGAAGCAATAAATCGTTATGCCGTAATTAGCGATCGCCAAAGCGTCCAAAGCCTCTCCTCCCTTAAAGAAAAAGGACGTGATCTGTTGCCCGAAAAAGAATAAGATGGCGAATAACGTTATACCTATCATAAAATTAACACGCCCTGCTAATCTCAGCACTTTCTCGATCCGGTCCAATCTTCCCGCCCCGAAATTATAACTGATAATCGGTATAATTCCATCGGATATCCCTAAGAATACCGTGGTGGCGATAAACAAGATATAGTTAATCGCCGTAAAGGCGGCGACTCCATCCTCTCCTAAATATCGCATCATCGTTATATTGAACAAAAAAATCGTGATTCCGGCAGATAGCTCGGATATTCCTTCCGAAGAGCCATTGTATAACGCATTCCAGACCAAAGGCCAACGGAAACGTCCTCTTTGTACCGCTACGACTTGCCCTCGCTGGAACATCCGGGGAATATTGAACAGCGCTCCCAAGGTAAAGGCCAAACCTGTAGCCAATCCCGCCCCCTTAATCCCTAAACCCATTACCGGGATAAACAAAAGATCCAGACCGATATTAATCAACACCGTACTTCCCATTACGATCATGGCATAAAGCGGATGCCCCATCGCCTTAATCATATAATCTCCTAAGAACATCAATGATAATAAAGGGAAAAACGGGACAAGGGAACGAATATAGTCCACGGCTCCCGTAACCAATACGTCATTCGCACCTAACATACGGGCGATATCTCCGGCGAATATATAAATCAACCCGCTAATCAAAACGGATATTCCTCCAAGAAACAAGAACGAGGTAGTTATAGCGTTATTCGCCTCTTGCCGATCCAAACGTCCGAGGTTTATACCGATCAAGGTCTGGCACCCTACTCCTATCACGATAGACAAAGCCGTCATCAAACTATAGCAAGGTAAGATCAGATTCACGCTGGCCAAAGCGTTCGCCCCGACAAACCGCCCTAATATCACACCATCAATCACCGACTGAATCCCGAGGAATAATAGGCCGGCTACTCCCGGTATCGTATATTTCAGAAATAGTCTTGAAATCTTTTGGGTTAGTAAACCACGCTCCAACTCTTGGCGATGGATCGCCTTTTCTCCACTCATTTTCATATTATCCACTTCACGTTTTTAACGACGCGAAGATATGGCTATTGAAAACAAGAAAAATTACCCTATGATAAATAATGACTTTTCCCTATTTTTTTACGGAAGCACGGATACGGCTCAATGACTGTGGGGTTATCTGTAAATAGGAGGCGATATGTTTCAAGGGTAGTTTCAAGATCAAGTCCGGACGGGTTTTCAGCAATGACTCATATTGTTCACGAGCTTCCATCCAACTATCGTTTATAAAATAGTTCTCATATTCCCGAAGATAGTAATCTTGTATTTTCAACCCCCAATTGGCCAACTCAAGGGAGCTCCGGCATAGGTAATCCAATTTCGTTTTCGGTATTCTCAATAATGTCGTATTCTCCACCATTTGAACATTATAGGCGGAGATATTCCGATAAACAAAATTGATCACCTCGCTATCCGAGGCGAACCATAACGAGATATCTTTCCCCTCACGCTCCACGAAAGCCCGGACCAATCCGGTTTTCACGAACCAAACAAACGGATCTCTTTCTCCCTCCCGAATCGATAATTCTCCCTTAGCAAAAGAAACCTCTTTCATTTCTTCCAACAGCTGCCCCACGATCTCATCTGATAAAGGAGACACCTGCCTTAATTGTTCTACGAACTGATCCATAATCATTCATTTATCTTATATCCGTAAAGATATAAAAAAAGTGCGATCCCAAAAACAAAGGTAATTTTGAAGGTTTGCGGATTCCAGTGATTTTACGTAATTTTGCGCCGCTAAATCTAAGAAGAGGTATGAGCTGTAAATTCGAATATTATTTTTTTACGACTAAAAGTATCTTGTTCGTCCATTGGACTACGAGAGGTTCTACCGTATCCGCACCCTATTCCTTCTAATTTATCTTTACATTTTCATTTAGAACAACTCTATCGTATATCCGGCATATACGATCAAGGATTTTTACACCATCATTAATAACAGAACAATACATATGTACAATAGAATAGCGGGTTACAAACAATATTATAAATCCTTAGTAATGCTAGGGGTACCTATCATCATCGGACAATTGGGGGCTATCATCACCGGATTGGCAGACACCATCATGGTGGGACAACACAGTACGGAGGAACTAGCGGCGGCATCGTTCGTCAATAATGTAATAAACGCATTTATCATAATGGGAACCGGATTCTCCTATAATCTTACCCCGCTGATCGGACAGAATTTAGCGATGAATAAAAAGATCGTGATCGGAGGCTGGCTCAAAAACAGTCTGGTTGCCAATATGACTACCACCTTATTATTGATAGCCGTCTTACTGGGGATTTACCTAAACCTAGACTCTTTAGGCCAACCCGAAGAACTCTTGCCATTGATAAGACCTTATTTCGCAGTCTCATTAGTCTCGATCATATTCGTAATGCTTTATAATTCATTCCGTCAATTCGTGGAAGGCATAGCCAACCCATCCATATCCATGTGGGTCCTATTGACAGGGAATCTGCTGAATATCATCGGCAACTATATCCTCATTTACGGAAAATGCGGAATGCCGGAACTCGGACTGCTCGGGGCAGGTATAAGCACCTTTATCTCGCGTATCATCATGCTATTGCTTTTCATCGCCGTATTCATGCTGCGAACCGACTATAAGCCTTACCGGAAAGGTTTCACCCATATTCGTATCAATAAGCAAAGTTGGAGAAGGCTGAATTCCATAGGCTGGCCGATCAGTCTGCAACAAGGCTTGGAAGCGGGAACATTCTGCGTCACCGCCATCATGGTGGGTTGGCTGGGTAGCCTTGAGCTTGCCGCCCATCAAATAGCCATTACCATATCAACGATCAGTTTTACCATCTATTTAGGTCTTGGAGCCGCCGTAGCGATTCGTACCAGTTATTATAAAGGGGCGAACGACTGGTATATGGTGCGTAAGATCACCATTGCCGGGCTTCATCTAGGGCTTATTGTCGTTTGTATTGTCTGCACCACCTTATTCATGACCCAATCCTGGCTTGGATTAATATTTACGGATAATCTTCATGTCAACGCAATCGTGAAGACACTACTCCCCATATTGATGCTCTATCAAATAGGAGACAGCGCACAAATCATTTTAGCGAACTCCTTACGAGGGCTAGCCGACGTGAAAGCGATTATGTGGATCTCGTTTCTCGCTTATTTCATCATAGCCATACCTGCCGGATATCTATTGGGATTCACATTCCATTGGGGTATCGCCGGGATTTGGATGGCTTACCCATTAGGCTTCTTATGCTCTGTATGCCTGCTGGGATACCGGGCGAAAATGCAGGTAAAATCGCATCTCGCCTAATCCGATCAAGCCTTACGATTGATCCGGGAGAAACTAATAACCGCCCCGATCAAGGCCAACACACTTCCCAGCCATAACGCCGCGGGCATGCTATGGCCGGGAAATAACTTAAACATCAAGGCTACCAGCGAAGCCCCGCAAGTTTGTCCCAGCAAACGGGCCGTACCCAACATGCCACTAGCCCCTCCACTCCTACTTTCCGGAGCGGCCCCGATCATGAGGCTATTGTTAGGAGTCTGGAACAACCCGAAGCCACAACCGCAAAGCGCCATGCGCCAGATAATATCCAGATCGGAAGGATGCGCCGGTAATTCCGCCAACGAGAACAACCCTCCCGAGAAGATAATCAACCCGATACCACTCAAGACCCCGGCATTCATTTTCTCCGACAAGATCCCGGCCAAAGGGGCGCACACCATTGTCGCCAAAGGCCAAGGAGTCAATAATAAGCCGGTCGCCACCTCATCGCGTCCCAGTACCCGCTGCAAGAAAAACGGGAAAGAGACCATAGCCAGCATCTGAGCGATGAAAGAAAACACAGACGTAATGATAGAAAGGGTAAAAAGAGGAATACGCAGCAAGTCTATCGGCAATAATGGATATGCCTGCCGTTCCTCTCTCCGGACATAGAAATACCCACAGAACAATACGATAACAATCGCCGCTATTATCAATGAGATATGTACATCATGCGTGAACGCCTCGATAATCGCTATCACCAAACCGAATGTCAATGCGTTCATGAGTGCCGCCGTAACATCAAACTTACGTCCGACAGCCTTCACCGGATTTTGCGGCAAGAACTTAAAGCTCAATATCAAAGCGGTAATACCTATCGGGATATTTATAGCGAACAACCAAGGCCAGTTCCCCACGGACAATATACCAGCGGCTATCGTAGGACCAGCGGCGGCCGATACGGATACCACCAAGGCATTAATCCCCATACCTCGCCCCAGAAAACGTTTGGGATAAATAATACGGATCAAGGCCGTATTCACGCTCGCTATGGCAGCGGCGCCAAAACCTTGTAGCGTACGGGCGATAATCAGCGTAAACAAGGAATCGGATAAAGCGCAGGCCAAAGAGGTACAGCTAAATAACAGCAACCCGATCGTATACACCTTCCGATACCCCCAGATCTCTCCCATCGACGATAACGACAGCAAAGAAATCGTGATCGCCAACTGATAAGCGTTCACCACCCATATAGAAGCAGACGGACTCGTATGGAGATCGCCGGCAATCGTAGGTAAAGCCACGTTTGCGATCGCCCCATCCAACACCGACACGGTAACACCAAGCCCAATCGCTAGGATCGCCCAATAACGGCTAGGGATTGGCAAGCCATCCGGGATATTCCCTCCCGTCTGACCATTTATATTCGTTATTTCTTTATCCATACGGTATATGAAACAGAAATAGGATGTATCTGGTTTAGGAAGTATCGACCAGATCGAGTATCTTTGCCCGTATAAATGGACATGACATGGCAAAACAAGGCACTATACTAGTTGTGGATGATAATAAAGGTATCCTGACCGCCGTACAAATGCTGTTAGGAACTTGCTTCGAGAAGGTTATCACCATCTCTACCCCGAACAAGATAAAAAACACGCTGCACGACGAGAACGTGGATGTCGTATTGCTCGACATGAATTTCAGCGCCGGTATAAACAGCGGCAACGAGGGGTTGTTCTGGCTCTCCGAGATCAAGAAGGCTTATCCCTCGATACAAGTCGTTCTCTTTACCGCCTACGCCGACATCGATCTGGCGGTACGAGGAATCAAGGAAGGGGCTACCGATTTCGTGGTAAAGCCTTGGGACAACGCTAAATTATTGGAAACCTTGCAAGCCGCTTACCAAATCCGCTCGGCCAATCATAAAGGCGGTGTCGGCAACAAGCAGTTGGTATCCAAGGAAAGCGGTATGTTTTGGGGAGACAGCAACGCCATGCAGCAACTACGGATGCTGATAGAGAAAGTAGCCAAGACAGACGCCAATATATTAATCACGGGAGAGAACGGAACCGGTAAGGAAATGCTGGCCCGGGAAATACACCTGCTATCCCCCCGCAAGGATGAGGCCATGGTACCGGTGGATATGGGCGCTATCACGGAGACGCTGTTCGAGAGCGAGCTGTTCGGACACGTAAAAGGGGCCTTCACCGACGCCCGGACGGATCGCCCCGGTAAGTTCGAGGTAGCGAACAACGGAAGCTTGTTCCTCGACGAGATCGGTAACCTGTCTTATCATCTGCAAGCCAAATTACTGACCGCCTTGCAACGCCGGAGCATCGTACGGGTAGGTAGCAATACCCCGATCCCCATCAATATCCGCCTGATCTGCGCCACGAACCGGGACTTGCAGGAGATGGTACAGAAAGAGTAATTCCGCGAGGACTTGCTGTATCGTATCAATACGATACACGTAGAGATCCCGCCCTTGAGGGAGCGGCCGGAGGATATCGTACCGCTTGCTGAGATATTCATCACGAAATATACCAATATCTACGGTAAAAAGCCCATGGCCCTCACCGACGACGCCAAGGAAAAGCTGAAAGCCCAACCTTGGCTGGGTAATATCCGCGAACTGGAACATACCGTGGAGAAAGCGATTATCATTGCCGATGGTGATACTTTAGATGGCAGCAATTTCGATTTCCCTCGTAAGCGGGAGGCGCCCGTCAAGAATGACATCACTACGCTCGAGGAAATGGAGTATACTATGATCAAGGCCGCCATGGATAAATTTGGCGGTAATCTCTCGCTCGTGGCGAACCAGTTGGGTATCTCACGGCAAACGCTTTATAATAAGATCAAGCGGTATGAACTTTAAAGGCATTTATTACAGCCTCACCTTCCGCCTCGCCCTCGCTATCGGGCTGACGGCGGCACTCACCTACCAGGCCTTGGAGAAAGAATGGGGATGGTTCCTGTTCTTAGGCATCGGATGGCTGGCTGCCTTGCGGGGCATCAGCCTTTTGTTCAAGCGGAACGCGCAAAAGGTAGCCTTCATGTTCGACGCGATCGACAATAGCGATTACGCCTTCAAGTACGCTACCCGGGGGCGCTCCTCCAACGACAAGCTGGTTAGCGAGTCCTTAAACCGCATCACCCAAATACTTTTTCAAGCGAAAGCCGAGGCGATCCAGAAAGAGAAATATTACGAGTTGATCATGAACCAAGTGAATACGGGTATCATCGTAGAAGATGATAAGGGCAATATTTTCCAGACCAACAACGAGGCCTTGCGACTGCTGGGATTGACGGTCTTTACCCATGCCCGCCAGCTCGGACGTATCGACGAGAATCTAGAGCGCCTCATCAGCGACGTTCGTCCCGGCGAGAAACATCAGATCTCTTTTATCAACGAGCGGGGCACGGTACATCTCTCGGTCCGTGTCTCCGAGATGACGCTCCAAGAGAAACACGTCCGCATCATTGCGATCAATGATATCAACAGCGAGCTGGACGATAAGGAGATCGAGTCATGGATACGACTGACACGGGTCTTGACCCATGAGATCATGAACTCCGTCACCCCTATCACCTCCTTGAGCGACACCTTGCTTTCCCTCCACCAGAATGTCGACGAGGAGATACGGGGCGGCTTGGAGGTAATCAGCTCTACCGGAAAGAGCTTGATCGCGTTCGTCGAGTCGTACCGTAAGTTTACACATATACCGACGCCTCAGCCCTCTTTATTCTACGTCAATAAGTTCGCCGAACGGCTCACGCGGTTGGCCCGCCACCACAATAACTACCCGAACATAACCATTCGTATCGACGTGGAACCGGAGGACTTGATCGTCTACGCCGACGAGAACCTGATCACGCAAGTAGTCTTGAACCTCTTGAAGAACGCCATGCAAGCGATCGGGCACGAGCAAGAAAACGGCCTTATCTTGTTCAAGGCGTATTGCGACCCCAACGAGGCCGTTATCCTAGAAGTGACGAACAACGGCCCCATCATCCCCCCCGAGGAAGCCGAGCATATATTCGTGCCGTTCTTCACCACGAAAGAAGGTGGAAGCGGTATCGGGCTGTCCATCTCACGACAGATCATGCGCTTGTCCGGCGGCAGCATCGCATTGAGAAGCAACCCGGCCCAGCGGCAGACCACCTTCGTGTTGACATTCCCGTAGCTCGTTTACCGTATCCGCATAAACGCGGACACGCGGCCGGGCGGATACGCGGACACACAAGCCCGGATACACGGGCGCGACCGTACGGGTACGACCGCATATCCGTACAGCTGCCCATCCGTATCCGAGTAGCTACATCTTTGTATCCGGGCAGCTACATCTTTGTATCCGAGTAGCTACATCTTTGCAGCCGTACGGATACGGACGGACAGCCGGGCAGCTACAAGAGGACAGCCGTACGGATACCCGCCATCGGCCGTACGAACGTATTTCCGGCCACCGTTGGGTAACAACGAAACTATTCGTATCTTTACGCTGTTTTTTTAATTTAAAAGTATCTATACAAACATGAACTTACTAGACAAACTGAAGATCAACCACCGCCCCCGCTCCGGGGCATTGGATTTGCTAAAATATATCGGCCCCGGATTACTTGTCACCGTAGGCTTTATCGATCCCGGGAATTGGGCGACGAATCTCGCCGCGGGCTCCGAGTTCGGCTACGCCCTCCTGTGGGTCGTCACCTTCTCGTCCGTCATGCTGATCATTATCCAGCACAACGTGGCCCACCTCGGTATCGTGACCGGCCTCTGCCTCTCGGAGGCGACCAACAAATACATGCCGCGCGTGCTAAGCCGCCCGATCCTAGGATCGGCCATGCTCGCCAGCGTATCCACCTCCCTCGCCGAGATACTCGGTGGAGCCATCGCCCTCCGGATGCTGTTCGGTATGCCGATCAAGGCGGGAGCGGTGATCGTCACCATCGTATGCCTCGCCATGCTATTCAGTAATACATATAGTAAGACCGAACGCTGGATCATCACGTTCGTGTCCATTATCGGGCTCTCGTTCCTATACGAGCTGGCGTTGGTCGACGTAGACTGGGGGCAGGCCGTGGTAGGCTGGGTGAAACCCACCTTCCCCGAGAACTCCATGCTGATCATCATGAGCGTACTGGGAGCCGTCGTGATGCCTCACAACCTGTTCCTGCACTCGGAGGTGATACAGAGCCGGGAATGGAACCTAGAAGACGAGTCGGTCATCAAGAAACAACTGAAGTACGAGTTCTACGACACGCTCCTGTCCATGGTGATCGGCTGGGCGATCAACTCGGCGATGATCATCTTGGCCGCCTCTACCTTCTTCAAGCAAAACATCGCCGTAGACGAGCTGGACCAAGCGCAACAGTTATTGGTACCCCTCGTAGGAAATAACGCCGGGGTGATTTTCGCCGCCGCCCTATTACTGGCAGGTATCTCCTCGACCATCACATCCGGTATCGCCGGGGCTTCCATCTTCGCCGGATTCTATGGCGAGGCGTACAATCATACCGACCTCCACTCAAAGCTGGGAGTCCTGCTATCGTTCGTCCCCGCCTTGGCCATCATATTCCTGATCGGCGATCCGTTCAAGGGATTGATCCTGTCGCAGATGTTGTTGAGCGTGCAATTGCCGATCACGGTCTTCACGCAAGTGTACCTCACTTCCAGCAAGAAGGTCATGGGTGTCTACGCGAACAGCCGCTCTACGACCATCATCCTCTTGCTGTTGGGAACGATGGTAACCGTCCTAAATATAGCCCTGCTCATCAGCCTATTTTAAAAAGAAATCGCTACCTTTGCCCCATTCGAAGAAAAACTATCAATTTTTAAGTATGAGCGATATCAATACAAACGAAGAAGAAGGCAAGAAGAACCTGAATTTCATTGAGGCAGCCGTAGAGAAAGATTTAGCGGAAGGCAAGAACGGAGGACGTGTACAAACCCGTTTCCCGCCCGAGCCCAACGGATACCTTCACATCGGCCACGCGAAGGCCATTTGCCTAGATTTCGGCATCGCTGAACGCCATGGCGGTATCTGCAACCTCCGTTTCGACGACACGAACCCGACGAAGGAGGATGAGGAATACGTGGAGGCGATCAAGGAGGATATCCAATGGCTGGGATATCAGTGGGGAAATATTTATTACGCGTCCGACTACTTCCAGCAATTGTGGGATTTCGCGATCCGCCTCATCGAGGAAGGTAAAGCATATATTGACGAGCAGACATCCGAACAAATAGCCCAGCAAAAGGGCACGCCTACCCAACCGGGCATCGAGAGCCCGTATCGCAACCGTCCGATCGAGGAAAGCTTAGCTCTCTTCAAGAAGATGAACACGGGTGAGATAGCGGAAGGTGCCATGGTACTTCGCGCGAAGATCGACATGGCAAACCCGAACATGCACTTCCGCGATCCGATCATCTATCGGGTGGTTAACCATCCGCACCATCGTACGGGCACGACGTGGAAAGCGTATCCGATGTACGACTTCGCCCACGGACAGAGCGATTTCTTCGAGGGCGTAACGCATTCCTTGTGTACCTTGGAGTTTGTCGTACACCGTCCTCTGTATGATTTGTTTATCGACTGGCTGAAGGAAGGCGAGGACTTGAACGACAACCGCCCCCGACAGACTGAGTTCAACAAATTGAACCTAAGCTACACGCTGATGAGCAAGCGTAACCTGCTTACATTGGTAAAAGAGAACTTGGTAAACGGCTGGGATGACCCCCGTATGCCGACCATCTGCGGTTTCCGCCGCCGGGGTTACTCTCCGGAGTCTATCCGTAAGTTCATCGACAAGATCGGTTATACGACTTACGACGCCCTGAACGAGTTCGCCTTGCTGGAAAGCGCCGTACGCGAGGATCTGAATGCCCGCGCCATCCGTGTATCCGCCGTGATCAATCCGGTGAAACTGATTATCACCAACTATCCGGAAGGACAGGTTGAAGAACTGGAAGCAATCAACAATCCGGAAGATCCGGAAGCAGGAAGTCACCTGATCGAATTTAGCCGTGAACTGTGGATGGAACGTGAAGACTTTATGGAAGATGCTCCCAAGAAATATTTCCGTATGACTCCGGGACAGGAAGTGCGTCTCAAAAATGCCTATATCGTAAAATGTACAGGATGTAAAAAAGACGAGAACGGTATCATCATCGAAGTTTATTGTGAATACGATGCAAATACCCGTAGCGGTATGCCGGATGCCAACCGTAAGGTGAAAGGAACACTTCACTGGGTAAGCTGCAACCACTGTATGCAAGCGGAAGTACGTCTGTACGACCGTCTGTGGAAAGTAGAAAACCCGCGCGACGAACTGGCTG